>ERZ772821.1469-NODE-1469-length-14219-cov-10.655465_pt1 | contig 14219 bp, 17 predicted proteins | sample MGYA00580859_ERZ772821 | MGnify/ENA primary metagenome ERZ772821 (study PRJEB29015, sample SAMEA2737674) | human gut metagenome | biome: human gut; feature: human-associated habitat; material: faeces | place: China | collected 2012 ...
ACGGTCATGCTGGCGAAAAGCGGCGATCCGCTGCTGTCGGCTTCGGCGGTAGAGAAGTCAGACGGTCCGGTGTGGCGGCAAGATACAGCGGCATGGAGATCCCCCCTTGCGTTCCCATGAAAAAAATGCTACACTATAGCCAAAGCTATGAGAAAGGGAACTGGTGTATGCGCATTTCTCTGGTGCCGGACGGGGTATACGAAAGCTATCAGCAGATCACGCCGGAGCTGCTGCAGAGCAGGGGCATCCGGCTGCTGCTCAGCGATCTGGACTATACCCTGGCCCCCAAAAGCGTGTCCCGCCCCGACCAGGCGGTGCGCGATTGGCTCAGCCGCTTACAGGCGGCGGGGATCCGGGTGATGATCCTGTCCAACAACCGCAGCCCCCGGCGGGTGGAGCAGTTCTGCCGCGACCTGGGGATCACCTATGTGGGCCACGCCAAAAAGCCGCAGACGGCGGGCTTTCGCCGGGCCATGGACCAGGCGGGGACCGACCCCGCCCACACGGCCATGCTGGGAGATAAGCTGCTGACGGATATGCTGGGGGCCAACCTCAGCGGCGTCACGGCCCTGATGGTGGAGCCGGCCGGCGGGGCCAGGACCCCGTGGCAGAAGGTGCTGCATGCCCTCCAGGCCCCCTGGAAGCATTTAGCCGGTGGCGTTCACCGGATCTGAAAGGAGTTTTGATTATGAACCATTTTGCGAAAATTGCGGAAAAGCTGTCTGCCTATGAGCTGGACGGTATGCTGCTGACCTGCGAGGCCAACCGCTTCTATGCCTCCGGCTTCCACTCCACCGGCACCGACGGCGTGGCCCTGGTGACCCGGGAGGGGAACTTCTATTTCACCGACTCCCGCTATATCGAGGCCGCCCACAACAAGGTGCAGGACGCCGAGATCGCCATGACCGACGCCGCCCACCCCTATGTGGACCTGATCAACGCCGCCATGGAGAAGACCCATGTGCAGAAGCTGGGCTTCGAGGATGCGTACATGACCGTGGCGGACTATCGCCACTATTCCGAGAAGCTGCACTGCCAGCTGGTGCCCGCCACGGAGCTGCTGATCTCCCTGCGCCAGAGCAAGGACGAGGAGGAGATCCAGCGGATGATCGCCGCCCAGCGCATCGCCGAGGCCGCTCTGGACCAGATCGTCAAGGAAATCAGGCCCGGCGTCACCGAGAAGGAGATCGCCGCCCGGCTGCAGTACCTGATGCTGGCCGGAGGCGCGGAGAATATGTCCTTTGACCCCATCGTGGCCAGCGGTCCCAACGGCAGTATGCCCCACGCCGTGCCCACCGACCGGAAGATCCAGGACGGCGACTTCGTGACCATGGACTTCGGCTGCATCTATCAGGGCTACTGCTCCGACATGACCCGCACCGTGGCCGTGGGCCACGTCACCGAGGAGATGAAGAAGGTCTACAACGTCGTGCTGCAGGCCCAGCTGGCGGGCATCGCCGCCGCCAAGGCCGGGGCCACCGGCCACGACGTGGACGCCGCCGCCCGGAAGGTCATCGAGGACGCCGGTTACGGTCCCTATTTCGGCCACAGCTTCGGCCACAGTGTGGGCGTGGAAATTCACGAGTCCCCCAACGCCACCCCCGCCAACAACAAGCCCCTGCCCCTGGGTGCGGCCGTGTCCGCCGAGCCCGGCATCTATCTGCCCGGCCGCTTCGGCGTCCGCATCGAGGACGTGGTTGTGCTGCAGGAGGGCGGCTGCCAGGATATCACCCTGGCCAAGAAGGACCTGTTAATTCTGTAAGAGACCGATTTTTCGGGAAAACCGGGAAAAAATCCCGTCTGGCTCTTGCAATAGCGCCTATTATCGTGTAAAATAACAGAGCTGTATAGGCAAATTTTTGAATACGAGGAAATACTCCCGCTGAGGATTATTTTCTCATGACATGGGAGGATACACATATGGCAACCATTACCGCCGGCGATTTCCGTAACGGTAAGACCTTTGAAATGGACGGCAAGATCATGCAGGTCGTGGAATTCCAGCACGTCAAGCCCGGCAAGGGCGCGGCCTTCGTGCGCACCAAGATGAAGAACATCGTCACCGGCGCCGTCACCGAAACTTCCTTCAACCCCACCGCAAAGTTCGAGGAAGCCTTCGTGGAGCGCAAGGACATGGCTTACAGCTATAACGACGGCGACCTGTATTACTTCATGGACCAGGAGACCTTCGACATGGTGCCCCTGGGCAAGGATCTGCTGGGAGACGCCTTCCGCTTCATCACCGAGAACACCGTGTGCAAGGTGCTGAGCTATAAGGGAAGCGTGTTCGGCCTGGAGTGCCCCAACTTCATGGACCTGGAGGTCACCGAGACCGAGCCGGGCCTGGCCGGCAACACCGCCACCAACACCCTGAAGCCCGCCACCGTGGAGACCGGCGCCGAGGTGAAGGTGCCCCTGTTTATCAACATTGGCGACAAGATTACCATCGACACCCGCACCGGCGAGTATCTGGGCCGCGCCAAGTAAGGACTGCGGTTTTCCCACCACCACCCATATCAGGAAAGGAGCATGAACATGGAAATTTCTGAGAAGGTAGCTTATCTGAAGGGCCTGGCCGAGGGCCTGGCGCTGGACACCGACACCAAGGAGGGCAAGCTCATCGCTGCCATCATCGACGTGCTGGACGACATGGCGGAGAAGTTCGTGGACCTGGAGGACGGGCTGTGCGACGTGGAGGACGGTCTGGATGCCGTCAGCGACGATCTGTCCGACGTAGAGCAGGCCCTCTACGAGCTGGATGACGACGTGGACGAGGACGAGGATGAGGACTACGACGATGACGACGAGTCCTATTTCGAGACCACCTGCCCCGTGTGCGAGGAGGAGATCGTCTTCGACGAGGATACCCTGGAGAGCGGCGAGATCCGCTGCCCCAACTGCGGCGAGAAGCTGGAGTTCGATCTCAGCGACCTGGCCAACGCCCAGGACGACGAGGACCAGGAGTAAGCCAAAATCGTTCAAAAAAAGCGTGCTGCCTGCGGGCAGCACGCTTTTTTCAGGAATCGGAGCGGTCACTCCCGGTACAGGGGGCCGCTGATGTCCACCTGGCCGAAGGAGGCGGCCACCTGGCCGTCCAGCAGCAGCTGGACCCGGTCCACGCCGTTGGCGGAGCACAGGGAGTTCACCAAGCCCCGGACCAGCAGCTGCTGGGCCTCCAGGCCCTCCGGCAGCAGGGACACGTCCGACCGGGGCAGATTCAGATAGCAGGTGCCGCTTTCCACCCGGACCGTCAGCATCTGGAAGCCCTCCGGCAGCAGAGGGGACAGACTCTCGGTCTGGGGGCCCTCCATCAGGGCGGACATGATGGCCTCCACGGCGCTGTCGCCCTCGTGGAGGGTCAGGGTCCGGGATTCCGACGTCAGTAGGCCGCTTTCCCAGGCGGGGAAGAACAGGCGCACCCCCAGGGTGCGGGTCACGTCGTCCTCGCTGGTCATCAGCACCTCCCGGGACTGCAGCAGGCTGTGGGTCCGATAGGCCAGGTCCTGGCCCTCCACGGTGATGCGGACCACGGAGATACCGGGCAGCTGGGACAGGGTCAGGGTGACGCAGTAGTCGGCGATGGTCAGGTCGATGCCGGACAGCTGCTCATACCCCTGGGAGAAGTCCACCAGGGCCATGCCGCCGGTAAGCTGGCAGCTGCGCAGCGTCACCCCCTGGGGGATGGGCGTGCGGTAGCCCGGCTCGGTGCACGCTCCCAGCAGCTGCTCCAGAGCCGCCTGGGCCTGCTGGTCCACGGTGAGGCTTTTCCGCTCCGACCAGTCCACGTCCACGGCGGAGATGGCGTCGCCGCCCGGGGCGCCGGACAGGCCGTAGATCCGGAAGGTCTGTTTGGGCGTACGGCGGCTGGCGGCGCAGCCGGTAAGCAGCAGTGCCAGACAAAGCAGCAGGAGAAAGATCCGTTTTTTCATTCGTCCGCCTCCTCTCGCCGGGCCAGGGGCAGCTCCACGATGAACACGGTGCCGCTGCCGGACTGCCGGTGCTGGGCCCGGATGGAGCCGCCCCGGCGGCGCACGGTGTCGCTGACGATGCTCAGACCCAGACCCGTGCCGCCCACGGCCCGGGAGCGATTCTTGTCCACCCGGTAAAACCGCTCGAATACGTGCTCCATGTCCTCGTCGGGGATGCCGATGCCGTTGTCCTCCACGGAGATCACCACGGTGTCGCCGACGGTTTTCAGGGTGGTGTGGACAAAGCCCATGGAGCCGGAATACTTGATGCCGTTTTCCATGAGGTTATAGAGAATCTGGTGGATGTCGTCCTCGGTGGCCCGGACCACGGCGTCCTCGTCCGTCTCATAGGTCAGGGTGACCTCCTTTTCCCGGGCCACCACCCCCAGCATACGGACCACCCGCTCCAGCACCCGGGACACGGACACAGGATAGGCCGCGTCCTGGATACCGCTGTCCAGCCGGGTCAGGCGCAGCAGGTCCTCGGTGATGCGGCTGAGCCGCTGGGCCTCCCGGCCGATGTCCTCCACAAATTCCCGGGTGGTGTCGGCGTTCATGTCCTCCGTCTGAAGGATGGAGTCCGTCAGCAGACGGATACCGGCCAGGGGCGTTTTCAGCTCGTGGCTGGCGTCGGACACAAAGCGGCGGCGGGCGGCCTCGGTGGTCTGCAGGCGGTCCGTCAGGCTGTTGAACTCTGTGGCCAGCTGGGCGATTTCATCATTCCCCCGGACGGAGGCCCGATGGCTGTAGGCCCCCTCCCGGACCTGACGGATGGCCTGGAGCAGCTCCCGGATCTTCCGGGTGAAGGCCCGGGACAGCAGAGCGCTGAGGGCAACCACCAGAACGCCGATCAGCAGGGAGATGCGGGTCAGGTTGGTCTGGAAGCTCTGCAGCAGCTCCGCCTGCTGGGTGTCGTATTCATAGGCGTACACCGCGCCGATGATGCGGTTGCGGTATACCACCGGGGAAGCGCCCCGGCTTAAAAAAGCATGGCTGTCATACCGGCAGTAGAAGGCGTCGCTGCCGTCCAGAGCCTGGACGATCTCGGTATACATGGCGTACATGCCCTTGGCGCTGCCGCCCTCCCGGGTGTCGAACAGGATGCAGCCGGAGGTGTCCGTCACCAGCAGGCGGGACACGCCGGTCTCCTCCACCGAGGCCAGGGCCTGGCCCACGTTTTCCTCCGTCAGCTCCGGCAGGCCCGACAGGGCCGATTCCACCATCTTGACGCTGCTCTTCATGGCGGTCTCCTTGGTCTGGAACACCAGACTCTGGGACACCAGCAGCGGATAGGTGTTCAGAAGGGCCAGCACCGCCAGGATGATGAGGATATAGCTCATGCCGAACTTAAACTGTAGGCTGGTTTTCCCCCGCAAAATAGTAACCCACTCCCCACTTTGTCATGATGTATTCCGGCTCCGCCGGGACCCGCTCCAGCTTCTCCCGCAGGCGGCGGATGTGCACGTCCACGGTGCGGTAGTCCCCGGCGTAGGAATAGCCCCACACCAGGTTCATCAGGCTTTCCCGGCTGTAGACCCGCCGGGGATTTTTCATCAGCAGCTCGATGAGATCGTATTCCTTGGCCGTCAGGTCGATGGTGCGGCCGTCCCGGATGGCCACCCGCTGCTCGGTATCCAGGCTCAAGTCCCCCGCCGTCAGCAGGGCGGGATTGCGGCCCGGCCGGGCGGGGCCCTTGGCCCGGCGCAGCAGGGCCTTGATCCGGGCCTTCAGCTCCAGGATGTTGAAGGGCTTGGTCACATAGTCGTCGGCCCCGCAGGCAAAGCCCATGAGCTTGTCCGCGTCCTCGCTGCGGGCGGTGAGCATGATGATGGGCACGTCGGAAAACTCCCGGATCTTCATGCAGGCCTCGCTGCCGGACAGCTGGGGCATCATCAGATCCAGGATGATCAGGTCCAGGCTCTCCCGCCGGGCCAGCTCCACGGCTGTTGCCCCGTCATAGGCGGTGAGCACCTGATAGCCCTCGTTTTCCAGGTTGAACTTGATGCCCTTGACCAGCAGCTGCTCGTCGTCTACTACTAAAATTTTCATGGTTCCTCCTCTATGGTGATCTGGGGGCGGATGGTCTCTAAAATGCCGGGGCCTATGCCATTGACCTCCAGCAGATCATCTACGGAGGCAAAGGGGCCGTTGGCATTGCGGTAGTCCACGATGCGCTGAGCCAGCACCTGGCCGATGCCGTCCAATGTTTCCAACTGGGCGGCGGTGGCCGTGTTGATGTTCAGGGGGCCGGACTGCGGCTCCTGGGGACCGGCGTCGTCCCGCTGGGTGGTGACGGTGTACCCCTCGGACCGGGGGCGGCCGGTGAAGAACAGCGCCGCTGCCGCCGCCGCAAACAGAAGCGTCAGGACCAGCAAAAATATTTCCGTTTTTGTAACTTTTCCCATAGGCTCTGTTGTTGACTCCCTGTTGGATTTTGCTTATAATGAGAGGTGATAAGCAGGGATCGGGCACGCTGTCCCTTATCCCACCACCATTATAGCATAGATGGAGAAAAAGAAAATGAAAATTCGCCGGTTTTTATCTGTTTTTTTGCTGACGCTTCTGCTGACGGGCCTGTTCTGCGTGCCCCAGGCCAGTGCGGTGGACCTGCCCCAGGTGAACGCCAAGGCGGCCCTGCTGATGGACTATGAGTCCGGGCGGATGCTGTACGGCCTCAACGAGCGGGACACCGAGTATCCCGCCAGCATCACCAAGGTCATGACCGCCCTGCTGACCCTGGAGGCCGTGGACCAGGGGGTGCTGACCCTGGACCAGCAGGTGGCGGCGCCGTCCCTGGTCAACGACATGGACCCCACCGGCAGCTCCGCCGACATCAAGGAGGGCGAGGTGCTGACGGTGGAGCAGCTGCTGTACTGCATGATGCTGGTGTCCGCCAACGAGGCGGCCTGCATCCTGGCGGAGACGGTGGCCGGATCCCAGGACGCCTTTGTGGCCCTGATGAATCAGCGGGCCCAGGAGCTGGGCTGCACCGGCACCCACTTTGTCAATCCCAACGGCCTGCATGACCCCAACCATTATTCCACCGCCTGGGACATCTATCTGTTCACCCGGGAGGCCATGAAAAACGAGACCTTCATGAAGATCTGCGGCACCGCCTCCTATGTGGTGCCCGCCACCAACATGTCCGAGGAGCGGGAACTGTACACCACCAATTCCCTAATCTCCAACTGGAGGATCATGGGCTATCAGTACGACGGAGCCGACGGCATCAAGACCGGCTCCACTGAGGAGTCTGGCTATTGCCTGGTGTCCACCGCCAAGCGCAGCGGCCGCCGTCTGGTGGCAGTGGTGCTGGGCTGCAAGGGAAACGGCGCCACCGTGGAGAGCTTCTCCGAGTCCGCCAAGCTGTATAACTGGGCATACAACAACTTCTCCATGCGCCAGGTGGCGGCCACCGACGAGCTGTACCGCCAGCCGGTGGCTCTGTCCAAGCAGACGGACACGGTGATGCTGTATCCGGCCCAGAGCGTGGAGGCCTTCCTGCCCAAGGACGCCAAGGATGAGGACATCCGCAAGAGCGTCACCCTGAAGGAGGACGTGGTCAACGCTCCCATCACCGCCGGGCAGGAGCTGGGCACCCTGACCATTACTTATAACGACCAGGTGTGCGCCGAGGTGCCGCTGCTGGCCCAGGCGGACGTGTCCGCGTCACGGTTCCTGGTGGCCAAGGCTGCCGTGGAGGCGTTTTTCGCCAAGACCTGGGTGAAGCTGGCTCTGGTGGCCGTCGTGGTGCTGGTGATCGTGTTCATTCTGTGGCTGAAGCTGGGCCGCCGCAGCCGGCGGTACGGCAGCCGGGGCGGGAAGCGCCGCCAGCGCCGGGCCTATCGGGGCCGCCGCCGCTGGTGAGCCATGGAGCCGCTGAAGATTCTGTATGAGGACGCCCACCTGGTGATCTGCTGCAAGCCCGTGGGGGTGCTGTCGGAGGACAGCGAAAGCGGCCGGTGTATGCCGCAGCTGCTGCGGGAGCACTACCTGGCCCAGGGGCAGAAGAACCCCTATATCGCCACGGTGCACCGGCTGGACAAGATCACCGGCGGGGTCATGGTGTTCTCCCGGCGGCGGGAGGTCACCGGAAAACTCACCGCCGCCGTGCAGGCCCATGAGCTGGTGAAGGAATATCTGGCGGTGCTGCGGGGCCATCCGCAGGAGCCTGCCGCCACCCTGACGGACCTGCTGTTCCGGGACACCGGGCGCAACAAGAGCTATGTGGTGAAGCGGCCCCGGAAGGGCGTCCGGGAGGCCAGCCTGGAATACCGGGAGCTGTTCCGAACGGAGGAGCTGTCTCTGGTGCGGGTGCGGCTGCACACCGGACGCACCCACCAGATCCGGGTGCAGTTTTCCTCCCGGGGGCTGCCGCTGCTGGGGGATATCCGATACGGCAGCAAGGACCCCAACTGCACGGCGGCCCTGTGGTCCTGCCGCCTGGCCTTCCGCCATCCGGTCACCGGCCGTGAGGTGGACGTGTTCTGCCCGCCGCCCCGGACCTACCCCTGGGATCTGTTTCCGGCGGTGGAGGGCTGACCGAAAAGCGAACCAACGGAATGGAGGATTTTTATGGCCTATACGGTGGGTGAAATGGCAAAACGGCTGGGGGTGCCTGCCTCCACGCTGCGGTATTACGATAAGGAGGGGCTGCTGCCCCAGGTGGAGCGCTCCTCCGGGGGGATCCGAGTGTTTCAGGAGTCGGACTATGAGTGGCTGCGGATGATCGGCTGCATGAAAAAGGCGGGAATGTCCATTCGGGACATCCGGCATTACATCCAGCTGTCCGCCCAGGGGGACGACACCATCAGCGACCGGCTGGAGATGTTCCGGAACCAGCGGGAGGTGCTGTGCCGCCGGATCGAGGAGATGCAACACACCCTGGAAACCGTGGAGTACAAATGCTGGTTTTATGAGACGGCCAGGGAGGCCGGAACCGTGCAGGCTCCCAAGAGCATGACGGAGCAGGAGATCCCGGAGCGCTTCCGGACCATCCGGCGGGAGCTTAAGGGAGAATAACAGAAAAAATAGCGAGCGCCTCCGGCCTTTTCGGCCAGAGGCGCTTTGTTATGTGCGCAGCTTGAAGGTTCTGGGGGCCAGGCGATAGGCCAGCAGCAGGGCCGCGGCCACATACACGGCGGCAAAGACGATCATGCCGATGCCGAAGGCCATCGTTGCCCCGTGGACGTTGGCGTAGATCATGTAGCAGACAAAATAGGTCAGGCCCGTGATCAGGCGATAGCCGAAGCTGGTGTTCTCCAGCCCGGCGGTGTAGGGCTGCAGCAGGTAGTACAGCACCAGGTAGTGCACCGAGAAAAACACGGACATGGCCAGAATGGCCAGGGGCAGCACCAGATAATCCGTGGGGGTGTCCGTGCCGCCGCTGCACAGCAGAAGCAGGGGAAGCCCCAGGGCGATGACGGCGGTGGGCAGCAGGTTGATGGCCGTCAGGGATTTCAGCCGGGCGGCGAAAATGCCCAGGATGACCCGGGGCTGCCGGTAAAACCGGTAGGACAGCATACTGCTGTCGCAGTTGAAGAACAGGATCTGGGTCACGGTATTGCCCCGGTTGATGAAGTACATCAGAAGCAGCATCATCGGCAGCGCCGGAACCAGTGCGCCGTTGATGGCGGCGGCTATCTCCGGCAGCGCCAGACAGGCGGCGCAGCCCAGGGCCAGCGCGGCCCCGGCAATAACGGCGGTGCGCCGGGCCGGACGCATCAGAAGCCGGTAATTGCGGCGCACAAACAGCTCGTTGAACCGGGCACAGCCGGTTTTCCGGCTGTCCGGGCCTGCGTCCAGGGTCAGCTTGCTCTGATACTGGGCCTGGGTCTCCCGGGCTGCCGCCTGGAGACCGTCGCCGCTGAGCAAGGATACGGCGTCCGCCGTGAACAGGTGCCGGTACACCCGGCGATAGCCGGAAAAGCGCAGCAGATATGCGGCTCCCCACACGCCGCCAGCCGCAGCCAGCCCGCAGACAGCGTATACGGCGGCGGAGGGCAGGGCCCGGTTCAGCAGGAGAGGGGGCAGGTACGCCGCCGCCAGCAGAAGAACGGAGGTTCCCTGCAGCAGGGAAAACCTCTTTTCGTCCCGGGGCAGGATACCCCGTCGGTGGAAATGCCGCAGCTCCAGTCCCGCAGAGAGGAGCTTGACGCCGCACACCAGCACCGGGGTCAGCAGACACAGGGCCAGCCCCTGGCCCAGGATCAGATGCCCCACCAACAGCGCCGCCGCCAGGAAGCCCACGGCGGTTTTCAGCAGATAGTACCCATACGCTGACAGGGTGTAACGCCGGGCGTCCATCCGCAGGAGGATCACGGCGTAATAGGCGTCCCGGCCGCCATTCAGCAGATTGTTGTTGAAAATACCGCCGATCAGCGTCAGAAACACCAGCAGGTGGCCGTACAGCTCCGGCGGCAGCTCCCGGCGGATCAGCAGCAGGGGAGCGGCGAAAAACACCGCCATATACAGGAGCTTTCCCAGCAGTATGCCGAAAATCTCCCGCAGGACGGCCAGCACCAGCCCCAGGGTCTTGGCAAAGCTGTTTTCATAGGGCAGGCGCAGAAACCGCAGACGGTATAAAATCCCATTGACCCGGTAGGCCATGTGCAGCCGCAGCTGGAGGATCAGGGTGTCAAACCACATCCGGCTCCTCCTTCAGGGCGGCGATGATGCGGTCCTTGTACGCCTCATCGGCCAGGTCCTCCCGCCGCACCTCCTGCAGGACCCCGTGGTGCAGGATCACGATGTCGTCGCACAGGTCCAAGGCCAGGTCCATGGTGTGGGTGGACAGCAGGATGATATGCCGGGTCTTGATCCGCCGCAGCAGGGCCTTCATCTCGTCAGCCACCACCACGTCAAAGGAGGTCAGCGGCTCGTCCAGCAGCAGCACGGCGGGGTCCGCCATGATGTTCACCAGCATCTGCATCTTGTTTTTCATGCCGTGGGAGAAATCCTTCAGCAGCTTTCCCCGGTCGGCCGGGTCGATGCACATATAGTCCAGATACACGTCCGGGGCCTTGGGATAGGGAATTTTGCCCCGGTTGATCTCCAGGAAGAATTGCAGAAATTCCCGGGCGGTGAGAAACTCCGGCACCACCGGGGTGGAGAGCACATAGCCCATGTCGTCGGCGGTGACGGGCCGGGCGGCACCGGTGTCGTCCTCCAGGTGGAAGGATCCGCCGTCGGCGGCGAGGTCCTCATTGAGGCAGTTGAAGAACGTGGTCTTGCCTGCGCCGTTGCGGCCGATGAGACCGTAAATCTTCCCCTGTTCAAAGGTGAAGGACGCGCCCCGCAGCACCTCCTGGGTCCCGAAGCGCTTTTGCAGTTGGTCGACAACCAGCTTCATGGCTGTCAATCCACCACGCCGGTCAGGTCCAGGGGCTTGCCGTCGCGCCACAGGCGCTCCAGGCCGTAAAACTCCCGGGCCTCGGCGTTGAAGACGTGGATGGCGATGCAGCCGTAGTCCAGCAGCACCCAGGTGCCGGCCCGATAGCCTTCGCGGTGCAGGGGCTCCTCCTGGGCCTCCTCCCGGAGGACCTTTTCCACGTTGTCCACCAGGGCGTTGATCTGGGTATTGGAGGAGCCGGTGGCGATGACGAAATAGTCCGCCAGGGTGGTCAGATCGCCGATCTTCAGCACCTGGATCTCCCGGCCCTTCTTGTCGGACAGGGCCCGGGCCGCCATAAGGGCCAGTTCCTTCGCAGTTTTCATATCTGTTTACCTCTCAATAAATAGTCTCGGGCGTCCAGGGTGTTGTGATGCACGGGGCTGCCCCACTGCTGCATATCCCGGATGCTGTCATCCAGCGCCTTCAGCAGGCCCCGGTCCAGGTCGGCATGGACCGCCCGGCGCAGGTCCTCCACGCCGGGAAAATCCCGGCTGGGCTCGATATAGTCCGCCAGATAGATGATTTTTTCCAGCTTGGTCATGTTGGGGTGGCCGGTGGTGTGCCAGTAGATGGCGCGATAGACCGCGTCGTCCACGCCGAACACGTCCCGGGCGATGGCCGCCCCGGTTTTGGCGTGCAGCAGCTTCAGGGCGTGCTGCTCCAGGTCGTCCAGGGGGATGCCGTACTGCCGGCACAGGGCCAGCTGCCGGTCCATGTCCAGCTTCTTGGTGCAGTCGTGGAGCAAAGCGGCGATCCGGGCCTGGGTCTCGTCGGCCCCATACTGCCGGGCCAGGCGCACGGCCTCCTGCTCCGTGCCCAGAACATGGGGCATGCGCTTGGGCTTGAGATAGCTCAGGGCGATGGGCCGCAGCTGGTCCGGGGTCAGGTGATGCAGGTCCGTATGGACGCCGTAAAGCCCCCGGCGCTGGATATAGCCGTATACGGGGTCCGTCACCAGATCCCGGCCCCGGCCTGCGGCAAGGGCCTCCCGCACCTGGGTGGAGGACAGGTCGATGACCTGCCGGTTGGCGATGATGGCCACAGTGGCCCCGTATTTCGTCTCCAGCAGCCGCTTCTGGGCCTCCAGATCCTCCCCCGGCTGGGGGTGGGCTCGGTCAAAGGCCCCGATGTGGGCCAGAGACAGAATGTCCGACGCATGATACCAGCGCTCCAGGGACAAAAACATATCCGTCCCCATAAGAAGCCACAGCTCATCCTCCGGATGCTCCATGCGCAGCTGGCGCAGGGTATCCACCGTATAGCTGGGGCCGGTGCGGTGCAGCTCCGTGTCCAGGGCCTGGGCCTTGGGGCCCAGCTGGGCACAGGCCAGGGCCGCCATTTCCAGGCGGTCGGCGGGCTCGGCGCTGCCCTGGGGCAGGGCCTTGTGGGGCGGAATGCTGGCGGGGATCAGCAGCAGACGGTCCAGCCCCAGAGCGTCCATAGCCGCCCGGGCCGCCGTCAGATGGCCCCGGTGGATGGGGTTGAAGGTGCCGCCGTAGATGCCGATCTTCATACGCTGCGCTTCCTGTCTTTTTCCAGCTCGATCTTCCGCTTGTCCTTGTTGTGCTGATAGCGGAAAAGGACAAATTTGCTGCCGATGACCTGCACCACCTCGCAGCGGGCGGCCACCTTCAGCTCCTCTGCCGCTTCCCGGGCGGTGTACATGGAGTTTTCCAGCACCCGGCCCTTGACCAGCTCCCGGGCCTCCAGGGCGTCGTTGACCTGCTTGATCAGGTTCTCGCCGATGCCGTCCTTGCCCACGTGGACGATGGTGTCCAGGTTGGCGGCCATGCCCCGCAGCTGGGCTCTCTGCTTGCTTGTCAGTTCCATAGATGCTCCTCAGTTCTTTTCCAGATAGGTTTTCAGCTCCGCAGCGAAGGCCCGCAGGGCGTTGCCGCGGTGGCTGATGGCGTTCTTCTCCTCCGGCGTCAGCTGGGCAAAGGTCTTGCGCAGCTCCGGCACGAAGAACACCGGGTCATAGCCGAAGCCGTTGTCCCCCTGGGGTGCATAGGCAATGGTGCCGAAGCAATCTCCGGCGGCGTCCAGCCGGTCCCCATTGGGGAAGCAGCAGACGATGGCGGTGTGGAAATGGGCGGTGCGGGCCCCAGCACCCCGGAGATTCTCCAGCAGCAGGCGATAGCGGGCCTGGTCACTGTCCACGCCGCCGTATCGGGCGGAATAGATGCCGGGAGCGCCATTCAGCGCGTCCACGCACAGGCCGGAGTCGTCGGCAATGGCGGGCAGACCGCTGGCCTGCATCACGGCCATGGCCTTGATGGCGGCGTTTTCGGCGAAGGTGGTTCCATTTTCCTCCGGCTCCAGGTCCAGGCCCACGTCGGACTGAAGGACCACCTCCACCCCCAGCTCACGCAGAATCTCCTGCATCTCCGCCAGCTTCTTGCGGTTATGGGATGCCAATACGAATTTCATAGAATCTCCCCCAATATGTTTTTCTCCAGCTGGATCAGCCGGGCGTTGCCCTGGGCGCAGAGGGCCAGCAGCTCCTGCTGCTCCCGGGGCGTGAAGGCCCGGCCCTCGCCGGTGCCCTGCAGCTCGATGATGCCGCCCTGCTCGTTCATGACGCAGTTCAGATCCACCATGGCCCGGCTGTCCTCGGAGTATTGCAGGTCCAGCATGGGTACGTTGTCCACGATACCGGCGGAGATACCGGCCACATAGTGGCGGATGGGCATGGCCTTCACCAGCCCCTGCTCCAGAAGACCCCGGCACGCCAGGGCCAGGGCCACAAAGCCGCCGGTGACGGAGGCGGTGCGGGTGCCGCCGTCACCCTGGAGCACGTCGCAGTCGATGGTGATGGTGCGCTCGCCCAGGCGGTGCATATCCACCGCCGCCCGCAG
>ERZ772821.1477-NODE-1477-length-14185-cov-5.553149_pt1 | contig 14185 bp, 14 predicted proteins | sample MGYA00580859_ERZ772821 | MGnify/ENA primary metagenome ERZ772821 (study PRJEB29015, sample SAMEA2737674) | human gut metagenome | biome: human gut; feature: human-associated habitat; material: faeces | place: China | collected 2012 ...
GGGTGCCGAGCAGGGCGAGCGCAACCGCCAATGCGACGACCGCCATTGCGGGGACCCAGAACGCGGGCGGCGTGGATCCGATCGCCGCCCAGGCGAGCCCTGGGATGCCGTCGTGTCGATAAGGGCGCTCCGATGCGGCCAGCGCCGCAAGGTCCGCCGCCTTTCTCTTGCGGTCCGCCGCAAGAGGCTCGACCTTCCTCTCGCTTCGGTAGTGTTCGCGCAGGGCGTTTTCCAGCGCGGCTATTCCATCTTTTCTCATGGCGTCATCCCTTTCCCGTCATCTTCAAGCTCCGCTTTCAAAGTCTCTAGCGCGGCGGCTATTCTCCTGCCCGCCGCGAAGCGGCTCACGCCGAGCACGCGCGCGACTTCCTGAACCTGAAGCCCTTGGTCGTAGCGCAGCTCGAGCACTTCCTGCTGTTCGCGGGAAAGAGCTCGGAGCGCGTCGCGCACGGGGTCCGTCCCGTGGTCGTCGGGGGCGGGCGTCTCCTCGTCGAGCGGCTCCCATAGCCTTCCGCGTTTGCGGTAGGAATCCGCGCAGACGTTTCGGGCGATGGTCAGAAGGAAGGCGAGGGGCTTGCCCCGATCCCGGTATTTCGGCAGGCTCCTGACGAACCTCAGGAACGTCTCCTGGGCCGCATCGTAGGCATCTTCGCCAGAGGGGGCATGGCGTCTGCAGTACGCCAGCACGCTCTCGTAATGCTCCTCGACGATGCGTCGCGCCTCTTCTTCGCCTAGCCCATTTCTTTCGAAAGACAAGCTCTCCTCCTTTCGCCTTCACCTTGTATAACGTTTTAGGGCTCCGTAACGAGCACGGCAGTTTAAAAAAATAGAGGTAGCGTCCGCCGTGCGAATGCCCCGCGCCTTCGGGAAGCGGAAGGGCAAGGCTTACGAAGCGACCGTTTCGGGACCCTCCCATATCCCGAAACGGCGGACGGGTGCAGGTGGCCTGCCTCCTGCCGGGGCCCGGGGCGCGCAGCCCCGGCGCGATCGCGATCGTGAGGACGACGCGGAGGGAGCCGCCGGCGGGGCGGCCCCTCCGCGTTTCCGCCTACTCCCTCGGGACGATGAGGGCGGTGTCGGACTCGATCCTGTTGTTCGGGTTCCAACCCCAGTCTCCGTCGTGGTCGTATCGGGCGACGAGCGGCGTGCCTTTTTCGGAGCGGGCCACCACGGGGTAGTGCTCCCATCGCCCGTCGAAGTCGCTCACCCAGACCTCGTCTCCGATTTCGAGCTCCGAGGCGGGAATCTCCTCGGCGTCGAGGAGGTCTCCGAGCCGCTCGCCTTCGGGCATCGCCCCGTCGAAGGCCCGGAGCATGCCGTCGAAGTCGTGCGAGCCCTGCTCGACGAATCCTTCGCAAGGGAGGATCCGGTCGGCGATCCTCCATCCTTCGATGACGTAGATCCCGTTGTCCCCGGGACTCATATGCTTGTCGTCGGAGTAGGGCATGATGCCCACGCTCAGCGTGCCTCCGAAGAAGTTGCCGACGACCTGGCAGAGCCTCGCCCACCCGTAGTCGTCGCTGCTCGGCGCGCGGTAGCCTTTGAGCTCGCAGTACCGAAGCAGCGGCTCGACGGTGTCGCGCCCTCCGTTCCAGTGCAGGTACAGCCCGATCTTCCTCTCGGCGGTGGTGATGACGGCTCGGTTTCCCATGACGGCCCCTTTCGGCTTTCGGCCCGCCCCTTTGGCTGGCCTCGTGGCGTAAGAAGCGTCCCGGTTCCCGGAGGTGTCAGCGGGGGGAAGCGAAAACCCGCTAGGGCGCAGAGCTTCCGGGCGTTTGGCCGACGGGCCTTTCGCGCGGAAGGTTTTTCGCGCCGTTGACGCGCAAGGGGTTCGGGGCGACCCTGGGGCCCCGAGGACCGCGGCGGGCCGGACCGATCGAAGGGCGGATGAAACAGGCGGAAGGCCGACGGGGCCGGAGCCTACTGGTCTATCCGCGTCACCCTGAGCTCGATCTCCTGGAGGCTCTGGGATTCGACGAGGTTGCCGTAATCGGGGTCGAAGGAGAACGATATCTCCGCGTTGGGCTCGACGTTCTGGGAGACGACGCGGTACTGCTTCAGGGTCTCGATGTCGCCCGTGTCGATGAACGAGCCGTCGTCGGCGACGGGGACGAGCTTGACGTTGCCCTTGCCGTACGCGTCGCGCAGGTCTCCGCCCAGAGAGACGTAGCCGGCTGCGGCGAGGTTGCGCCCCACGTAGTCCTGCACGTGGCGGACCTCGGGACCGGGGCACGCGCTGATCTCGGTCAGCGGGATTTCGAAGGACGCCTCGTCGGCGCCCCCGACCTTCTTGACGAGCAGCACGATGGCGTCGATGCTCGAGGAACTCACCAGGTTGTCGTACTCCTCCCCGTTCTCGTCGACCTCGAACGAGAGCCTGATCTCCGTGTTGGGCTCCAGGTTCTGCCCGATGACGACGTAGTCCTTGAGCGCCTCCTCGCTGGAGACGTCCACGTAGGAGCCGTCGACGCACACGGGGACCAGCTTGACGTTCGAGGCGCCGTACGCGTCCCGAAGGTCCTCGCCGAGGGAGACGTAGCCGGCGTTGGCGAGGTTCGAGCCCGTGTAGCTCTTCACGTACCAGGTGTACTTGTCGGGGGACTGGTTGATGGAGACCTGCTGCGGGGCGCTTTGCCCGGCGGCTGGGGCCTGCCCCTCCTGCTGCCCGGCGCAGCCCGTCGCGCACGCGAGCGTCGCGCACAGGACGCAGACTGCGGCGACGGACGGAATAAGTCTCATTCTTCTCTTCATGGTGTTCCTTTCTGGCGGGGTGTTCGGATGGGCGTCTTCCTATCCGAGGAGGCGGGCGATCATGACGATCTCCCAGGCCGAGTGGAGAGCGCAGACGACTGTCAGGCAGCACATCGCGGCGACCATGGCCCTTGCGAACCATCTGTCCGCCTTGTCGCCTTCGCGCCGCCTGCTCTCTCTGGCGACTTGATGGGCCGTGACGGGATTGGCCGAGTAGACGTCGGCGTACTCGTCGAACCGATCCGCCTCCCCACCGATGAGGGCGATCGCCGCTTCCAGGTTCCCGATCAGCGCCTCGGCGTCTACGCTCACCTCGAAGCGGTGTGTCCTGTCGAACTCGTCGAGCTCCCCGGGGCTGTCCATGAGGGGGAACCGCTCCCCGTTGACCCCGTTGGCGAGCGAGGTCTTCTCGCAGACGAAGCCCCGCAGCGAGCCGCGCGCCCTCGCCATCTCCTCGGTGCCGGAGAGGCCGTACTTCTCGGCGACCCCCTCGATCGTCTGCAGGAGGTCGTACGCGCCGGCGCTCTGCGCGAAGCCCGGTTCGAACACGAGTTTCAGGATGCGCTCCTCGAGCCCGTCGTAGGCCTCCATCGCCTCGCGGTAGGTGGCTTTGGATCCCGGTTTCGGGAAATTGGTAGGGGATGCGTCCATGCCGTTCTCCTTTCAGTGGGTGGGTAAAAATGCGCGGCGGTGCCGCGCATAAAAGAGCTTGCGTTTTTCGCGAATCGGAAGGATCTATGCCGCCTTGAGTTCCTTGAATCCCTTGAGGACCTTCGGGATGAACTCGATTGCCCGCTTCGAGACCTTCTTCGCGGCAAGAGGGTCGACGATGGAGACGATTGTTACCGTAGCGACCACTCCCAGCGTGGCGAGAACGCCGAGGGTCTCCTGGTCCCGCTCGTGGCGTTTCTCATCGATAGCCTCCTGCTTCCCGCACTCTTCTTCGAGCCAACCTCTGATCTCCCGCTTCTGCTCGAAGGTATAGCTGTCGCTTTCGAGCATCGAGCGATAGGTGACCGCGTTGTTCTCGCAAGTCTTGATGCGCTCGAGCGAAACCGCCCCGTTGCTTTCCACGCCGGACTTGAACGCCCCCACCGTTCCGGCAAGCGTGGTGCCAAGGTTTTCCGCCATGTTCGTGTTGATGATCTCTGCCATGATTGACCTCCCCGGATCAGGTTTTACCGTCTGGGAAAATTCTAGAATCGAGGAAGCAGAGGAACAATATGAGATGATTCCTGCATGATAATGTGACGCTTTGTGCTATATATCATTAAAAAACACTATATTCTGTTGCACTAATATGATTGGAAATGAATCTCATGAGCAAGACAGGACAGAGATTTCGATTGAATCTCAGCAACCACGCACGATCGACGATCGAGGCGGACATGTCGTCTTTCGGAACGAAGGGGTCACTGGGCGGTTTCGTCAGTCGGATATTCGAGTCGTTCGCGTCCGAGTCGAGGGCGTCGATAACGGCAGCTTCGAAGAACTATAGAGATAGCCTGGAGAGAGAGGTTCAGCTCTCGAGGTACAAGAAGGCATATCCGCGCGACAAGGCGCTCGAGTTCTTCGAGTCGAAGAAGGTTGAGCTGACAGCCGAGGAGGCGGGAGTAATAGACTCCCTCGTTTCTGGCTATGTTTCCAGACTTCACGATTGGCTCAATAGCTTGGAAAAAGGGCGATCATCATTTGTTCGGATGCGCGACTCCGTCTACGCGCGACTGTATCCAGCGAATGGCGGGAAATGGGAGGAAGAGGAACATTACGGTGGTTCGAGAAGCGCATATTTCAAAGCGCTGATGGAAGACTATGCCTCGAAGACCGGCTACGAGAGAGAGGCAATTGTCTTCAGGAGTCGGCTGGAGAAACTGGCCGTGGTCATCGACGAACCAATGAAGGATCGCCATCTGGTAACCATCGATCGCGGAGGAAAGAGTTTCGATGTGAAACCCTACGCGGTCATGCCTGATGCTGGGTGGAACTACCATTATCTAGTAGGGGTCGGCAGGGTATCGGGCAGCAAGTCATCCTATAAGCCGATGAGCTTTCGGATTAGCAGGATCGAAGACATTCGCATCCGCACGGCTTCCTATTGCGCGTCGGGGAAGATGACCAAAACGGAGCTCGATGAGCTGAAAACCGCGCTCCGCAGGAGAGGCGTGCAATATCTGGTCGGAGACGAAGCGTCGACCCTTGTTCGCCTCAATGCTGCCGGCATGAGGGATTTCGACGGAATTCTCTATGGCCGCCCTGAGCCGACGAAACGCATCGAGGACGGAAATGGGGTTGTCTTCGAGTTCGATTGCACCGAGATGCAGATATCGAACTACTTCTTCAAATTCGGCGGGAACGCGCTCATCCTGAAGCCTGAAGGCCTCAAGGAGGATTTCAGGCGCAGATACCGAAACGCCGCGTTGGCCTACATGGAAGATTCTGGCGAAACACGGTAGGTTTCCTTGATCGTTCCGTCACGAAGTTGCAATCTTACCCGCTTGGGGTAATTGTTCTTGCTAAGAGCTATCGTTCTGTCCGGCGATGAGGCGCTGGAACCTTCGTCGCACTCTGCTCTATTGAAATCATTTACTTCGCTGAACTTGATGGAGGAGATGATCTCTCCGGATTCGTCGTACCGAGTGGGCTCCTGGTCGAAATGGCGCAACGCCTTGATCGTAGGCGCTCCATCGTAATCAAAGAGGAAGAACCTTTGCCCTCGAGGGATATTGGTGACCTCTTCGTAAAGGCGTCCGAAATGGTAGTCGTTCTCAGACCATCCAAGCGAGCTTAGCTGATCGGAGACGCCGCCTGGTAAGATGTATCCGCCCAAGAGGAGCCGGAATGCTTCTAACGTGCGGGCCCTGATCGAGCGAATCTTTTCAATGGGGTCCTGCTCTGTCTTCAGGTCGATGTTGTCTCCATGAAAATATTCATTCCTGTGCGTTTTGTTATATTCGTTTAGATACCTAAAGATACTCCAGCCTGCATCATCGGAGACGCGCCAGCCATTTTTGTGGTCATGCAGCAGGTGCAGCTGCGTGCCTTGCGACTTATCGAATCGGCTCTCGTAATCTTCAATGAATCGAATTTTTTGGATTGTTATCCCGCTTTTCGTCTTCTCGTCTTTGAGGTCTTTTTTATCCACTCCTTCCGTTTTGAATGTTTTTATCCATAACCCCTCTGGCTTTATCTCGTGCAAAGCGATTTGAACTAATCTGCGAGTAAGTTGCTCGACGGATTTGAAATAACCGCATGCAATTACGGTGTGGTCGAAATGCCCGCCATTGCCGAGGATCTCAAATAGGTATTCAGCAGTGAGGAAACATTCTGCGAAGTCACTGGTGCCAAGAAGCGCCCTGTACAGTCCACCACCGTAGTAGATTCGATCGATTGCATTCTCGTCTTCTTCCGGAAGAGCGGCTGTCGACTCTTCAGAATCCCGGCGGTCGGCCAAGGCCTTTTCCTCTTTTTGAGCGAACTCGGCAAGCAGCCTTGTCTTGATCTCGGAAAGATGCCTTCCAGATAGGCGCGGGATGACTTCGAAGTCGATCATGGCATTGGCCTGAATGATCGCCCCTGTCACCGTTTTTTCGAAGTACTGGTATTCATCCATGGTCAGGTGGCTTGCAAAGAAGTCTTTCGGGCTGACGTAAGAGACTAGATGCCTGAGCTCTTCTGGTATGAGTGCCGCCGATTTTTCCCTCCAGCTTTCATCATGGTCGAAGCTCCAACGGATTATTTCAATTTGGCGAATCCCTCGATTCTGCAAAACGAAGATGAATTCATCATCCTTGTCGCTTATGCCCGTATATCTGTACCCAACCTTCCCTCTGGTGGTGTCGATGCAGAACTCGCATATGCGATTGTCCTCAAGGCGCTCTGTGGACATGAGCTCCATTTCGTTTCGCGTTCTACCTGTGCCATGCGCCTTGATTCCGTGAATGGACAATAGGGATTTCAGGATGGGGTTGATAAGGAATTCGCGGATGATGGGCTCGGCATGCTCTTCGAAATATTTCATGCGGTAGAACTCGTCGCTCGCGAGGCCGATTCCAGAGAAAAGGGCCGGTTTCTTTCGATATTTATAGAAAGCCCCAGGTCTCGTGAGGAAGTTGATGCGCTGGAGAAATTCTTCTACGCAATCGTCTATAGAGCGTTTTGCCATGGAATTTTCTGGGGTGTTCTGCATGGGTGTCCTCCGACACGGTAGGCCGTCATAGAGCGATTTTCCACTTACTAAGCATTATGCTAATGCCTATGAGCTTAATTGTATTTCCAAAAATATGAAACGGAGAAGGGGGCTACGGAAGAGGTGGTTGATGGTATTTCGTTTTCTGCCCCAGACTCCTGAGCATTCTCTCGCCTCGTTCGAAATCGACGAGCGTAGCCATTATTTCGTCTATGATGCGATCCGCTTTAGGCGGTGTGTACTTCGGGGATCGCGACACGAAGAGAAAGGCAGGTTTCGACTTTTCGAAAAAGTGATCTTTTGTCCAGTTCCGGTATCGCGCTTTGATGGGGTTTTCGATTAGGCGATCGTCGCAAGCCCTCGCGGTAATGTATTTGCTTTGTCCCGAAAATATATTCAGCCGTATTTCACTTGCAGGAACCTGATACTCCTCGCCATACTGCCTAAAGGGCTCTTCGAGAATAGGGATGGCGATGGATTTCTCATCTTGGCAGAACAGAGACGGCGAAGGAGCAAGACTGTCTTCTAGATGGACGAAATCGTATTCCGACAGCATTCCTAGTGCGAGCATGAAGCAAGCATAATTTGCCTCGTTCACCGTTCCGGATTTTTCGAGCTCCTCCACATTGGGACGCGCCCCTGTCCTGCAATAGGCGGTGGCGGCGTCTATTGCATCTCTAAAGTAATCGAGATCGTCGTGAGCATCTATATGTAGGAGCCGAAACGGGTTTTGCAGGAGTCTCGCATCGCATAGCCTGAGGCAGGCGTATAGGACCTCGTCATGGGTTTCGCACCTGAACGCCGGCGGTTTATGCGTGCCGTCGACTCCTAATTGGCATTTTAGGAAATTCGCCACCTCGAAGTCGGTCCAAACCTCATACTCGTTGTTTCCTGGGCGAGAGGTATTCGCTGCCTCATTCGACGTCCTATCAAGAAAGAAGTCGAGGTCAATATTAAAAATGACGCTGTCCACTTTTCACTCTTCTTCGGTCGGTTGACGGAAATTCTCTCTCCATTCCCTGAGTAGCTGCTTGACAGCCTGGAGTGTTCGCAAGTTATGCGAGAACTGTTTTTGCTCGAGCTCGGTGAAATGTTGGGGGACCATGGGGTCGATGCCGGATTTGAGCTCTACGTAACGTTCCCAGTTGGATTCGACAAAGCGATGGAAAGAGGCTTTTTCTGATTCGCTCTCATATATTATTACGTTCTCCATGAACTTACGGCGAGCGATGTTTGCCTCGTCGGATTGGTCGTCGAACAGGTATCTGTGAAGCAGCCAGTTTTCCGATCCCTTCGTATAGCATTTGTAGCTTTCCGATTCATGCGGATTGTCGGGATCATGAAGGAAGCACCAATCCGGGGTAGATGTTCGGTATCTTCCTCCATCGAGGCAAACGCCCCGGCTTTCGAATAGCACCGTTTGGTGGTATCGGCCGATTATTGGAAAGTAGGAAGCGCTGGTGTCGCACTGATTGCAGCAATAGTATTCGGGACCTAGATCTTCGTCTTCTTCCGGTGAGCTGAAATCAAGCGTGTATTCGGGCGCGGCCTTCAAGTAGTCTTTCTCGGAAGCTCCTCGTTCTGGAGAGGATTCCCAGGAGCTTTTGTCTCTCAGCGCACCAAGGAAATGCTCATATGGCGTTGCGTCGAGCAGGAAGCGATGCTTCCAGAGCCGCTCGATAGCGTAACTGTTGGCAGTTTTATCGCGGGGGGTATTACACCCGTTTTGCCTTGCATAAATAATCCCTGCCCTTGCGCCGTCTTCATGAGTCTCGGTTAGATAGAAAGGGACATTTCTGGAGGACTTAACTACTATCACATCGATTGGGCTTCCCCCATGAACCAGAGGCTCGACCCGGACTTCTGGGAAAGTTCCGTTCGAGAATTTCTTATCAAACAGGAATTCGGTCAGCTGCTCCGTGGTACGGCGACTTTTGTCGTTCTCAGATACCCCTACTACCTCGTGGGTTTCGTCATCGACACCAATAATTATGTAGGCATCGCGGAAGCGGACGTTGTTCGCCATATTGATAATATCGAGCAAAAGGTCCTGTCTGCCCTTCTTCGCTTTTTCGGAGTTGGCTTTTCTGTCCATGAAGTACCACTCGCGCTTGAAATCCCAATAATCTCCTTCGCCTGGACAGGAGATTAGATCGGACACTTCCTGCAACAATCCATTTAGGTAGTCCTGATAATTCAATGCTGGACCTTTCTTCGTTTAGGAGCTATGACGATAGGAAGAAAGCCAAGTAAGCGACGATTTGGAGCATGTCAGACGAAGCTGATTTCTAATTTCCTTCCGAGCCCTCGAGCTATCTTCTCGAGAGTCGCCACGGAGGGGTTGCCGTTGCCGTTCTCGAGTCGGCAGAGGTTCGAGGCCTTCATCCCGCAGCGCTCGGCGAGCTCCTGCTGGGTGAGCCCTTCTTCCATTCTCGCCTCCACGATCCGGCGCATCACGTCGCGCTCCGCGGACTGCTCCTCCCATTCCCGCGCGAACTCCTCGTCCTGGAGGGACCTCTCCAGGTGCTTCCTGAAATCACTCATTTCTCGACCTCCAGTCCTCGCGGATCCTCTTCGCCCGCTCGATCTCCCTCGCGGGGGTCTTCTGCGTCTTCTTGACGAAGCCGTGGGTGAGCACGATCTCCCCTCCGGCGACGAAGAAGTAGAGGACCCTCGTGATGTCGCTTCCCTGCACGGTCCTCAGCTCGAATATCCCGTCGTCGAGATGCCTGGAGAACGGCATCCCCAGGGCGGGCCCGTGCTCCTCCAGGAGCTCGAGCCTTCCGAAGACCTTCGCCCTCATCTTCGCGGGCAGGCCGTCGATGAACTCCTCGACGGGGCTCCTGCCCCTGGCGTCCTCGTAGTAGTTGACCTCGTACATCAAGGCTCCTTCTAATCTTATCATATATGATAATTGCAGGCAATCAGACCGGGCTCACTCGCCGCCCAGCAGCTCGCCGATCTCGTCGGCCGCCTCGCGGTCGTTCTGCTCGATGGCGTGCGCGTAGATGTCCATGGTGAGCGCCGCCGTGCTGTGGCCGAGCCTGTTCTGCACGGTCTTGATGTCCGCCCCGTTGCTTATGAGGAGCGTCGCCTGGGTGTGACGGAGCTCGTGGAACTTCAGGCCCTCGTAGCCCGTCCTCTTGATGCGGGGGATTCCGCGCGAGTCCACGTACCTGATCGCGCGCCCCTGCTCGCCGAAGCCGTTCTCCACGCAGAACTCGCGGAACCACCTGCCGAAGATGTTCGGGTCGTAGTAGCCCCCGTAGACGTTGCTGACGACCGGGCTCTTCTCGGTCTGCGGAATCGCTATCGCGTCGGTGTCCTCGCCCTCGAGCCTGCGCTTCCTTGCCTCGAGCTCCGACCTCTGCACCCGCTTCCATTCCTCGAGGTACGCGACGATCTCGCTGTCGAGGGAGATCCAGCGCTTGCTCTTCTTGCTCTTCGGGTCGCGCGGGACCTTGTCCGAGGCGTACTGCTGGGCGACGTAGAGCTTGCGCTTGTCGAAGTGGACGTGCTCCCAGGTGAGGCCGAGCACCTCGCCTCGCCTCATGCCCGTGTGCAGGGCGAGCAGCACCGCGCAATGCTGGGCGCTCACGGGCATCCCGAGGATGGTGGAGTTGAGCCTCTGCGCCTCGCCCACCGTGAGGCTGTGCCGCTCCTTGGGCTTGGGCCTGGGGATGGATATGGGGGAGCAGGGGTTCTTGGCGACGAGCCCGTCGTCGACCGCCTGGTTCATGATCTGCGAGAGCTTCTGGTGGACGCGGTGCAGCCTGCTCTCGGTCGCGCCCTCCTTGCGCATCCTGGAGTAGGCGCTCCTCAGGGTGAGGGTGTCGAGCTCCTGCAGGCGGTACGCGCCGAAGGCCTCGGCTATCCGCTTGATCTCGTATGCCTCCCGGTTCCACGCGAGCGGGCTCCTGAACTCGTGCTCGCGCTCCTCGTGGAAGCGCACCGCGTATTCCCCGACGGTGATGTCGCTCGGCCTCACCGCCGAGGCGTCCATGATCTCGGCGCGGTACTCCATCAGCGCCTTGGTCGCCTCCGACTTGGTGCCGTGCACGGTGCGGCTGGGCGACTTCCTGTACTTGCCCGTCACGGTGTCCTTGCCGAGCGCGACCCTGATGCGCCACGTGTTCTTCCTTCCCGTCTTCTCCACCGACCCTATGCCGGACAATGAGCTTCTTCCCGACATCTCGTACTCCTTTCCTTCGGTTCGCATGGGAAAGAAGGCACCGCCGAAGACCGGCCGCGTCAAGCGGCGTTTACTGACTCCTTTGCCCGTCTTCGGTCACAGTACACAAACGTACTGTTATGGGCAAATTTGGGCTAATTTTGGGCTAAAATGCTGAAACATCTTGAAGCGCCATGGCTATCAGGATTTTTTGACGGGCTTCTGACCTGCGAAAATAGGAAATCGTGAAACAATCTGACCACTGGATAATTTTTCTCATAACCCGAAGGTCGTTGGTTCGAATCCAGCCCCCGCGACCAAAAACAATCGCCTGAACTGGGAAAACAGTTCAGGCGTTTTTCTTTTCCAGGGGTTGAAAACAGGCGACCGTGTAGGTATTCGTATAGGTATCCGCGCATACGCCGTCATCCCGGTCAAATCATCAGCTTGGAAACCCTTTCTTTCCGGCGGCAATTTCCTGCAGCTTTGCGGTTCTGAATTTATACTATGCAAAACAGGCGATCGAAGTACGCCGGATGTTTTGCGGCACTGAAGGGGAGGGTGCTCCTATGGGCTGGGCGATACTTGCAGACTCGAGCTGCAATTTGAGGGAATACCATCCCGATGCCTCCGATGCGGTCTATCGCGTCGCGCCGCTCAAGATAAACATCGCGGGGCGCGAATACGTCGACGACGCTTCTTTGGACGTCGCCGAGCTGAACCGCCTCATCATCGAGGAGACCGCCGCTTCTTCCAGCTCGTGCCCCAGCGTCGGCGAGTGGGCGGAGCTGTTCCGGTCCGCTGACAACGTCATCGCTATCACCATCTCCGCCCGGCTGTCGGGAAGCTACGAAGCCGCCTGCATGGCGCGCGACATGGTGCTCGAGGAGGGTCCTCGCAACATCCATATCGTCAACTCGCGTGCGGCGGGCGGCAAACTCGAGCTGCTCGTGGCGAGATTGGATGAGTTCCTCGCCGAGCATCCCACGGCGTCGTTCGGCGATGCCGTTTCCTTCATCGATGGGCTCGAGGCCTCCTCGACCGTGCTCTTCTCCCTGAGCAGCTACGACAACCTCACCAAATCGGGGCGCATGCCCAAGCTGGCGGGCCATCTTGCCAGCAAGCTGAACATCCGCATCCTGGGGATCGCGAGCGAAGAGGGCACCATCAAGATCGTGGGCCCCACGCGCGGATCGCGCAAGACGCTCGACAAGATCGTGCACACGATGGGCGAGCAGGACTTCGACGGCGGTATGGTCTACATCGACCATGTGGACAACGAGCTTGGCGCGCAGGCGTTGGCTGACCGCATCCGTCAGGAGTGGCCCAACGCGGGGGTCCGGATCCTGCCCTGCGGCGGCCTGTGCTCGTATTATGCCGAGAACAAAGGCCTGATCATCGGCTTCGGGACAGCGCAGAGAGCCCTATGAAAGGAAAGGGTCTAATCAGTCCTCCTCGATGATCCTCGACATAGCGCAGCGTCGGTCTCGTGATGCACGGGATGAAGGGCAGACGGCCTGCGCGTCATGCGTTTCATCAATGCGAGGCTGTTTCTTTCGCGTGCTGGAGGGAGGTCGGACTCCGTTCTGCCAGCCCCTCGAAGCAAAGTAGGGATACTGGAGGTATCCTCTCGTGTACAGCTGGTATCCGCTTTGGTAGAATCTAAATGCCAATTGGCTTTACGTCGGCTCTTTAGCGCGTCGCGGGAATCAAATAATCCGTTTGCTTGTTGCAGCAGAACGCCACAATATATTGGAAAAGGAGAATGGCGGTGTTTGAGAGCTTTTCTTCATGGGTCAAATCACACGTTATGGTTGTCGTAATAGGCGCAACGATTGTCGCAGCGGCAGCCATCATTGCCGTTATGGCAGCGACTGGAATGTTTGCTCCGGATTACGAGACGCCAAATATGGCAATGGCCGAGGCGTCCTCTAAGGAATTTGAGGAGAAAAAAGCCCAAAGTGCAGCAGAGCGCGATAAGGCGAAAGAAGAAGAGGAGGAGAAGGCGAAGACTGCCGAGGAAGAAAAGGCGGAAACTGAGGCAGAGAATATCGAGGAAGCCGCTGATACGGGCAGCAGTTCTGGAGGTGAGAGCGACGGCTCTTCCGGCTACTCCGAACCTGCGTACAGCGAACCAAGCTACTCAGCGCCCACTTACAACGCTCCTACGTATACGCCACCAAGTTATACCCCTCCTGCCGACGATGGTTCGGGTTCGGAATCCACTCCAGAGCCCGAGCCTGAACCTGAACCTGAGGCGCCCGCAGATGAGCCAACGTATGAAATTCCCGACCCTCAAGAGCCGGTCATCATACCTGGGGGATCTGCTTCCTAGACTTTGCGCTATCATACGCATGGATGCAGGGGTACCTGCGCTGCCAGCCGCACGATGTGCGGAGAGGCGGCGTTGGTTGAGAGGGCGCACGCCCAACCCTTCGAACCTGTCAGTTAACACTGGTGTAGGGAGCATGCTTGCGATCGCAGGGGCGCTGCCGTAACCGGTGGCGCCTTTTTCGTTGGCGCCGCCGCCGGTGCGTTTCCGCGTCCATCCAGCGCGGAGCATCGCAAGGACTTCCGGGAAAGGAACGTTCATGATCGACAAGGCCCAGCTGCAACAGCAGATCGCCGCCGCCGCCCGCGAGGTGCGCGGCACCAACCCCATGGCGGGATCCATCACCAACACGGTGACCATCAACTTCGTCGCAAACGCGCAGATCGCGGTAGGCGGGTCCGCCGCCATGGTCTACCTGCCCGATGAGGGGGAGTTCCTCGCCGGCGCGGGCGGCGCGACATACATCAACGTCGGCACGCTGTTCCCCATCTACAAGGAGACGCTTCCGCGCACGGCGCGCACGCTGCACGAGGCGGGCAAGCCGTGGGTGCTCGATCCCGTCGCGATCGGCATCGGCGAGATGCGCACCGACCTGCTCGCGCAGTTCAAGGAGTTCAAACCGACGATCATCCGCGGAAACGCCTCCGAGGTGATCGCGCTTGCGAACCTGTGGGAGCTCGAGGGCGACGGCAGCGCGTCGCAGGTGCGCGGCGTCGATTCCACCCAGGCGGTCGACGAGGCGCGG
>ERZ772821.1481-NODE-1481-length-14159-cov-2.619966_pt1 | contig 14159 bp, 24 predicted proteins | sample MGYA00580859_ERZ772821 | MGnify/ENA primary metagenome ERZ772821 (study PRJEB29015, sample SAMEA2737674) | human gut metagenome | biome: human gut; feature: human-associated habitat; material: faeces | place: China | collected 2012 ...
TTGCCCGCCGGCGTGGACGCCACGAGCCTCGAAACCCTGCTCGTCGAACACGCCGCGGAAATCCAAACCGCGCGTGAAAAGTTCATCGACGCGATAACCCCACCAATCACCGATAGGAGATAACCATGAAAGACAAAACCGAAATCACCGTGGCCGCGGACGCGAACGACGTGATCGACACGCTCTCCGCGCAAATCGGCGCTCTCAACAAGCAAAACGCAATCCTCACCAGCCAATTGTCGGCGGCAATGAAACTAATTCCAGCCGATGTGCTCGAAGCCATGATGAATGAGGAGCATTGACGGGAATGCGATTCCGTTTTCGCAGGCCAGACGGCGAACCCGAGAAGCCCGCTGACGAGTGGCCGGAATACGTGCAGCCGACCGGCGCACACGACGCCTATCATGTAGGCAACAAAATCACCTACAACGGCAAACACTACACGTGCATCTACGACGGCTGCGTGTGGACCCCGGACGCCTATCCGCAGGGGTGGCAGCTCGTCGAATGATATTTCCCTCCTCCGGATGCTCCGATGACGGGTTTCCATCCTTTTCCCGTTCTCGACGGGCGTCCGGAGGAGGGTTCTTTTATACGCATAAAGGATACATCGAAAGGAGTCCATCATGCCCATGCCTCAATACAACGGCCCCACCTACGGATACAACCCGTACCAGACCTATCTGCCACAGTCTCCGTGGCAGGGCCAGCAGCCGTACACGCAACCGCAGACGGCGCAGTTGCCCGTCCAGCAGGTCCAGACGCAGGCCAACCCACCTCTAGTCGGTCATATCGTCACGGCGAACAACCAGTCCGTCAATACCATGCTTAACGGCATCAACTCGGGTATCTGTTCCCTCGGATATGATGTGGCCAGCCAGATCAACGGCGTGAACACCAACATCATGCAGAATAGCTACAATACCGCGAACGCGATCACCCAGGCCCAGTTCGCCCAGCAGCAGTCCGCAGCCGCCCTTCAGGCGCAGCTGGCCGATTGCTGCTGCCAGAACCGCGAGGCCATTTCAGGCGTGAACTACAACATGGCGACCAGCACCAACGCGGTCACCACGGCGATCTCCAACGCGGCTCGCGATATCACCGAGAATCAAAATACCAACTACCGTCAGCTGCATGACGAACTGGTGGCCTACCGTATGGAGGATAAGGACAACACCATCGCGGAGCTGCGTTCCCAGGTGAACGCCCTTAACCTGTCGGCCTCCCAGTCCAACCAGAACGCATATCTGGTTGCCCAGCTGAAGACCCCGGCTCCGGTTCCGGCCTACACGGTGCCGAACCCGAACGGCTACTACGGTTGCCAGCAGAACTGCTATCAGTCCTGCGGCTGCTGAGCCACGGAAAGAAGGTATAACCGATGATTGTTCTGTCGAATTCCGCCGTGGAGGTTATCCCCGTCGGCGGGACTGTTACCTTCAACCTGACGGTGGTCCACACCGGATGCGACCGCAATGGCTGCGGCGGGTCCGAGTATCATCGCCAGGGGTCCGGAGCCGTTCGGTTGCGTGGTCGAGGGAACCGATGCGGCCAGGCGAGCATCTTCGATCTGAGCTTCAATGGCAACGTCACCAGCGGCACCGCGGGAACCGAGGTCCAGCTGGCGATGACCATCGACGGCACCCCGTTGGCCGAGACTGCGATGATCGAGACCATCGGCACCGCCAATTCGTACCAGAACCTCGCAGCCCGGACATATCTTAAGGTGTGCCCAGGCGAGGACGTCACGCTGTCCGTGACCAACACCGGAACCGAACCGGTGACCATCGACGCGAACGCGGCATTCACCGCTCGCAGGATCGCATAAGGAGGCTGCCATGACGCATATGACTAAGGATCTCGACGGCATCTGCGACATGAAGGACTCCCTCATGCGCAAGGTCCGCGGGAAGATGGACGATCTCGACGTCGAACGCAGCACCATCCAGGACGTCCAGGGCATGGACATGATGATCAACCTGGCCGAAGCGGAGAAGTGTTGCTGGGAGGCCTGCTACTACAAGACCGTCGTCAAGGCCATGAAGGAAGGCGACGATCGAGAAGGCCGCGACGAGGACGAAGACGATGACGAGGAATGGATCGAGCATGACGACATGCCGAACCGCAATCGCACGTCGTCCGGTCGTTTTCGTCGCGGGAACACGGTGGGCCGCCGATATCCCGGCAACGAACGTCGCAACTGGGGCGGTGACATGGGCTCCGATGGCGGTACGCTCCAGCATGGCGACATGACGACCATGACCCCGGACGAGCAGCTCAACCACCTCAAGATGGACGTCGAGACCATGTGGAGGGACGCCACTCCAGAGCAGCGCAAGCGCATCAAGGAGAGTCTCACCAAGTGGTCGACCACGTTGACCGTTTGATGCGGAGGTGACTGAATCGATATGAACCCATGGGTCCAGACGATCGTCACCGTCGTATGCTCAGTGTTCGCTTCGTCTGGACTCTGGGCGTTCGTCACCACGGTCATCAACAATCGCAAGAAGAAGGACGATTCGGAGGACGAACGCATCGAGGCCATCGAGAAGATGGTGCGAGGTCTTGCCCACGCCAAGATCGTGGAGGTCGGCAAGCATTATCTGGAGCAGAACCGCATCACTCTCGATGACCTCGATGAATTCAATCACTACCTCTATTACCCATACAGCGCCATGGGTGGAAACGGCTACGCCAAGAAGGTCGCCGAAGAGGTCAACAAGCTTCCGCTCGATATCGTTGAAACAAGAAAGGAGGAGAGATGACAGATCAGAATACCGAACCGGCTCCTCCGGAGTCGACCGATGAGGTCTTCGATCCCGATTTCGTCCAGCAGGAGATCATCCCGCTGCTCATGTCGGACAAGACGTACGACATCATGAAGTGGATCGTGCAGTATATTCTGCCCGGTCTTGGCGTGCTGTACGCCATCATCGCCGGCGCAACCGGACTTCCGTACGCGGAGGTCGTGCTGGCGGTCGTGATGGCCGTGGACTGGTTCCTGGGTATCATCCTGGGCATCAGCACGAAGCAGTACAACAAGTATATCGCCAATAAGTGATATTTCCTTTCCATAAGGTTAAGAGGTCGTGATCATATCATGGCCTCTTAATTTTTGGCCTTCGCGCCCAAAACATGCCTTATAGTGAAGCAACCGAACAAAGGAGAACACTATGAAGTTCGAATCACAGCATCGGAACATCAACAAGGCGTTCGATGACAATATCGACGCAGCGTTGGCCAATATTTACGGAGCGGTCGATGACAATCACGCCCGCATGGCCGTCGATGACCTCAAGGTCTTGGTAGAAGCGAAGAAGATGTATAACGAAGATCACAACGCCATGATCGCGAAGTTCGTCGGGGTCGGAGGGACGTTAGTTTGTCTGGGACTGATGTTCGCATTCGAGACCGACCACGTCATTACAACAAAGGCGCTGAGTTTCATTCCGAAGCCGAAGATCTGACAACAGACGTTCAAATACGAACGGAGATTCAGGATAAGGGTCCATGGAAACATGGGCTCTTATTTTCTCGCGTCCGAAACATGGACTATAGTGAAGGATAATTCATTATAGTAAGGAGTTACCATGAACGACAACGAAAACAAGATGAACAACGTCAAGCAGTTCATCAACGAGCACAAGACCGATTTGATTATCGGCGCTTGCGGAATCGTCACACTTGCGTTCGGTGCATATTGCTATCGTTCCGGCTATCGTTCCGGAAGGATTGATCAGTATAACACCGACGCAATAGGATGCGCAATGCAATTTAATGAAGCCTTGAAGACGCTCGATGATGAAACGAAAATGACTGTCGTCAATGCTTTCAACGCCGTTGCATCAAACACTTTAAGCAAGTAATGTCAATTACACCAACGATATAACCTCATGGAAACATGGGGTTATATTTTTCGAAAGGATTGTGTTATGAAAAAGAAATATAGAATTTTCAACTTCCTGTTGGACCTAGTCCTGACCGGTCTCACCGGAGGGTTGTGGCTTATCTGGATCGTGTTCCGTTTTCTTAGAAGAAACTCATGACTCCATGCGTGTATAGGATCGATTATGTCTTCGAACAATATTTTCCGCAATATTGGAGCGAACGGCTATGTTTCCGAATTGATGGATGGAACCATATGGTGGTCGGGACCAAATCCGGACTGCTGTGTTATTTCACCGTCAACCATTATTACGGCGGAACGGATGCGGACTTCGATTTCTTCGTACACGCCGGGCCGAAAAGAAAGAAGGCGATCATGAGCGATTGTATCCATATTTTCCTCATCGGTCCCCAGGGATCGGGAAAGACCACGCTTGCCAAGGAATTGGAGCGTCGTGGGTATGAACAGATCCTCGCATATACGACCAGGCCTCCACGGGGCAACGAGATCGAAGGCGTCGACTATCATTTCGTCACCGACGCCGAATTCGAGAACGCGTTTCTTGATGGGGAACTGACTTGTGTGCGGACATATTCCACCGTCTTTGGCGTGTGGAGCTACGCATTCGCATGGTCGGATCTTTATCGCGCGGTGGATAGTGTCGCCGTCATCGATCCGGAATCATATTTACGCATCTATGACCAGATCGAGAACGTCTTCGGTATATATCTTGACGTGCCCGATGATGTCCGGAAGGCGCGACTGCTCGTGCGTGGAGACGATCCCAAAGAGATCGATCGGCGCATGCAGGCCGATGCGATGGACTTCACATCGATCGACATGTGTTTCCGAGATGTCTGCAAGATGCGGATCGGCATGGTCCGACGACCGGACATCGAAGCCGATCGGATCGAAGGCCATGTCCGGGAGTTCCGCAGTCGGATATTTCGCGGCGAAAACATGGCATATGATGAAGGATAAAACCTCAAGGAAAGGATAATACTATGAAGGAACAGTTCAAGAAGGCCAAGAAGTTCGTGGTCGATCACAAGTACGAGTTCACCGTTGGCGCGATCGTCGTCGGAGCCGTAACGGCTTTGGCGGTCGTCAAGTGCATGGGCGAACCGGATGAACTGATCGATGTCACCGAACCGGAGGCCATCGAGGACTCTTCCGACGATGTGGATTCCACGTCCGTCGAGGAGTGACATTTTTCAATGCCGTAAAGGCGCTGCGGAAACGTGGCGCCTTTATTTTCTGAAAGGATTGCAATGAAAGCCAAGATCGGATCTTTTATCGTCATGACCTGGATCATATTCATAGCCGTTCAGGTGCTGTTCGGGAATCGTCGATATTTGAGAACGCTTCCGAAAAGCGAACGAAAAGAAGCATTTCGTTCGATGCTCAAGGAATCATTTTCCAAAACATTCTACGGCGATATGACTTATGAAAACAAAAGGAGCAACCAATGAATCTTGAATCCGTCAAAGATTTCATCAAACACAACGCGGGTACGATTCTGACCGTCGTATCCTGTGCCGGTGTTGTGGGTACGGCCGTATGTGCTGCCCATGACGCCGTCAAGGCCCGCGACGTCATGCTGGAGATCGAGATGGAGCATGATGATATGCCGAAGAGCGAAGTCGTCAAGCACGTCGTGCCGTGCTATATTTCCACGGTCCTTATGGCCGGGGCGACCATTGCATGTGTCATCGGCCATCATCAGATCTCGGCCGGAAAGATCGCCGCCTATGCATCGGCATACACCATGGCCACCAAGGCCGCATCGGAATACCGGACCAAGATCGTCGAGGAACTCGGCAAAGAAAAGGCGCAGGAAATCGATGATGAGATCTCCAAGGAACATATTTGCAAGAACCCTCCATCCGATCAGGATCTGATTCCGGGAATCGGTGATGTTCTGTGCTACGATCAGCTCATGGACCGATATTTCCATTCCGATCCGGAATCCATTCGCAAAGCCGTGAATGATCTCAACTACGAGCTTATCAACGGTCCCGGCCTGTGGGTCAGTCTCAATGAGTTCTATGACAAACTCGGTCTCGATCCTGCTCCGATTGGCGAGGAGCTCGGATGGACCATTGACGACCGACTCAATGTTTCGTTTTCATCGATGCTTTCCGATAACAATATCCCGTGTCTGGTCATGCGGTTCTCCACAAGTCCGGTGGCGGATACGACACGCAGGTACTGATTCGTGATGAAATCATGTCATATAATGAAGTGATTCATTAACGAAAGGAACTACAATGAAGGAATCATTTGGTGAAGCTCTTGGTAATGCCATTGTCAAGAACCTTGCGAAGAACGCCGATGTCGATCCGAAGAAGATCGCCGTTGGTTTGGTGGTCACGGTAGCCGGAACGGCGCTGACCGTGGTGACCAAATCGGTGACTCAGAAGATCGTCGGAAACGCGATCCGCAAGGCGAATGACCGAAGGTTGGAGACCGAGAACGAAACCGAGAACATTCTCGAATTGGACGACGAATCGTCCGATGAAAACTGATAGACGTATAGGCTCATGGAAACATGGGCCTATATTTTTCAACCATAACAACCATATATTCCAGAAAGGAACCATATCATGATTAAGAAGACCGTCACCTACATCGACATCGATGGCGTCGAGCAGAGCAAGACCTTGCTCTTCCATCTCAGCAATAACGATATCGTCGATATGTTGAAGAACGGTAAGCTCCAGAAGCTATCGGATGACCTTTCCTCCGACGACATGTCGGTGAAGACCACAGCTTTGGAGAACTTCGTCGACATGACGTACGGCTTCCGCTATGAGGAGGAAGAGATCGACAAGGAGACCGGAGAACGTCGCGTGGTGCCTCGATTCCGTCACGCCACGCCCGAGGAGATCGAAGAGTTCCACAAGAGCGAAGCCCATGGTGAACTCATGCTCTCGATGTACACCCAAAATGGAGTGGCCGATTCGTTCGTAACCACGCTGCTACAGAACGCCAAGGGCTGATCGCGATATTCTCATAAACTATAGTGAGGAGGGGATCCACATGAGATCCTCTCCTCATATTTTTCGAAAGGAGTTCCATATGGCGGAAGTAGACAAGGAGACCTTCGACGTTTCGAGAGAAGCGTTGGGGATTGAACAGGACACGGGCGAGGCAAATACCGTCGCCAAAGTCGTAAAAGGCGAAGTCGTCCAAACGAAGAAAAACAAGGTCCAGAAGGTCGCTGAGACATTTTTCGGCGGCGATCTTCGAGACGTAGCATCATATGTCGTCAAAGATGTCATAATTCCGGCTGCCAAGGACATGCTCTATGACACCGTATCCCAGGGATTCAGTCGTTTGATTTTCGGTGAGATTCGTCCGAGAAACAACTCGGCAAATCGAGGATATACCAGCTATTCATCGATGAGTCGAGATCGTTCAACAGGAAGACGTGCGATCGAAGCCCGAAACCGTAACGACTTCGATGATATTACATTCCGGGATCGTCGTGACGCCGAGGCGGTCATGGACACGTTGCGGGACACCATCGATCAGTATGGTCTATGCAGCGTAGCGGATCTGCTCAAGGCATCCGGTATATCCCCAAGATATACCGATTACGACATTGGGTGGAGCGATCTGGCACGGGCGAGCATCGCACGATGTCGTGATGGCTACGTCCTCAATATGCCGAGAACCGAGAGCTTGCGATGAGCGCATCCGAAGAGCGGCATATTCTGGAAGCGTGGCATTCCAATCCTTTGTGGAAGATGAAGGTCGATAAGATGAGTGACGAGCAGATCATCGTAAAACTCGACCTTCTCCGCAGAGCCAGAGAATACAGGAGGACTCACCATGGCTGAGTTCAGCACCTTCGAAAAGACGGGTCTGTTTTCCATCGATAAAAAGCGATGCATTTCGGATAAGAATCAAAAATCGCTCCGTATCTGGAAGGATCGCGTCCGTCGATATTTTTCCAAGATCGATCAAGAGGCTCTCGACTATCGAGTAAACGATGACGATACCGGCGTCAAGGTGCTGGAAGACGATGGAACGATCTTCGAGATCACCATCGACAAAGGCACCAGTGTGGCCACGGCGCGTCTCTGTCCCAACGACGAACCGTGGTCGTTCGAATACTGAACAATATTCTCGGAGACGTTCCGGAGATCCCCGAGATCATATTTCAACGTAAAGGAATAAACATGAGCGTAAAGGAAACCATCGTACGTTTCGGCAACAAGGCGTTGCTGCAACTTGACAAGCATTCCCCGCAGATTCTCGTCGGCGTGGGCATCGTCGCAGGTGTGGCCGCCACGGGCTTCGCGGTATATTCCACGATGAAGCTGGATACCGTTATGGATCATCATCAGAACAAGATGGTGGATATTTCCAAGAAGGCCAAGGAGGCCGAAAACGACGACGAGATCGTCTACGACAACAAGGCGCAGAAGCACGACAAGACGATGGTCTATGTCGAGACCGGAGCCGAGATCGCCCGTCTATATCTGCCGACGATCCTGCTGACAGGCCTGAGCGTCGGATGCGTGCTGTCCGCACATCATATTCTGGATGGACGGTACATGGCGGCTGCCTCGGCGTTCACGGCCGTATCCAAGGAGTTCTCCGACTATCGAGGCCGTGTTCGCAAACAGCTCGGAGAGGACAAGGAGCGCGATATCTATCAGGGAATCGTCGAAGAGGAAATCACCGACGAAAAGACCGGAGAGACAAAGACCGTTCGCCATTACGACAAGGACACGATCGACCGTGACGGACTGTCCCGATATTTCGACGAATACTCAATCTATTGGGATAAGACCAATCCCGATCAGAATATCGCGCATATTCGCTCGGTTCTCCACCAAGCGAACGATCAGCTCTATGCCAACGGTCATCTGTTCCTTAATGATGTGTATCGCATGCTTGGAATCGAGGATAGCAAGGAAGGTGCAGTCCTGGGATGGATCATCGATGATGAGCATCAGAACCCCTATGTTGATTTCGGTGTGTTCGGCGTGAATAGCGACGATCCGTGGGATTATAGCAACGCTGAACCATGGGACGGCAAGCTTGGCATCCTGCTGACATTCAACGTGGATGGCATCATCTACGATAAGATCTAATCGATGACATTTTCGGGACGGTCGTCTTCATGATGGCCGTCCCGTTCGTTCAATCAAGGAGTATCCATGAATCTCAAGACCATTGGGTTTGTAGTGGGCGGATTCGCCGCTGGTGCCGCGACGGCGACCGCTGTATTCTACTTCGGTATATACAAGCGGTATATTCCACTGAAGGACCTCGAGCAAGAGATCGCCGATCTGGAACGTAAGAAGCATGAACTTAACCAGCAATTCAAAGACAACCATGAGAAGTTCGTCAACGTCAAGCGGTCGACCGACGAGGCCATTAGGCGCAAGGAGCAGGAGCTTGACTTCTACGACGATCAGATCATCGAGGTGAAGAAGGAATGGGAGGCCGTCAAGGCCGCCAAGACGTATGGCAATCCCAAAGTCACCGAACAAAAGGATATTTCCGACGATCCCGATGACGAACGTGACGATGAGTTCGATGATGACCCAGTGGACATCGACTCCGACGAGCCCGATCGAGATAATTTCATCATCGATGACGGCGTTCCGCGATGGGATGGTCCCCTTACCGATGACGAACAGCGTCAGTATGACGAGGCGAACGGGGACGAACGCATTGAGCAATCAATCCTCATGACGATCAAGGCGCGTCGCTGGCATCAGTCCATCGATGATGACGAACCGAGCTATCAGATCTCCGAAGAGGATCACGAGAACGCCCCGTGGTTCATCGATACGGAGAATCTTGATTACTGGGAGGACGATGACGTGCTTGCCCGAGGAATGGAGATCGTTCAGGACCCGGATGCCATCATCAACACCATCGTGCTCAACAGGTTCGGAAGGTTGTCGCAGAGTGGCGATCCTAACATTGTGTGGTGCAGGAATGATATTCTGGAGACCGACTACGAGATCACCCGGCATGACGGATCGTACCAGCACGATGTGCTAGGTATTCCTGAAGAGGAGTCATACCGACCCAAAAAGAGGTTCAATTCCACTATAGCGGCCGAAATGGAGGAGGTCAATGACCGGTAATTCATCGCCATTTTTCAACGCATCGTATATTCAATGGCTACGCCATCGTGTGAATTTCGACGAATACGTTGATCTCGGTATGTCTCTTGCAGCCATACCATTCCGTTCCAGTGTCATGATGGATCGGAATCGGATATCCGACGGCGAGTCGTTACGTGATGCATACACACGCCGAACCGGATATTCGTTGGTTGGCGGTATGCGAGGATGCTCGGTCCTTGAGTTCCTCGTCGCCTTGGCCGAACGGGTCAACGATGTTCTTGCCATCGTCCCGGTCGACGAGGCGTTCTCCATGTTCCTTGAAAACATGGATCTGACACGATGCTCGGATGACTGGTTTCTCGACCAGAGAGATCCGGAGTGTTATATTCAGGACCGATGCGACATCATGATGGATCGACAGTACCGACCTGACGGATCGGGTGGTGGACTCTTCATCGTTCATGATGACAAGGATATCCGCCCATCCGAATGGTGGTGGCAGATGCAGTATTGGCTCAACGAACAGCATATTCCCGACATGTAAAGGAGGCGAAGATGGATCAAGTGCAGGTGCGTGTCAAAAAGGCAACAAAGGGCCATGAATCCATATTCGCCGATCCGAAGATGCGAGGGTATCACGATCTGCTCATCAAGGGTGGATCGTTTTATGCGGTGTTCGATCCGGATAGTCATCTCTGGTCGCAGAACCTTCAACGCCTTGGTGAGCTGATTGACCGTGATATTCAGGAGTTCGCTGACTCGTATGAGTCTCCGGACGGTAATGAAGTGACCTGCATGCTTATGCAGAACACCTCCAACGGTTGCTGGAATAGGTATATTTCCGGACTGCGCAATCTGGCCGACAGTGATGCGGTGCTCAATCAGCGAATCATATTCGCCAATGACACTCCGAAGCGCGAGGACTATGCCACCGTGCAACTGGAATACGCGATATCCGAGGGAGACACCTCGGCATACGACAGGCTCATGAATACGCTATATGCCCCGTCCGAACGTGAAAAGCTCGAATGGGGCATCGGCGCCTTGGTCGACGGTAATGATATTCAACGCATCCAGAAGATGTTCGTCATCTACGGTGATCCAGGAACCGGAAAGTCGACGATTCTCAATATCATCGAGATGCTCTTCCCTGGATACATCGCATATTTCAATGCGGAGGAACTCGGCAAGGGATACCAATTCAGCACCGCGTCCTTCAAGAACTCTCCGCTCATCGGTATCCAGACCGATGGCGATCTGAGTCACATGTGGGACAACACCCTGCTTAATCAGATCGCTGCGCATGAGAAGATCGTGGTCAACGAAAAGGGTATCAAGCAGTACACCGTTCCGCTGAAGACGATGCTGTTCATGGCAACGAATAAACCGGTGAAGATCACTGACGCCAAGTCGGGCATCACAAGGAGACTGATTGATATTTATCCGACTGGTAACACATTGGCGCCGGATGATTATTTCGACTGCATGAAGCAGATCGGATTCGAATTGGGCGCCATTGCCTATCATTGTCGTGAGGTCTACAGGAAGCTCGGGGTCAACCGATATTCCCAGTATCGTCCAACAGAGATGATCGCCAAGACGAATGATATTTACACATTCGTTCAGGACAACATCGACCTCATGGACATCGATGAGCCAGTGCGTCTGACAGATCTGTGGCGTGCCTATAAGGAATGGTGTGAAGAAGCCCACATCACCGACGTCATGAAACGATCCGAGTTCATGTTCGAATTGGCTTCGTATTTCGAAACCATGAACCGGGGAGCGAGTAAGGCAGTTACCTATCATGGATTTCAACGAAACAAGTTCGAATCGAGAATCGTTGACTCTTCTGACCGGCATGCTCGAACATCTGACGATGACTATGTCTCGTGGCTTCGACTTGCTAAAACGGACAGTCGATTCGACGAACTCTGCCATGATTGCCCTGCGCAATATGCTAGAGACGACGAAAGCGGATCACCGGTTGCCAAATGGGCCCAAGTCAGCACCACGCTCAAAGACCTCGACACCAGTCGACTTCATTGGGTCAAGGTCCCGGAAAACCACATTGTCATCGACTTCGATATTCGAGGAGAGGATGGCGAGAAATCGCTTCAGGCCAATCTCGAGGCGGCCCGCAAGTTCCCTCCGACCTATGCCGAGGTATCCAAGAGCGGACAGGGATTGCACCTCCACTATATTTACGATGGAGACGTATCCCGACTCAAAAACCTTTACGACATCCATGTCGAGATCAAGGTCTTCCGAGGCAATTCGTCGCTACGGCGTCTGCTCTCACGGTGCAACGATCATGAGATCTCCCATATTTCAAGCGGCCTTCCGTTGAAAGGAGAGAAGTCCGTGATCAATCAGAAGGAACTCAAGGACGAACAGCATCTACGCAACGTCATCAAGAAGGCTCTGCGCAAGGAGTGTTGTCCTGGGACCAAGCCGAGCGTCGAGTTCATCAAGAAGCTCATGGACGAGATGTATGAGTCCGGTAAACCATACGACGTCACGGACATGCGTAATGAGATATTTGATTTCGCTTTGCGGTCGACACATTGGTCGGATTATTGCATCGTTCTGGTGAACGAGATGAAGTTCAAGTCCGATGATATTCCGAAAGGAAGTGATCCGAAGAACGCCGATATTCTCACATTCTTCGATGTCGAGGTCTTTCCGAACCTCTTCATGGTCTGCTTCATGAAAAGCGATTCGGACGTCGTCAAGACATGGATCAATCCTCAGCGGCAGAACATCATGACACTACTCGATGAGAATCTGGTGGGATTCAACAACCGCAAGTACGACAACCATATCCTTTGGGCCCGCATGATTGGGATGTCAGTGGAGCAGATCTATGCGTTGTCCAAACGGATCGTCAGCGGAAACAAGAACGCCATGTTCGGTCAGGCATACAATGCATCCTACACGGATATTTACGACTTCTCCGCCAAGAAGCAGTCGTTGAAGAAGTGGGAGATCGAATTGGGCATCGACCATCATGAGCTTGGAATGCCATGGGACCAGCCGGTTCCCGAGGACAAATGGCCATTGGTGCAATCATATTGCGAGGACGATGTCAGGGCCACCAAGGCCGTGTTCGAGCACCTCAAAGAGGATTTCACCGCACGCCAGATGCTGGCAATGCTCAGTGGCCTGACGGTCAACGACACCACCAACACCCATACCGCACAAATCATATTCGGGAACAACAAGCATCCGCAGTCGGAGTTCAACTTCCCCAAACTGTCCGAGATGTTCCCGGGATATGCCTTTGATCGATATGCACTCAAGGATAAGAAGTCCCAGTACATGGGCGAATATCCGGGAGAAGGCGGCTATGTCTGGGTGTATGGCATGGAGAACGGTAATGTCGATCAGGATTACAAGGATATTCCACATCCATGGGAGGTAAAAAACAATGGGTAAGGTTTCGAGCTCCGAATCACCGGTTCGGTTCGTCAATGAAAACAAATACAAGCATCCATCACACATCAGCGGAAGTTATCTATCACGATTGTTCCTTCACGGATATTTGATGGCACTTGGTATCGTCAGCACAAAACCAGATCCGAAGAAACGAGCTTTCTATGCTGAAGGGCTCGATGAAATCGATCTCATATCGCTTGTCGACGCCTATAACCATCATCTTGAAGGCAATGACGAACTACTGAAGATATTTGGAAAGAGACACGCACAATGGTCGTAAAAGAAGAACATCTCGGAGGCATGTTCGGAAATGTCGGACTGCTCGACGTCTCATCCATGCATCCTAGTTCGATCGTGGCCATGAATCTCTTCGGTCCATATACCGAACGGTTCGACGCCATCCGACAGGCCCGAATCGCCATCAAGCATAAAGACTTCGATCGATGCCTTGATATTTTCAGGAAGTTTGTTCCCGAGGAACGTATCAAGGATCTCGAACCCGTGCTCAAGGGTGAGGATTCCAAGGCGCTGGCTCAGGCACTGAAGATTGCCATCAACGCGGTCTATGGCCTGACCAGCGCCTCATTCCCCACCCGATTCAACGATGCTGCCAATCCGAACAACCGCAATCTCGACAACAAAGTCGCCAAACGAGGCGCCTTGTTCATGATTGCGCTCAAGCACAAGGTACAGGAGCTCGGATACACCGTGGTCCACATCAAAACCGATTCGATCAAGAT
>ERZ772821.1482-NODE-1482-length-14155-cov-6.321702_pt1 | contig 14155 bp, 10 predicted proteins | sample MGYA00580859_ERZ772821 | MGnify/ENA primary metagenome ERZ772821 (study PRJEB29015, sample SAMEA2737674) | human gut metagenome | biome: human gut; feature: human-associated habitat; material: faeces | place: China | collected 2012 ...
AACATGAGATGTATTGAAACGAATCTGTAAGGCTGATTCCGTATTTATCCATAGCGATAAAGAGTAACATGAGATGTATTGAAACATATAAGTTTGGATTATATATTTCTGTAATTTCCATGATAAAGAGTAACATGAGATGTATTGAAACAAATCAATTGCCATCTCTGCAATTTCCGTTGTTGATAAAGAGTAACATGAGATGTATTGAAACTCCCAGCTTTCCCATTTAAAGAGATCTTTTCCGCAAGATAAAGAGTAACATGAGATGTATTGAAACATTTCTTCTTCCGTAGCCTCAATCTCTTTGCATACTGATAAAGAGTAACATGAGATGTATTGAAACTACTCAGGAAACTTCCCACCAGAATAACAACTTCGATAAAGAGTAACATGAGATGTATTGAAACGAATCTGTAAGGCTGATTCCGTATTTATCCATAGCTGATAAAGAGTAACATGAGATGTATTGAAACTACTTTTATATCACTGTCAACAGTCTATTTAATTTTGATAAAGAGTAACATGAGATGTATTGAAACGACAATGATTGATGAATTTCATATCGAAGACCCGGATAAAGAGTAACATGAGATGTATTGAAACAGTCTAACGACATCTGGTTAGCTTTTAATCGGATATTGATAAAGAGTAACATGAGATGTATTGAAACGACATCCCAATTACATGGTGAAGTTTTACCTTTGTTGATAAAGAGTAACATGAGATGTATTGAAACTAACTTCATTCTCCTCTCTAACATAATTCCAGCTTGGATAAAGAGTAACATGAGATGTATTGAAACTTATCAGCAGCCTTTTCATATTCAGGTTTGTCATTGATAAAGAGTAACATGAGATGTATTGAAACAGCATTACATTATAAGCTTCGTCAGAAGAATTTTCGATAAAGAGTAACATGAGATGTATTGAAACGGAATTACGATTTTTCCTTCTCTTCCGGCTGGGCGATAAAGAGTAACATGAGATGTATTGAAACGCATCATCCTCAAGTTCAAGTTCCAACGTCCCTTCGATAAAGAGTAACATGAGATGTATTGAAACGCTGCTCCAAGGTATTCATATACGTCCAGAATGTTGATAAAGAGTAACATGAGATGTATTGAAACTTTGCCATTTTAACGAACTCATTAGAGGCCTTTATGATAAAGAGTAACATGAGATGTATTGAAACGTGATAACATTTACCAGGCCGAAACGATCTTTCGGATAAAGAGTAACATGAGATGTATTGAAACCAGGGTTCGTACATGGGATAATAGGAATTATTCCTGATAAAGAGTAACATGAGATGTATTGAAACATAAAAGATTTTTGTTTTGATTTTTGCGAAAAATAAAGATAAAGAGTAACATGAGATGTATTGAAACAATATCCTGCCAGAGAAGCACAAAGAATGAATGCTTGATAAAGAGTAACATGAGATGTATTGAAACTGTTCTCACCGAATGCTCGTGACCGCTTTTCTTGGGGATAAAGAGTAACATGAGATGTATTGAAACAAGTCTTCTTGTAAAGTATTTGACAAATGTTTTCTCCGATAAAGAGTAACATGAGATGTATTGAAACGCTTGTTGCGCTTCGCCCACTTCAGGGTGCCTCTGGATAAAGAGTAACATGAGATGTATTGAAACGGCACTAAGACCCGTCAAAGATGTGGTGGAAGCTCTGATAAAGAGTAACATGAGATGTATTGAAACGAACACTGGGATAACATCAGAGAGAGAACGTCCGGATAAAGAGTAACATGAGATGTATTGAAACTCGCATTCCAGATGTTCCATAGCCCATTCCTTTGCGCGATAAAGAGTAACATGAGATGTATTGAAACTCTGTTGTGGCTTCCATCCTGCCATAGCCATATAAGATAAAGAGTAACATGAGATGTATTGAAACTAAACAATATTTAATAGTAGCCAGAGGTGCTGCTAGATAAAGAGTAACATGAGATGTATTGAAACTTCGGATACAATACTGTAATCCGTTCGGCAGACGCAGATAAAGAGTAACATGAGATGTATTGAAACATGATGTAAATGGTTACTGCCCTATTCTATTTGATTGACAAAGAGTAACATGAGATGTATTGAAACTCCCTTCAAACTTTACGAAATACAACCATGCCGGAGATAAAGAGTAACATGAGATGTATTGAAACGTCACTTCGTCCGCATCAGCGACCATCTGCTGTAGATAAAGAGTAACATGAGATGTATTGAAACTAATGAGCCAGGGCATTTCCGCGGCCCCTTGCACCGATAAAGAGTAACATGAGATGTATTGAAACCAGGAAGGAGAAAGGAGAAACAAGATGCAGAAGAAGATAAAGAGTAACATGAGATATATTGAAACAATATAAAATGTTGTATATAATGGAATTGCTCTGACAATAACAAATATCTAATCCACAACTCATTTATATCTGTTAACATATAGCAACATAAGTATGGAAAATAGAGATTAACATAAAATACAATGTATAATATGTATATAGAACCGAGACAAAAGGGAGGATCATGTATTGAATTCAGTCAAAAAAAAACTTCCAATAGGAATAGAAAATTTTGCAAAGCTTCAGGCGGAAGATTTCTACTATGTAGACAAAACGATGCTTATCAAAGAACTTCTGGATAATTGGGCGGAGGTGAATCTGTTTACACGTCCGAGAAGATTTGGTAAAACACTGAATATGAGTATGCTGAAAGCATTCTTTGAATTAAACGGTGATAAGAACTGCTTTAAAGGAACAAGAATTTCCAGAGAAGTTTATCTTTGCGAACAATACATGGGAAAGTTCCCTGTGATTTTTATTTCCCTGAAGAGTATCAGCGCGCAAACTTATGAAAAAGCCTGTGATATGGCAATACAGATTGTAAATGGTGAGGCGCGTAGATTCCAGTATTTATTGGACAGTGAACATTTAACGGAATATGATAAGGATGCGTTCAAATCATTGCTTCTGCCGGATATGAAGGAATCTGTTCTGTGCAGCAGTCTGAGGATTCTGTCAGAACTTCTGGAGAAACATCATGGTCAGAAAGTTATCTTATTGATTGATGAATATGATGTGCCTCTGGCGAAAGCATTTGAATTGGGATATTACAATTCAATGACTCTGCTGATCCGTAACTTGTTTGAAAATGCATTAAAAACAAATGACAGTCTGAAGTTTGCTGTGCTTACAGGCTGCATGCGTATCTCAAAGGAGAGTATTTTTACAGGATTAAATAATCTGAAAGTTTTGTCAGTGGCAGATGTACAGTTTGATGAATATTTTGGATTTACGGACAGTGATGTAAAGAATATATTGGAATATTATGAACTTTCTGAGCATTATGATGAAATAAAAATGTGGTATGACGGATATCGGTTTGGAAATGTAGAGGTTTACTGTCCCTGGGATGTGATAAATTATTGTGATGAATTGCGTATAAACAATATGGCGCAGCCACAGAATTACTGGTCTAATACTAGCAGTAATGAAGCGGTGAAACGCTTTATTCAGGAGACTGATAAGGGAACGGTCAGAAAGGAAATTGAGAAACTGATAGCAGGAGAAACAATTGTAAAGGAGATTCATCAGGAACTGACATATCAGGATATGTATGCTTCGATTGAAAACCTGTGGAGTGTTCTTTTTACTACGGGATATCTCACACAGACCGGAAGAAAAGATGCAAATACGTTCATGCTTACCATTCCTAATATGGAAATACGTAATATTTTTCTGACACAGATTATGGAATATTTTAAGAAAACTGTTTCTGAGAATGGAGAAGCACTTGAAAAATTCTGTAATGCACTAAAAGATGGAAATTCCGAAGTGGTAGAACAAAGTTTGAACAATTATCTGAAAAGGACCATCAGTATTCGGGATACCTTTGTAAAAAAACAGATGAAAGAGAATTTTTATCATGGGATTTTACTTGGAATTCTTGGATTTCAGCAGAACTGGAGTGTGTCATCAAATAAAGAATCGGGTGATGGATACAGTGATATTCTGATAGAAACAGAAGATCAGGAAACAGGAATCATTATAGAAATAAAATATGCCGAAACAGGGAATCTGGAAGCTGTCAGTGAAGACGCATTAAAACAGATAGAAGACAGACGATACGAGGAGCAACTGCTGGAAGAGGGAGTAGAGCATATTTTGAAGTACGGTATTGCATTTTACAAAAAGAAATGCAAAGTAATAGTAGTCAAATAAAGGAATTCCAGAGCATCCTCCTGACAAGAGGTATACTCTGGAATCATGTTTTTGAAGGCTTGATTTATATAAGATTATTCCATCTCGTACAAAGAGGAGAATATTTTTAATGATCTTCCATGGATGTGCCAAGAATTTCCAGAGTATCAATATCCTTTGAGAGATATTCCAGGTATAACTGACCAAGACTACTTAAAGGTATTTGAGCAATAGTCAGGTAACCAATATGAAGCAGTCCGATATCATTTTCCAGAGACTTTGCGATAATATTTCCCATACCCTTATGAAATGCATCTGCGTTACTGTTAGGAAGATCCGGACCAATACTGAAACAGTCTGTTTTTCGAACAAGAGCAATCTTTGTGCAGCGGTCACTGACATGGACATTTTTATTTAAAAGCTTGTAAAACAGCGGTTCTTCTGAAAAATGGGAAGTTTCCAATTCCTGGTCGTAAGTAACGAAAGGATATTTTTCCAGATCCTTTATAGAAAGGACAGGAAGAGAAGCCAGTGGATGACCAAAACGGAGAAACACATAATTTTTGACACTTTTGATTTCATGAAATTCAATATCATAAGAAGAAAATAAAGTCTGCATACTGCGCATATGAGGTTCGTGGATTGCTACAACTCCCAGTTCACTTTTTCTTCCTGCTACGTCATGGATAACTGAATTAGTATCGCATTCGCGGATTGCAATATCATAGGTTGGAGAGTTAATTTCTGCTAAAAAGCTGGTAAAGGCCCGCACTGCAGATGGAAGATGCTGACAGGATACTGAAAAACGCATAGGCAGTGATTTCCTGGCATGGTAGCGCTGCTCAAGATACTGAGACTGTTCTACAATTTCTTTGGCATATTTAATAAAGTCTTCTCCATCGTAGGTAAGGGAAACGCCACGATTTGTCCGTTTAAAAATAGTAATACCCAGATCAGATTCCAGCTCTTTTACAGCAGCAGAAAGTGTAGACTGAGAAACAAAGAGATTTTTTGCTGCTTTAGAAAATGAATGACTGTTGGAAATTTCCAGCATATATTTCAGATTTTGTAATGTCATAGATAAAAACTTCCTTTCTGTGAATTATGCTATCAGAAAAATTGATTGCTGGCAATAGAAATTATATTAAATTAAAGTAAGAAATGTTTCTTGTAATCGATTAATCTGCATGATATAGTAGAACAGACAATTAAAGCAGAATATTTTATGGAATCCGGTCAAATGCCGGAGCGGTGCCGCCACTGTAGGATGGAGCATTCATAAAAATACACTGGGATTTCCGGGAAGTATATGAATGTGAAGAAGTCAAGCCAGGATACTTGGATATTTTGCCGGAACCCCGATTTAACGAGTCATTAAAAAGGGTGAGCTGCAGATAAGTTTTTTGCGCCCTTTTTTGTGATGAAAAGGGTGCTTTTTTATTTTACAGATAAGGAGATAAGGAATGAAAAAAAGATCAAAGTTTCTTGCCATGTTACTGTCGACAGCAGTAGCTGTTTCCTCGCTTACAGGAATCAGCGTATTTGCAGCTGACAAAACATCTGGAGAGGAGGAAACCAGAACAGTTGTAGACGCCACCGGAGCAGAAGTAGAAGTGCCTGCACATCCGAAGAGAATTGCAGTTCCAGCAATGGTTCTGCCAAATATAGTTTATGCATTACAGGGAAATGCAGAGAATATAGTATCTATTCCACCGGCAGCATATTCAGGATGGGAAATGTCTATTTTAAAAGATCTGGCTCCGGAACTGGAAGATGTAGATACTACAATGGTGAATGATGACTTTTCAGTAAATGTAGAAGCTCTTGCAGATGCAGATGTGGATTTAGTACTGAACTGGGATTCAGAGACTGACCAGGCAGAGCAGTTAAAGGCATTGGGAATTCCATGTGTGCTTGTATCTTCTGCAAAAGATATGGACGGTCTGAAAAATCTGGTTACTATGCTGGGAGATGCATTAAACTGTGAGGATCGCGCAAAACAGGCAACAGACTGGTATGATGAAACTATGGATTATTTCAACAGCAAGGCAGATGAGGTTGCTGCTTTATCAGAGGATGAAATGCCAAGAGTTCTTCATTTCCAGAATGTACATGAGATGACCTGTTATACAGGTGGGATTAATACTTATATTACAACACTTGAAGGTGGACAGAATTTCACACTTCCTGAAGACATTACAGAACCTTCAATGGAAACAATCCTAGAATATGATCCGGAGATTATTTTTATCAGTAATTTCGATGATGTAACTCCGGAAGATTTCTATGAGAACAAACTGGAAGGACAGGATTGGAGTAACGTGAGTGCTGTTAAAAACCATAAGGTTTATAAAGTTCCATGTGGATTATACCGCTGGGCTCCGCCAAATGCATTTGAAAAACCACTTTATATGAAATGGACAGCATCCATTGTACAGCCGGAAATCTTTTCTGATTATGATATCAGAACAGAAATCAGCGATTTCTATAAAGATTATTATGGATATGAGCTCAGTGATGAGCAGTTGGACAGCCTTTTGAGACTGGATTTAAATAAATAAACAGAAAAGAGACAATTACATTGAAGGATAACAAAAAACATAAAAAAGCAGAGTATGGAATACTGATTACCGGACTGATCATACTGTTGGCAGCTACATGTGTCATTGCGTTGTGTGCAGGTCAGTACAGTGTTTCTGTTCCGGAAGTGATCAAGATACTTGCATCCCGATTTGTAAATGTGACAAAGACATGGAGCAACACGGCAGAAGGCGTAGTATTTACACTACGCCTTCCGCGTATTATAGGAGCAGTGTTAGTTGGCAGTGCATTATCCTTATCAGGAGCTGCTTATCAGGGAGTATTTAAGAATCCGCTGGTTGCGCCGGATCTCCTGGGTGTTTCTTCTGGTGCATGTGTAGGTGCATCAGTGGCAATTTTGTTACATTTAAATTCATTTGGTGTGCAGGCAATGGCATTTGTGGCGGGGATTTTGGCAGTTGGACTTACTTTATTTATTCCACGCCTGATAAAGAATACGAATATGACGATGCTGGTATTGTCAGGAATCATTGTCAAAGGGATCATGGATTCTGTAATGGGAATCATCAAATATGTTGCAGATCCGGAGACAGAACTGCAGTCTATTACTTATTGGCAGCTGGGCAGTCTGACAAAGGTATTGCCAAAAGATTTGTTTACTGTAGGACCGGTGATTGTTGCAGCATCAGTGATTATTTTTCTCCTCAGATGGAGGATTAATATTCTTTCACTGGGAGACAGAGAAGCAAAGACATTGGGCGTTTCAGTTACAGTTGTTCGAAACTTTATTATAATCTGTGCGACATTACTGACTGCATCTGCAGTATGTATCAGTGGAACGATTGGATGGATCGGACTTGTGATTCCACATTTTGCACGAATGCTCACAGGTCCGGATAATACGAAAGCGATTCCTGCCAGTATTTTAATAGGAGCTATTTTTATGGTAGCAATTGATACTCTGGCAAGAGCTTTGACAAGTGTAGAACTTCCGCTGAGTATTCTGACAGGAATTATTGGTGCACCATTTTATATTATTATACTTGCCAGACAAAGGATGAAATTATCATGATATTAGATGTACAGGATTTATCATTTCGATATAGTAAAAATGCAAAACCTATTTTTCATAATGTAAATCTCCAGATGGAAAAGGGAGAAATTCTCACAATTCTTGGCGCCAATGGTGCAGGAAAATCAACGCTTTTAAATTGTCTGGCAAATATTTTGGAACCTTATTCCGGAAAGATTCTGGTAAATGGAGCCTCTATTCATGATATGAGTCTGAAAAAAGCTGCACAGCTGATTGGTTATGTACCGCAGAACCATGCTCCGGTATATGACTATTCAGTGAGAGATTTTATAGTAATGGGAAGGGCTCCGCATCTGGGAATGCTGGAAAAGCCATCGGAAAATGACTATGCGATCGTGGATGAAGTTATACGGGAACTGGGAATTGAAAAGCTTGCTGATAAAGCATATACACAGATCAGCGGCGGAGAACGACAGCAGGCACTGATCGGACGTGCTATTGCACAGCAGCCGGAGATTATTATGTTTGATGAACCGACCAATCATCTTGATTATGGAAATCAGCTCCGTATGGTCCATAAGATAAAAAATCTTTCTAAGAAAGACTATACGGTTATTATGACAACCCATATGCCAGATCATGCAATGATGATAGGCGGAAAAACAGCTATTCTTGGCAGGGATGGAACATTGAAAGTAGGAAAGACAGAAGAAATTATTACAGAAAAGAAACTTGAGGAACTTTATCAGGTAAAAACCCGAATTGTATATATTCCAGAAGTTGGAAGAAAGGTTTGTGTGGTAGCAGAACAATGAAAACCAGAAGAGTTGCTTTTTATGGTAAAGGTGGGATTGGGAAATCAACGATTGCTTCTAATGTATCTGCATTACTGGCTATGCAGGGGAAAAAGGTTCTGCATATAGGATGTGACCCCAAGGCAGATTCTACCAGACTTTTGTGTAAAGAACGGATAAAAACAGTTCTTGAGGTACTTGAAGAAAAAGATTATCCGGAGAGAGAGGATCTGGTGTACAGATCAGAATCCGGTGTCTGGTGTGTGGAATCCGGTGGTCCGGAAGCTGGAAACGGATGTGCAGGTATGGGAATCATTACTGCCATGAAAGAACTGGAACGTATCGGAGTGCTTGAGGAAGACTGGGATGTAATTATTTATGATGTTCTGGGAGATGTGGTATGTGGCGGATTTTCCGTGCCAATGAGACAGAGATATGTAGATAGAGTTTATATTGTATCTTCTGCGGATTTTATGTCTTTATATGCTGCGAATAATATATTAAAGGGTGTTGTGAACTATTCAGATGAAAGGAATCTGCTGGGAGGCTTTGTATTTAATCATATTCGCGAGCAGGAAGAAGAATGTATAGCAGAGGAGTTTACAAACCGGGTCAAAGGAAGAATGGCAGCAATTATCAGAGAAAGTAAAGAACTGAAGTTGGCTGATTTCAGAAAAGAGATTTATACTCAGAATATGTCAGCTTCAGACAGTGAAAATTGGAAAGCGTTTTGCAGACTTTCAGAAGATATATGCAGGACAGATGAGAGAAGCGTAAGCAGATCACAAAATAAAGCAGAGGAAGTACTTCCCATTCCATTAAATGTAGATGAGATAGAAAAATTTGGTATGGAACTGAGCAGGAAATTGGATAAATTATGAGAGGTTTTGAAATTGAGAGAACATTGGATGAGGATACCTGTTCAATGGAAACGCTACCGGAAAAAATTCTGAAAGTCCCGGGAATCGCACTTGTAGCAGCCGGCACTCCTGCGTGTCTGATAGGCCTGTATGATTCAGCGGCAAGAATCAATTCATTGGATCGTTTATTTCTTTGTCAAATATCTTCTGTAGAGTACAGTCTGGGAAAACAGGGAAAGAAAATATGGGAGGCAGTAGAGCTGGCAGCAAATACAGAAGGAATTAGAGGAGTGATTATATATTCTTCCTGTATGGAAGTTCTGACAATATGGGATTTTCAAAGAGAAAAAAAGAAAATTCAATGTAAAGTACCAGTGGAAATTCTGTACAGAGGACCACTTGTAAAAAGACTGGCTACACCATTAGAAGAATTGAAAATGATTTTTGACAGATGGAATATTGAAATTGATGAGTTAAATGAAAAGAAGTCTCATAGTTTGGAAAGTATGGAATCAGAGGAATCGTTATGTAAAAAAATAAGTACAAACAGAAATATGCATGCAGTCAAACCATCTGAAATTCAAGAACCCTATTTTATACAGGAAATTAGGAATCTTGCACATAAAGAATGTGATATCTTACTATTTACCCCGGGCGGCTGCACCAGCTCTCTGAAACGTTTGCCAATCAATAACCTGAAAAATGTATGGAACACAAGATTTACTGACTATGTTCTAAGTCAGGGAAACATTATTCAGATTTCAAAGGAAATAGAACAAAAATTTCCACAAAAGAGACCGCTTTACCTGTTGGAAGCAGCAATACCAAGATTTACAGGAATTAATTTGGATAAGATTGCAGATAATCTCAGAAAGGCAGGAAAGGAAGTTTATTATATTCCGGAAGACAAATACAGATAAAATAGAAATCTCTTTGACGGGAGTTAAGAAAGCTGACTTGGTTATGAGCAAGTAGCGAAGCGGATTGCGAATATCCGTTTGACTAGAGGGTGTAGAGGATGATGTGCTGTAGAAGCAGCAGAACCATTGAGGGATAGTTGTCCAATGGTTCTGCTTTTTACTGTCTGTATTGATGAAGTTGCTTAATGTAACTGGAACACAACAGTTTCGTAAGGTTTGAGTACAAGTGTTCCAATTCCGTATTCAACTTCATTTTCTCCGTAATTGGAAATGATTACGGGAGTGTTGCACGGTAATTCAATATCTTCAGCGCCATAATGGAATTTCTGCATGGATGCAGAGAAATTATGCACTGCCAGCCATGTTTCATCCTGATAACTTCTGGTATAGGCAATTACCGGACCATCTTCCGGGCAGCAGAGTTTGAAATCTCCATGAGCCATTACCGGATGTTTCTTACGCAGTGCGATGAGATTCTGGTAGAATCTGAAAACAGAACAGTCATCATTCATCTGGCTTTCTGCGTTAATGAGTTTGTAGTTTGGATTGACACCCAGCCACGGAGTATGCTCAGAAAATCCGCCGTTTGGACTGTCGTTCCACTGCATAGGCGTTCTTGCATTATCACGGCTGATACTTCTGGATTCTGCCAGTGCTTCTTCAGGAGAAGCTCCCTGTTCGATCATGGTTTTATAATAATTGCGGGTATCAATGTCATTGTAATCATCGATAGATGGGAAGGCAACATTGGTCATTCCCAATTCTTCGCCCTGGAAAACAAAGGGGGTACCGGGAAGTGTGTGCAGATAACATGCCAGCATTTTTGCAGATTCTGACCAGAATTCTCTGTCATTTCCGTAAAGGGAAACCTGACGCGGTTTGTCGTGATTACTTAAAAATCTTGCCCACCATCCGTCTTTTTTCAGGATTTCATAATCTTTCTTAAGATCACGTTTCATTTTCTCTGGTGACCATGTCTGGATTTCAACAATCGGAGGGACAAATGGAATAGCCATGTTAAATTCTTTGCTTGCTGCGCTGGAATAGTTGATGGCATCCTGTTCATTGTTGATATTAACTTCTCCTACACTCATCAGATTGTCGGGAGTCATTGTTTCTGCAACCATTTCACGGATGTAGCGGTGGGTTCCCTCCAGATTTACACACGCTACAGTACCAATGGGTTCATTCATATCTGCACGTCCGTCCAGTCCTTTGTCAAGATAACTGATGGCATCAATGCGATATCCGTCAACACCTTTCTCATTCCAGAAACGGATAATATCAAAAATTTTCTCTTTAGTTTCCGGATTATCCCAGTTCAGATCCGGTTGTTCTTTAGCAAAGAAATGGAGATAGTATTGTCCACGTTCAGGAACATATTCCCAGGCACTTCCGCCAAATACGGACATCCAGCAGTTGGGTGCGCCTCCGTCCGGTGCAGGATCACGCCAGATATAGTAATCACTGTAAGGATTATTGCGGGATTTCTTTGATTCCCGGAACCATTTATGTTTATCTGAAGAATGGTTCAGGACCAGATCCATGATAATGGCGATGCCTCGTTCATGTGCACCGTCGCGGAAAGCATCCCAGTCTTCCATAGTTCCGAATTCTTCCATGATCGCGAAGTAATCAGAAATATCGTAACCGTTATCCACATTCGGAGAAGCATAGACAGGAGACATCCATACTGCATTGATGCCAAGCTCCTTCAGATAATCCAGCTTCTCAATCATTCCCTTCAGATCACCGATTCCATCATTGTTGCCATCTTTAAAACTTCTTGGGTAAATCTGGTAGATCACCAGATCTTTATACCAGTCTTTTTTGTGTTTCATATGTACATCCTTTCGTCTTTTTGCATAAATAAACTCTGAAATTATTATATTGTATTGTGCAAAAAAACGCAATGAAGAAAATGAGATTATTTTTGATAATAGTAATACACACTCTGGACATATCAGATTGTACAGAAAAAAGAATTGTGATAGAATAGGCGCGTAAAATATGTTACTGTACATAAGACAATGAAAGACGGAGAACAGAATGAACGCAAATTTTGAATATTATAAAGTTTTTTATTACGTATCAAAATATGAGAATCTGACAAAGGCAGCATCAGTATTAAAGACCAGCCAGCCGGCTGTGACCAGGACGATACATAATCTGGAAAATATATTAGGGTGCAGACTGTTTACCAGAAGCAAAAGTGGCATGAAACTGACTCCTGAGGGAAAGATTTTCTATCAGTATGTAGCAGCAGGCTGTGCTCAGTTTTTCAAAGCCGAGGATAATCTTAATAATCTGATCAGCCTTGAGAACGGGACCATTTATATCAGTGCAACAGAGACAGCATTGCACTGTTATTTGTTCGAGGCAGTCAGAGACTTTAATATTCAATACCCGAATGTGCATTTTAAAATTCTTAATAACAGCACTACAGATTCTGTAAATGCCTTAAAAGAGGGTAAAGTAGATCTTGCAGTTGTATCTGCTTCTTTACAGTTAGCAGAGCCACTGAAAATGAAAGTAGTGCGAAAGTATAGGGAAATTCTGATCGGAGGCAGTCGTTTTGCGGAGCTGAAGGGGAGGAAGACTTCGTTGGAGGAACTTTCAGCTTATCCATGGATCAGCCTGACTTCCGAGGCAATCAGCAGGAGATTTTTGAATGAGTATTTTTCAAGAAATGGACTGCAGTTTTCGCCGGATGTAGAGCTGGCGACTACAGATATGATTCTCCCGGCAGTACGGTATAATATGGGAATCGGATTCCTGCCAGAAGAATTTGCCGGAGATGATCTGGAATCCGGAAAGGTTTTTGAGATAGATGTAAATGAAACACTTCCGGAGAGAAGCATTATTCTGATCCATGATACAGAATATCCTCAAAGTATTGCATCTAAAGCATTCCAGAAGTTTTTGGCAGAACGGAAAGAACAGAACCGCTGAAATAGAAAAGTCATCAGGAAATCCACATGATGTGAATCCTGATGACTTATTATATTTATAAGGAATTTATCATCTGTTAGACGGATTTATTTATGCCACTCCCAGTTTCGAATCTCTTCCAGATCCTGGCCATATTCAGCAATATACTGTTTGTGCTCAACAAGCTTGTCATTCATCTTCTGGATTAAGAAGGAACCCTTGTTTCCAAGCTGTGGAAGATGCATGATGGCATCCTTTACAAGATTGAAACGGTCAATCTGGTTCTGTACACGCATATCGAATGGTGTAGTAATAGTACCTTCTTCCTGATATCCGTGAACAGAGATATTGTGGTTGTGACGCTCATAAGTAAGCTCATGAATCAGTGTTGGATATCCATGGAATGCAAAGATGACAGGTTTATCTTTTGTGAAGATTGCATCATATTCTGCGTCACTTAAGCCGTGTGGATGTTTGTGGTCAGATTCCAGTTTGAACAGGTCGACAACGTTAACAACACGGATCTTAAGTTCCGGCATTTCATCACGAAGGATAGTAACTGCAGCCATGATCTCAAGTGTAGGTGTATCACCGCAGCAGGCCATAACAACGTCTGGTTCTTCACCACAGTCATTGCTTGCCCACTCCCAGATACCGATACCCTGTGTGCAGTGCTTAACAGCCTGCTCCATGGTCAGCCACTGGCAGCTTGGATGTTTGGAAGCTACAATTGCATTGACATAGTTCTTACTCTTGATGCAGTGATCGAAGCAGGAGAGTAAGCAGTTAGCGTCTGGTGGTAAGTACATACGTACCACATCTGCTTTCTTATTAGCGATGTGATCCAGGAATCCAGGATCCTGATGT
>ERZ772821.1487-NODE-1487-length-14131-cov-4.077082_pt1 | contig 14131 bp, 15 predicted proteins | sample MGYA00580859_ERZ772821 | MGnify/ENA primary metagenome ERZ772821 (study PRJEB29015, sample SAMEA2737674) | human gut metagenome | biome: human gut; feature: human-associated habitat; material: faeces | place: China | collected 2012 ...
GACCGCCGAGGGGCGCGCCCTGGTCGCCGCGAAGGTCAGGGAGGAGGCACCGGACATCCTGTTCGCCTGCCTGGGGTGTCCGAAGCAGGAGGAGTTCGTGGCCGAGTCCATGGACGAGATGGACGTGCCCTGCACGGTGTGCGCCGGAGCGACCGTCGATTTCATGGCGGGCAGCGTGGGACGCGCGCCCGAGTGGGTCTCGTGCGCGGGCCTGGAGTGGCTCTACCGGTTTCTCAAGGAGCCGAGGCGGCTGTTCAGGCGCTACTTCGTGGACAGCTGGCACTTTCTTACCATGGTGCGGCGCGCGAAACGAGAGCGGGGTGCGAGCAGATGACAGTCAGCCCACTCGTGAGCATCATCGTGCCGGCTTACAACACCGGCCGCTATATCGGGGAGATGCTCGAATGCTGCCGGGTTCAGACCTGGCACAACATCGAGGTGGTAGTCGTCGATGACGGCTCGCCCGACGATACGGCCCACGTTGCGAGGGCGTACTGCGAGCTGGACGCGAGGTTCCGCCTCGCGCTGCAGTCCAACCGCGGGGTGTCCGCCGCTCGGAACAAAGGGATCGGTCTCGCAAGCGGCGAGAAGCTCCTCTTCCTCGACTCCGACGATACGTTTGAGCCCGATCTCGTCGCGAAGTGCCTTGAGACGCTGGAGCGTACCGGTGCGGAGGCGGTGCTCTACGGGTACGCCGATGGGACGCTGGATGCGCCTGGCAGGCCTCATGAGTTCGAGATCTCTGGTGTGTACAAGGGCAGGCAGATCGTCGAGCGCCTCGTTCCCCATTTCATAGGCCACTCGTTCGAGGATATCGAAGCTTGGATACGGGGCGAGAAGGGTATGCGGCAGGGCAAGGAGCACACGGCGCTGTGGCGGGCGATGATCGACGCGGAGACCGTGCGGGCGAACAGCCTCACGTTCGATGAGACCATGTCGCTCGGCGAGGACACGCTCTTCATAAACGAGTACCTGATCCATGCCGACTCTGTGGCGGTGCTCGACGAATGCCTCTACTACTTGAGGCAGCGCGACGGGAGCGCGAACGCGACGAGCAACGGCAATCCCGTACTCATGCTCGAGAACAAGCTCAAGGTCATCCGCGCCCGGGAAAGGGTCGGGGCCGCCGCGCTACGTGAAAAAGGGTTCGACCTGTGGCCTTTCTGGCGTGGCACGAACGTGCTGTCCCTCCTGCAACTCTGCCTGGAGCTTGGAAAGAGGCGGAGCCTGGGCTGCCGCGAAGGATGGCAACAACTAAAGCGATTCGAAAGCGACCCCTCCGTACGCAAGTCATTGGCCGAGTACAAACCGAAGGGGGGTATCCGCTCCCTGCCGTTCCGTATGGTCAAGGCGGGCATGCTCCCGATGCTCTACATCCTCGCCCGGTTCGCTCCAACGAGGGTTCTCTGACTGCCAGCCATGTGATTCGGCGAGATTGAATGAGAGGTTGAGCTGAGCCTCGGATTTGAAAGAACGGAGGTGCCTCGGATGGGCATGAAGATATATCTCAAGAAAGCACTTAACTTCTACTACTGGTGGATGGACAAGCTCTGCAAGCCCGCTTTTATCCGCAGGTACCCGAGATACCTGCGCTCGCTCGGCGTGCACATAGCCGAGGATCCCGGCGACACGTGGATCAGCCCCACGGTGTTCCTCGACTCCGCAGGATACGACATGATCGAAATCGGCGACGACTGCACGATCTCGTTCGATGTGGTGATCCTCGTCCATGACTACAGCATCGAGACGGCCCTGAGGGCCTCCGGGGAGCCGCCTGCCGAGAAGCACCGGATGCTCATGCGCCCAGTGAAGATCGGCTCGGGGTGCTTCATCGGCGCCAGGGCAACGATCCTTCCCGGGGCCGCAATCGGCGACGGCTGCGTGATAGGCGCGGGCGCGGTGGTCAGGGGCAAGATCCCCTCAGGGTCGATCGTGAGTGGGAACCCGGCAACCGTGGTGGGAAGCGTCTCCGACTTCGCGGAGCGGCATCTCGCCAAGGGCGACATCGTCTTCGACGGGAGATAGCGGCATGACCGAAGTCCTCCACATCGTCAACAGGTGGCGCGATGGCGGCGTCGAACGCTTCGTCAAGGGGGTGGTCGACGGCTGCACGCGAGATGGTATGGGCCACTCCGCCCTCTCTGTATGCACCGACATCAACGAAGATATAGGGTGTCCGACGTACGGGCCCCTGTGCGACGGCCAGGGGATGGCATCGATGGCGGCCGGCGGAAGGCGACTCCAGGGCTTCCTTGGGAAAAAGCGATTCGACGTCGTGCATATCCATACGAACAACTCCTCCGGCTTCATGTACGCCAAGGCTGCCGAGAGGGCAGGCGTGCCCCTGCGCATCGTCCACAGCCACAACTCGTCGCTCGGCCCCGGCAACAGGCTGGTAAAAGACGCGGCGCAGGGTGTCTTCCGTGTTCTCTGCGCCGGCTCGGAGAACGTGCGCCTCGCCTGCTCCGAGGCCGCCGGCGAGCACCTGTTTCCGGGAATGGACTTCAAGGTGGTGCCCAACGGCGTCGATATCGAGCGGTTCCGTTTCGATTCGACGGCCCGGACGGAAATCCGCTCGTCCCTCGGGATCGGCGAGAACCGGTTCTTGGTCGGCTGCGTCGGGTCGATGATCGAGGCGAAGAACCACATGAGGGCGCTGTCCATATTCACCGAACTTAAGCGAGAGGAGCCGTCGGCCCTCCTGCTCATCCTCGGCGACGGCGAGCTGCGCGGGACGCTGAAGGCGGAGGCCGCCCATCTTGGCATTTCCGGTTCGGTCTTCATGCCCGGCTTCGTGGACGACACACACCGCTGGTACAGCGCCATGGACGCGCTGCTCTTCCCCTCGCTCTACGAGGGGCTGCCCATCGCGCTCGTCGAGGCCCAGTGCGACGGTCTGCCGGTCGTCTGCTCGGACACGGTCACCGAGGAAGTAGCGCTGCTGGGAAGCTTCCGCCGCCTGCCGCTCTCCGCGCCCGACCCGGAGTGGGCCTCCGCGCTCCTTTCGGCTGAGCGCGACGTCACGGGAGCCGCAGCTGAAATAGTTCGGGCCAAAGGCTTCGACAGGAAGGACACGGCGCGCATGCTGCTCGGAATCTACGGGGGTGAGCTATGAGGAAACTACTGAAATGGGGTGTGTCGGCGCTCAGGGTCGCCAACGGCGGCAGGTTGAAGGTATCGCCAGGGCGCCCCCTCTACCTCGGCAAGGGCGCTCGCATCCGCGTCGCCGGGGGAGCGTCCTGCGAGATCGGCTCCGGGGTCTACCTCAGCCGTGGGTGCCTGCTGCAGGTGAACGGCGGCGCGAACCTCTCGGTCGCGTCGGGCGTGTTCTTCAACGAGAATGTCCGCGTAGTCGCCCAGGAGAGGGTGGAGATCAGCGAGGGCACGCTGTTCGGCCCGAATGTCTGCATCTACGACCACGACCACGTCTTCGACGTCCACGGCGTTCACGCCGACCCGAAGAGCGCCCCGACGTCCATTGGCGAGCGCTGCTGGATCGGGGTCAACGCGCTGGTGACCCGCGGGGCTTCCGTCGCGGGCCGAATTTGCGTCGGGGGGGGGGTCCGTCGTGACTCGCCCGTTGGAGGACCCGGGGATCTACGCTGGCGTACCCGCAAGGAAGGTCAAGTAGGAGCCAGCAAGGCAAGCATTATCGGGAGAACGATGTGAGCTACGAAGGAAACAACCCCATACGCGTCTCGGCCATAGTGCCCGTCTGCAACGTCGAGCGCTACGTCCGCCAGTGCCTGGACACCTTGCTCGCCCAGACCTACCCGCTGGTGGAGATCGTCCTCGTGGATGACGGCTCCACGGATTCGAGCGGTGCCATCTGCGACGAGTACGCAGCTGCACACGACAGGGTCACCGTCGTCCACAAGCAGAACGCCGGCCTCGGCTACACGCGGAACACGGGCCTAGACAACCTCACGCGCCCGAGCGACTACGTCATGTTCGTCGACTCCGACGACTGGCTGGAGGAGAATGCCGTCGAGTACCTCGTCGGGGCACTCGGTGCCGACCCGGCCGACTGCGTCATCGGCGGCCACACGAAGAAGACCGCCGAGGGCAAGACCGTCTTCGAGCTCAAGCTTGAGAACCGCCGCTTCGAGGGTGTCGAGGTTCGGGAGGAGCTGCTGCCGCGCCTGTGCGGGAGCATGCCGACATCGCACGATTCCGTGCCGATGTCGGCATGCTCCGCCTTGTACAGGCGGAGCATGCTCGAAGAGCACAACCTGCGCTTTCCCTCCGAACGGGAGATGATCTCGGAGGACTTCGTCTTCAAGTTTTACTTCCTCCTGCATGCGCGCACGGCCGTCCTCAGCGACTTTACCGGCTACTGCTATCGCACCGTGCAGGGCTCCCTCACCACGAGTTACCGCCCCGACCGCTTCGAGGCGTGCGTCAGGTTCTACAAGAGAGTTCAGGAGATGGTCCGCGAGGAAAGCCTTTCCGATGAATGCCTGCTCCGCCTCGATAAGACTTTCTTCATCTATCTCCGCATGTGTATCAAGCAAGAAAGGCCGAAAGTGAGCGGATCGTGTCGCGAAGAGGCGTTGCGTAGCCTGCAAAACATGGTTTCCGCAGACGTGGTCCAAAAGGCGATTGAGTCGTACCCGGTCTCGCGCCTCGGGATCCGGCAGCGATTCTTCGTTCGTCTGGTAGAGAAGCGCCAGGCGAGCACTCTTCTGGCTTTGGCGAACGCAGGGGCGCTTTAGGCAGGGGCGCAGCGAAATCCGAAGCCGCGAGAAAACAAACAGGCAGAGCGAAACATGCTCCCATCTGAATCAGAAGGAGGTAAGAGATGGGGAACCCGGTCAGTGCGATATCAAGAAAGCTGCTGTATGGTTATAAGGCTACAAGCAAGTCCTACATCGACCACCTGAGGAAGATCGGGACCGAAATCGGCCAGGACGTGTACATCTACAACCCCGACGTCACGCATATCGACGAGACCGATCCCCATCTGCTCACCATAGGCAACCACGTCCGCATAACGGGCCCCGTAACGATACTGACGCACGATTACTCGTGGTCGGTAATCAAGCATAAGTACGGGGAAATCTGCGGAAAGCAAAGGGCCGTCACGATTGGCGACGGGGTGTTCGTGGGCTGGGGCGCAACCATCCTCTGCGGCACGACGGTTGGCGACCACACGATCATCGGCGCTCAGGCTGTGGTGAGCGGCAGAGTCGACTCCGACTCCGTCTACGCGGGAAACCCTGCGAAAAAGATAATGACGCTAGATGAGTTCTACGCAAAAAGGAAAGAGAGGCAGTTCGCCGAGGCAGTTGCTTATGCGAATGCGTATTATGCGCGCTTCGGGAAGGAAGTTCCCGCCGAGAAGCTAGACGAGTACTTCTTCCTTTTCGCCTCAAGGGGGGACAGTGAACCTTATCGATACAAGATTGGGCTTATGGGGAATGAGACGAGAACCCTAGAAATGCTGGACGCAACACAATCCCAATTCGATTCCTTCGAAAACTTCTTGGCCTATTGCAAGAGCCGTCGACAATCGTCGTAGGCAACACGGGAGCTTCAAACAGTCTGTAAAGAGAAATAAGAAAAGAAGATGTTCACGACTACGCGCACAACAACGCCCATGTACAAAACCGGAAGGGAGGCAGCTGATTCGCTCGCGGCTCATGACCGTACGAAAGGCGGCAACAGAGCCCCGACGCTTGACTTCTTCGTCAGTCTTCTCCTTATCCTTTTCATCGTGTACAAAATATCGTTTGTCCCAGAAACGGCGATGCAGGTTCTGAAGTGCCTCTCGATAGCGTTGCTGATCTTATTGCACGGGCGCGCCATGCGTCATTTCGACCACTTTTGGGCGGTTGTGCTGCTGGCCCTAGTTCAGCCTGTCTGCACTTTGCTAGCCGGCGAGACCCTTATGAACGGGGCGTATGCGCTCGTTAACGGGCTATGCCTCATCTCGATGCTGCTGACGTTCAAATCGCTGTCGATGTCGTTCGGGTCTTTCAAGGTTGCAGACTCCTTCTTCTGGCTCCTTCTTGCAGTATCGATGGCGAACGATATAAGCGTGTTCCTGTCTCCGCTTCACCGAGCCGAAACGGAGTATGTGCTTGGGAACAAGTTCATCACTGGTTACACGCATATGCTGCTCATTGGCCTGTACGCAGTTCTTCTTTCGCGTAAATCCGGCTATGTGCGCTACAACTGGGGTCTATTCTGGGTGCTGCTTGTCGAATCTGCGATTGTGGTGACCACTGCTGACACGATGACTGCCACGATAGGTTTGGTGATTGTGGCGGCGATGGCGGTGCTGTTGCCGAAAACCGCTGCCAAGGTGCTGTCAATAGGCGTTGTCGCCGCTGCCGTCTTGGTCGCGATTAACGTGATCTTCTTTGCAACGGGCATGTTGCTGGACAATCCCTATGTGCAGCACTTCGTTACCGAAATCCTGGGAAGAAGTTTGAACTTAACTGGACGAACGCAAATCTATGACAATCTTGGCTTCATCGTCCAAATGAGCCCATATGTCGGTTGGGGCTATGGCTCCCCCGTGGTTAGTGAGGTCGTCGGATACGGGAACGCACAAAACGGCATCATGGAATTGCTGGTCAGGTATGGAATAGTCGGGACCGTCGGCTTTTTGCTGGTCATCATCGTCCTCCTTCCAACGCTCAAAAGCAGCGCCCCGATCAAAGATTCTGGATTCGTGAAAGGGTGCGTGGGCGTACTTTACGGGATGTTTGTGGTCTCGCTGGTGGAGATACCTTTCGGGGGCACGGTGTTCTATCTCATGATCTCCTTCATATCCGTGATGTTGAAGCCTGATGCGACGCTTGCCCTTTCCCCGATAGAATCCCGTCCCGAAATGCCCGGTTGGAACCCACGAGATCTTGTCCAGCTTCGAAGGCGCACGACCTCCAAACGGTTCGTCAAGTGGAGCGGGAGGTTTCGGCCGGAAAAGCCGATGCGCCATGTTGAAGGTGAGCTAGGTGAAGTTATCAGCCAACATTAGGAACGTCTTCAAGATATCATCGGGGACGGTTGCGGGCCAGCTGTGCTCCGTAATATCGTTGCCTTTCATCACCCGCATCTACGGAGCCGACATCATCGGCGTATGGGCGATAATCACGTCGGTATCGGGAATCGTGAATACGGTCTCCGACATCGGGTTGACGAACTCACTCATGGTGTGTAAAGAGAAAGAGGTCGAGAACCAGTACCGTGCGATTTCTGCTCTGAACGTCGCCGTGTGCTCGCTGTGCGCGCCTCTGGTTGCGTCGTACTGCGCGCTGCTGTCGTACGACGCTGTTCGCACGGTGACAGTGGTGGTCTGCACGCTGATCTACTCAATCACCCTGCAGCAGGTCTCCATCAACTACATGCTCCTGAACAGGCGCCAAGCATACGACGTGCTCATGAAGAACCCCCTAATCAATCAGCTGGTGGCCGCAGCTGCCTCGATAACGCTCGGCGTGGCCGGCTTCATCTCCTGGGGCTATTTCGTCGGGATGATCGCAGGCCAAGTTGTCACCTTGGCTCACATGAGGCGAAAAGTTGCCATCCCGTATCGGCGAGTTCCGTTGGCGTACTACCGTAGCCTGTTGTCGAGGGAGCGGGACTTCATCATCAACCAGACGCCTTCCAACATCGCCTATCAGGTGAGAAGCCAGCTCCCGACCCTGATAATCGGCTCCCTTTTCGGAACCACGGTGCTCGGCAACTTCTCCATCGCGCAGAAGCTCCTGAACATACCGGTCACGTTCATCGGGCAAGCGGTCGGCAACGTTTTCTATCAGCGCATCGCGTCGATGAGGGAGGACGTGAGGGCTATCGCTCGGTTCGTCCAGCGCAACATGCGCCGCACGATGCTGGTCGCAATTGCGCCGATGGCGTTCCTCATCGCGCTGGGCGACCCCATCATTGCCCTCGTCTTCGGCAGTGGATACGAGCTGGGGGGCACGATGGTCGGAGTGATTGGCTTCCAGTCTTTGTTCTCGTTCCTGACCGCATCGATAAAGGGGGTCGACATCGTGCTCGGTAAGCAGCGTTACTCTATGCTTACCGGTATCGGGCACGCTATCGTCGTACCGTTGTCCATGACGGTGGCGTACTTGGCGACGGGAGATGTGATCATATGCGTCACCGCGATGGTCGCCGGATTCATAGTCGTTCAGGTTCCATACTATGCCGCGCTCTACCGCTATATGGAGCTAAGCGTGCCGCGCTATTTGGTGGAAGTTCTCGCGATGCTTATTGGGACATCCCTGCTCTCGGCGCTGATCAGAGAAGTTGTCAGTTCGTTTATTTAGGTCTAGTAAAAGGATTAATGTATGAAGAAAACAGAGATTTATGTTGCAACGATTATCGACTCATACAACTATGGAACAGTCCTGCAGGCAGTTGCAACAAGAGGAGTCCTTGATAAGTTCGGCGATACCAAGTTTGTAGACTACCGCAGGGCATATTGGACGAATGCAGAACTGGTGAAACGCTGCATCAGGAGAACTTCGAACCCTATCAAGGGCATGCTTAGTGCTGTATCCCAAATGTCCAATCGCATAATATCGCACAAGATATTCCGACCATTTGTCGAGCACCATCTCCCGCTATGCCCTTCAGGCAACTTCGAGAACGGAGGGGATTTCTCGAAGGACGCGATTTACTGTGTCGGCAGCGACCAGACGTGGAACTACGAATGCAACGAGGGCGTCGACCCTGTGTTCTTCCTCAAGAACGTGCCCGACGAGTGCGTCAAGATAAGCTATGCGGCGAGCTTCGGAAGAAGCGAGCTGCTCGAGGAGGAGAAGGAAGAGGCTCAGCGGCTGTTGCGACGGTTCACAGCGATTTCGCTGCGTGAACCCTCGGGGGCAAAGGTGCTGGAAAGCATCGGGATCGCCGGAGGGGTTGTGATCCATGACCCGGTGCTGCTGTGCGGAAGGAACATGTTCGAGGAGCTAGCGGAACAGGCGCGGCAAAACGACAGCAGGCCATACGTGTTGGTCTACCAGCTGAACAAGGGGCAGACGTTGCTTGCATATGCTGACAAGCTTGCGAAAACTGCAGGTTGTAACGTCGTCAAAATCTCCCTCGACTGGAAGGAAAGACTGCCAGAAGGTTGGAGGAAGGAGCTGTTCCCGTCAGTCGAGCGCTGGGTCTCCCTTTTCCGCGATGCTTCGTATGTCGTAACCGATTCGTTCCATGGCACGTGCTTCAGTCTTCTATTCCACAAGTCGTTGGGCGTTTTCGATCCTCCGAAGTATTCAGTGCGCCTTCATGACGTCCTCCGGGATTTCGATATGATGCGGAGGCTGTTGTCAGCGTATGATGGCGAGCCTCCGCTCCTGAGTTCGATGGAGGAAGTCGACTGGGATGTTGTCGACAGCCAGTTTGTGCAGTACCAGGAATACGCCCATGGCTGGCTTCAGGAGGTGCTCTCGTCCGATGGTCGCTAAAAGCAGCATGCCGTCTACGGTCGGCGAGCGGTTTGGCGAGGAGGGGAGAGGCCGTAAGAGCTATGCCGCGGCGACCCTTGTGCGACATGATGCCAATGCTTCGTGTATTGCTGCGGTAAACTCGTCCCAAGAAGAGCTCATGGCTTCGTCTTCAGGAGGAGTTTTCTCCATCCTCGCACGTGCCGCACTTAATAGGGACGGGGTTGTCTACGGTCATGCTTATGTCGCCCCTACTAAGGTGAAGTGCCTTCGTGTCGATGATGAGGCTGACCTTCACCGACTGCGCGGCTCAAAGTACGTCCAGAGCGAGATGGGCTTAATTATGCGTGACGTGCTTGCCGACCTGTGTGCTAAGCGTGAGGTCGTGTTTAGCGGCACTCCTTGCCAGGTCGCTGGGCTCAAATCTTTTCTCGCCGCAAGGGGAGCATCGACCGATCGGCTGTTGCTAATCGACATTGTTTGTCATGGCGTGCCGAGCCCGGAGTTCTTCGCCGACTGCATGGACTGGGAGTTTTGCGGCGACAGTCTAAGTGAATTGCGCTTTCGCGATAAATCGGAGGGTTGGGGGTGCGTCGGAACGGCATTCGTTTCCCTTGGATCTCCTCATTATTCTATGTCCCGCAAGCGCGCTTTTTCGCCGAAGACGTCGTACTATTACACCCGCTTCCTAGCGGGCGATGTCTACAGGGAGAGCTGCTACCATTGTCCCTACGCAGGCGGAAAGCGACCAGGGGACATAACTCTCGGTGACTTTTGGGGTATAGACCACGCGGCGGCAGGCCTAAATCCCAGGCAGGGCATCTCGCTCGTCGTCGCAAATTCTGCCAAGGGAGAGTCGGCCCTGCATGCCGTCAAGAATGCGTCACAGTGGGCTGAGCGGCCGCTCGATGAAGCGGTCGCCGGAAACGACCAGTTGCGCCACCCGACCACTCGTGCAGCCGAGCGCGACAGGATTCTTGAAGATTGGAAGGCGCGCGGCATAGCTGCTCTCGAATCGGATTACCGCCGCGAGACCGCTTGGGGGCGCCGGGCCTGGCTTGCCAAGCGAGTTGTCAAGAAACTCCTGAAAGGGGTGATAAGACGATGAGTATGGGCTCGAATAGCGCACCGATTCTGTACGCGGACGACTCGGAGTGTTGCGGTTGCGGAGCATGCGTATCGGTCTGCCCTAAAGACGCGATCACAATGCAGCCCGATCGTTACGGGTTCCTCTACCCGAGTATTGACGGAGATACATGCATTCACTGCCACCTGTGCCTCAAAGTCTGCGCGTTTAGTTGTGATTTGCGGGTGTGATTCCAGGACAGCAGCAGGATTCTTGCTGTCGGTGCCTCACCAGCGTATCCCATAGATACAACGAAAGCGCCGGAGGCAGGGGTAACACGTCCGGGTTATGCTTCAAAAGGAGTGTCCGATTCCTCTTGATGTTCCTGGTCAAGCTAAGTATCTCGGCGGGGAAATTGCCGAGAGGCGGGAGGCGGGCGTGAGCAATCCCACGTGCGGCACGTGCGGTGCTAAGATGAAGGGCAACGGGAGGACGAAGGCGGGCACGAGGCGCTGGCGCTGCCCGAGGTGTGGGGCGTCGTGCGTCCGCAGGTGCGAGTGCGCGGCAGAGCAACTCGAATCTTTCCTGCGATGGTTGCTCTCCAAAGACGTCGTAGCCGACCAAAATTAAGCCGCTCGACGTTCTGGAGGAAGACCTCGCTGATCTGGAAGATATGGCCGATAGCCTCTCCACCGGGGAGGTGCACGACGTCGTCCTCCTCGACAGCATATGGCTGCCCAGAAAAGCCGTCGTTCTTATCGCGGTCGCCGGCGGGCGCGTTGCCAGCTGGCATCTCGCCCGGACGGAACGCGCCTCGGCATGGACGGCGCTGTTGCTCAGGATCCCTGCTCCAAAGATTGCCGTTACGGACGGCTCGCCCGGATTATCGAAGCCGTGAAAGAGGTGTGGCCGCATGCCTGCTTGCTGCGCTGCACGTTTCATGCGGCAAGACAGGTAAACGCTGCGCGCCGCTGAATCCCAAGATCGAGGCAGGGGTCGTTCCTCAGCGAGTTCACGCTCAAAGATGGCAGGAGGGTCTACGCGCACGGGCGGCTCTGTAAGGCGATGAACGGTCTCAGCAAGCTCGCTGAAGTCAGGGTGATCTTCGCTTTCGTGGAAATGGGTCAGGAGCGCGGCGACCCGTGGCTTCCACCAATACCGACGTCGAGAGCGTCAACGCGAGGCTGCGCGACATGTTGTGCCGCCATAGGGGCATGTCGTTCCTGCACCGCGTAAAGGCGATTTTCTGGTGGTGCTACATGCACACCGAGAGTCCGCTTCCGGCGGCAGAGATCCTGCGCGTCATGCAGACCGACGACGTAGACGTCTTCTTCGCCATGGCCTCAAGTGGCTCGATTCGGGGAGACAGCTCCCCGAACGAGTACGGGGATGAGGATCGCGTGGGGGGAGTTCCGTATGTCTGCAAGATGCAGGCGATAAGTACTCCGAAAGGACACGCTTTTAGAAACTTAACCCCCAACCGAATACAGGCAGTGAATTTCCATCGTCGGCCTCGCGCGCCCTCGGGACTAGCTCCTGCAGGGGTACCGCGCCGGGATTGCCCGGAAGGAGGTGAAGCGAACGGCAGAACGTAGACACGAGAAGACCCCGCCTACCCTTCACAAAAGACGGGGTCCCTCGTAGAAACAGATGTCGCCCGATGCAGCGGGGCACCTTCTGCAGCCTACTGCAACATCCTTTCTGCCCGGCAGCAACAGCCTGCACATGATTCCGCCGTAAATAGCTTCGCTCGTTCGGCGGGTTTGGCGCTGCTCTCCCGATTCTTTCAGCGCGCCGCCCCTCCGATCGCGTCACTATGCTCTTGCTGCCTTTGGCTTACTTGCCAGCAGGTGCGTCGCCGCTGGCTTACGGCGCTGGGGTGTTGAGAAGGCATACGCGTCAGACATCCTGGGGATAGTAGAACGTATATCGCATCAGCGTTCTTTAATAATCGCAGGCACTGTGCGATAATATCAACGTACGTTTAAATAATGCTTGGTCAATGACGAATGACAGCGAACGCTTATGAGGAGTGAATATGAGGATACGCGATGCGGCAGATTTCGGTGCAGCGGTGAGGAAGCGCAGGAAGGAACTCGGTTACACACAGGCGGAACTCGCGGGCTATTGCGGATGCTCAACCGTCTACCTGTCGAACCTCGAAAACGGCAAGGAGACCGCAGAGATCGGGAAGGCTCTGTTCGTCGCAGGCAGGCTCGGCATTGATATTGTCGCGCTAAAAAGGACCGGTGAGGCGTTGTGAGGATAGAGGTCTACGCAGAAAGGGCCGGTGTAAGCTTTCATGCCGGCACGATAGAAACCGCACCCGGGGCGGGGGAGTCTTTTGCGTATTGCTCGGAGTGGCTGTCGGATCCCGCCGCTCGACCGCTTTCCGTCACGTTGCCGCTGCGCCCCGAGCCCTTTCCCGCCAAGAAGATGAGACCGTATTTTGAGGGGCTTCTGCCGGAGGAAGGCGCCCGAAGGGCGATCGCATCGAGGATCCATGTGTCCTATGCCGCATACGTGAAGATTCTGGACGCGGTCGGAAGGGAGTGCATCGGGGCGGTGTCCCTGCAGGGCCCCGGCGAAGCTCCCGAGGACGGTTATTCCAAGGTTGACGACGGCATGCTGGAGAGACTCGCTACCCAGGGGTATCCGGTTGCTGCCGCAACGAGCGAGCGAGCGCGGTTTTCTCTTGCTGGGAGCCAAGCGAAGATCGCCCTGTACAGAGGTCCGGATGGCGCATGGTACGAGCCGTCCGGCCTCGCCCCGTCGACGCATATTCTCAAACCTGCCACGGGTAGGTACGAGGATGCTGCAACGAACGAGGCGGTTTGCACGATCGCCGCCGCAAAGCTTGGTATCAGCGCTCCCAGGGTTGAGCTGCTGGATGCAGGGCGACCGATCGTCTGCACGACGCGGTTCGACCGCGATTTCTCGAGCCCTGTTCGTCAAATCGATGGGATGCCTGTCCCCGCTCGCCTGCATCAGGAGGACTTTTGCCAGGCGACCGGCACGGTTCCGGAGCATAAGTACGAGGAGGGCGGCATCCGCTATCTCGATAAGGTTGTGATGCTTTTGGGAGACGTTTCCACTGATCCAATCTCGGATTTGTGGAAGCTGTGGGACATTGTCGCATTCAACTATCTGATCGGGAACTGCGACGCACATCTCAAAAACATCGCTCTGCTCAGGGATGCATCGTGGCGCGAGCTGAGACTCGCCCCTGCTTATGACCTGGTCTGCACAGCGGCTTACGGTGATTTATCGAGGAGAATGGCGATGTCCATCGGACGCGCGCATTCGCTTGACGACGTCGACGTGTCGTCGTTTGAGTGGCTTGCCGAATCGATGCGGGTGCCAAAATCGCATGCCATGGCGAGGCTATCGAAGCTTGCTAGCTCGGTTGAAGCAGCTGTTGAGCAAGCGCTGTCTGATGTCGAAGCGGGGGGTATCCGCTGTGGCGAGCTCGGAGAGCTCATTCTGCACGTAACGAGGGAGAACGTCAGGAGATTATAGAGTGCAACCCTCTGACGTACAGGAGCTGTTCGAACATGGATTCTGAAACGGCGGAACGTAGACACGAGAAGACCCCGCCTACCCTTTACAAAAGACGGGGTCCCTCGTAGAAACAGATGTCGCCCGATGCAGCGGGGCACCT
>ERZ772821.1488-NODE-1488-length-14131-cov-2.634484_pt1 | contig 14131 bp, 10 predicted proteins | sample MGYA00580859_ERZ772821 | MGnify/ENA primary metagenome ERZ772821 (study PRJEB29015, sample SAMEA2737674) | human gut metagenome | biome: human gut; feature: human-associated habitat; material: faeces | place: China | collected 2012 ...
AGGCATTGACAGATACAGCGTACAGTCAAATCTGACTGACGACGGCGGGAGTGTCGAAGTTTCTTATTATATGGATCGAAACTGCTCGTCCGCGAGCAAAAATATTATGCAAATAAACGTAGAACCGAACGTGTGAGAGGTTTGAAATGGACTTTTTTAAGCAGGTAAAAGAAAAAATAACGGCGAATGTGAACGCCGCGATTGAAAAAGCGCAGGCCGACGGAGCGCTGCCGCAGGCTGAAAAATATGAGTTTACCGTTGAGATTCCGAAAGACGCGTCTTTCGGCGATTTTGCGACCAATGCCGCTATGCTCGGGGCGAGAGTTTTCAGAAAAGCCCCGCAACAGATAGCGAAAGAAATTGTGGACAGGCTTCCGTCCGATTCATGGTTTTCCGAAGTCTCCGTTGCGGGTGCTTTCATAAACTTCAAACTCAGCCCTGAATTTTCAAAATCTGTTGTTGACGGCATCCTCCGCGAGGGTGAAAACTACGGAAAAAGCGATTTCGGACAGGGTAAAAAGGTTCTTGTTGAATTTGTTTCCGCAAATCCGACGGGTCCCATGCATATCGGAAACGCGCGCGGCGGCGCAAACGGCGACTGTCTTGCTTCCATTCTTAACTTTGCGGGATATAAGGCGGACAGAGAGTTTTACGTCAACGACGCGGGCAATCAGATCGAAAAATTCGGTCTGAGTCTTTCTCTGCGTTATCTTCAATTATATAAAGAAGGCATTGAAATGCCCGAGGATTCTTATCACGGCGAAGATATCGTCGAGCACGCAAAGGCTTTTGCGGAGATTTACGGCGACAAATATGTTGAAGCGGACGATACCGAGCGTAAAAAGGCTCTTGTCGATTTCGCGCTCCCGAAAAACGTAGACGCGCTTGAGCGCGATCTGAAAAAATACCGTATCGTATATGACCGCTGGTTCAGAGAAAGCGAACTTTACAAGAACGGACAGGCTCAAAAAGTTGTTGAAATGCTTACCGAATCGGGCTATACCTACGAGCAGGAGGGTGCGGTCTGGTTCAAAGCGACCGAATTCGGTTGTGAAAAAGACTTCGTCCTCGTCCGCTCAAACGGGCTTTACACATACGTTGTTCCCGATATCGCGTACCATTACAATAAACTTGTCACACGCGGATATGATAAAGCGATAGACGTTCTCGGCGCTGACCATCACGGATATGTTCCGAGACTTAAAGGCGCGCTTACCGCGCTCGGAGTTGACGCATCAAAGCTCGATGCAGTTATTATTCAGATGGTTCGCCTTATCAAGGACGGAGAGGTCACAAAGCAGAGCAAGCGTTCGGGCAAGGCGATAACTCTTGTTACGCTGCTTGAAGAAGTTCCGATAGACGCGGCGCGTTTCTTTTTCAATATGCGCGAGCCGAATTCTCATTTCGATTTTGATCTTGATCTTGCGGTTTCACAGACGAATCAAAACCCCGTTTACTATGTTCAGTATGCGCACGCGCGTATTTGCAGCATTTTGGCGGGATTGAAAGAAGAAAAAGTATCGTGTGACCGCGAATGTACGGCGGCGCTCGGCGAACCTCAGGAAAAAGCACTTGTCAAACAGCTTGCTCTGTTTACCGGAGAGGTTGTCCGGGCAGCGCAGAGCTATGATATTTCGCTTATGACCAAATACGCGGTAGATCTTTCGTCCTCTTTCCACAGCTTTTACAACGGATGTCGTGTCAAATGCGAAGAATCCGATAAGATGTACGCGCGAATCGCTCTGATAAAGGCGGTAAAACAAACGCTCGAAAACGTTCTCGGAATAATCAAAGTCAGCGCGCCGGAGCATATGTGATGTACGAACGCAGATTTATGCTTCGCGCTATAAAATGCGCGGAAAAGGCGTGCGCGATAGACGATGTTCCCGTAGGGTGCGTCATTGTTCATGACGGTAAAGTTATCGCTTCGGGCTACAACAGGCGCGAAAACGACAAAAATGCCCTGAAACACGCTGAAATTACGGCAATAAACCGTGCTTGCAAAAAACTCGGCGGGTGGCGTCTTATCGACTGCGATATGTGTGTTACGCTCGAACCTTGCACCATGTGCGGCGGCGCGATTATGAATTCGAGAATAAAAAACGTTTACGTCGGATTGCACGACCAAAAGTCGGGCGCGTTCGGAAGCGTTTGCGACCTGTCCAAAATGGGGCTGAACCATAAGGTAAACGTCGAATTCGGCTATGAAGAGGAGAAGTGTTACGAACTGCTTCATGAATATTTTCTGAAACTTCGCGAACTTCGGAAGAAAAAGAAAGAAATTGCGAAAAGTCCGCTGTAAAAAGCACTTTTTTGTTAATTTACCATTGACTTTTTATTGTTGATTTGGTATAATTTATATATATAATATATCGGAGGTAATTTTCCAATGTTGAACAAAGCTGTAAGACTTTACGGCAAGAACGACCTCAGACTCGATGAATTCGAACTTCCCGAGATCAAAGACGACGAGATTCTTGCAAAAGTCGTATCCGACAGTATTTGTATGTCTTCTCATAAAGCGGCAATGCAGGGCGCGGATCACAAACGTGTTCCCAACAATATTGCCGAGGAACCTATTATCATCGGTCACGAATTTTGCGGCGAAATTATGAAAGTCGGCGCAAAATGGCAGGACAAGTTCAAGGCGGGCGAGAAATTCTCCATTCAGCCTGCTATGAACCTTCCGAACGACCCCTATGCCGCTCCCGGTTATTCTTTCAGATATATCGGCGGCGATTCCCAGTATATCGTAATTCCCGCTTGCGTTATGGAAAGCAACTGCCTGCTTGATTATGCGGGTGAAGCATTCTTCTACGGTTCGCTTGCGGAGCCGATGAGCTGTATCGTCGGTGGTTATCACGCAAACTACCACACAACGCAGGGCTCTTACGTTCACTCCATGGGTATCGTTGAGGGTGGTTCTCTTGCTCTCCTTGCAAGTGCTGGTCCCATGGGCATGGGCGCGATCGACTATGCTATGCACAGCGACAGAAGACCGTCTCTTCTTGTTGTTACGGATATTGATACCGCAAGACTTGAAAGAGCCGCTTCAATTTTCACCGTTGAAGATGCTGCCGCGCACGGCGTAAAACTTATGTATGTCAATACCGCAGAGCAGGCTGACCCCGTTGCATACTTGAAGAGCCTTACTCCCGACGGAAAAGGCTTCAATGATGTATTTGCTTTCGCTCCCGTTAAGGCTGTTGTTGAACAGGCTGACGCTATTCTTGCAAAAGACGGATGTCTGAACTTCTTTGCCGGTCCGACCAAAACGGACTTCTCTGCAATGTTCAACTTCTACAATGTGCATTACAGTTCCACACACGTTGTCGGCACCAGCGGCGGCAACACGGACGATATGAAAGAGTCTCTTAAACTTATGGAGACCGGAACCATCAACCCCGCGGCTATGATAACCCACGTCGGCGGTCTTAACGCTGTTGTTGATACCACGATCAACCTCGACAAGATCCCGGGCGGCAAGAAGCTTATTTACACACATAAAAATATCCCGTTGACCGCTATTGCCGATTTTGAAGATGTCGGAAAGCACGATCCGTTCTTTGCGGAGCTTGCGAAAATAACGAAGGCTCATAACGGTTTGTGGTGCGCGGAAGCGGAGAAATACCTGCTTGCAAACGCAAAAGAAATATGACATTAACGGTACAGGGGAGCGGAAACGGTCCTCTGTACCTGTTTCATAAAAAAATAATTCATTAAGGAAGTGATTTTATGGCAACACCTGTAATTATGCCGAGACAGGGACAGTCTGTTGAAAGCTGTATCATTACGAAATGGCATAAACATAAGGGCGATGCCGTAGCGGTCGGCGATATCCTTTTCTCTTATGAGACGGATAAAGCCGCTTTCGACGAGGAGGCTACGGTCGCCGGCACGCTGCTTGAAACGTTCTTCGAAGAGGGAGACGATGTTGAGTGCCTTCTGAATGTCTGCGTTATCGGTAACGAGGGCGAAGATGTTTCTCAGTTCAGACCCCAGGGCGCTGCAACGGAAGAAACTGCCGCACCCGCTGCGGAAGAGAAAAAAGAAGAGGCTGCTCCCGTTGCTGCTGCCGAACCCGCTGCAAAAGACACGGCTGCCGAAGGCTTCGTAAAGATTTCTCCGAGAGCAAAGGCTCTTGCACAGAAACAGTCTCTCGATTACAGATATGCCGTTCCGACAGGTCCGGACGGAAGAATTATCGAAAGAGACGTCAGAGCGCTTGCCGAAAGCGGTATAGGCGCAACGCCCGCCGCGATGAACGGTTATCTCGGTCTTGACGCAAAAGTTGACGGAACAGGAATCGGCGGCAGAGTTCGCGTTTCCGATCTCACCGCTCCCGTTGCTCCCGCACAGGCTGCACAGACCGCGGCATCCGATGTTCCCGAGTTTGTTGAAGAAAAACTCCCGAACATCAGAAAAGTTATCGCAAAATCCATGCACAAGTCTCTTTCCGAAATGGCTCAGCTTACTCTCAACACGTCGTTCGACGCAACCGAGATTTCCGCATTCAGAGCCAAGGTCAAGGAAAACAAAGACGCGCTCGGCTTTGCGAACATTACGCTTAACGATATTATCCTCTTTGCCGTTGCAAAGACGCTTCCCGCTTTCCGCGAACTGAATGCGCACTTCTACGACGACAAAATGGTATTCTTCAATCATGTCAACCTCGGTATTGCCGTTGACACTCCGAGAGGACTTATGGTTCCGACCGTATTCAAGGCGGAAACTCTGTCTCTGAACGACCTCTCCAAGGCGGCAAAAGCGGTTATCACCGACGCACAGAACGGTTCTATCAACCCCGATCTTTTGACCGGCGGTTCGTTCACCGTTACCAATCTCGGCGCAATGGGAATCGAATCTTTCACTCCCGTTATCAACCCGCCGCAGACCGGTATTCTCGGTGTTGACACCATCACGACAAAAGTCAAAGTCGTAAACGGTCAACTCGTTCCTTACAAGGCGATGGGACTTTCTCTTACGTTCGACCACAGAGCACTTGACGGCGCGCCCGCCGCGAAATTCCTGCAAGCGCTTTGCAAGAACCTTGAGAACTTCTCGCTTCTTCTTGCGAAATAGGAGGATTGACAAATGGTTTATGATCTTATCGTACTCGGCGGCGGCCCCGCAGGTTATCTTGCGGCGGAACGCGCAGGTCATGCAGGACTTGTTACCGCCGTTATCGAAAAAAGAGCGCTCGGCGGCGTTTGCCTTAACGAAGGCTGCATTCCGTCCAAATCTCTGCTTTACTGCGCAAAGGCTCTTGAATATGCAAAACACGGCGAAGCGTACGGCGTAAAAGCTGCCGACGTTTCCTACGACCATAAGTTCGTTGTCGAAAGAAAAGACAAGGTGGTCAAACAGCTTGTTGCGGGTATCGGTGCGGCTATGAAAGCCAACAAAGTCACCGTTATCGAAGGCGTCGGCAAAATCGCGGGAAGAACTCCCGAGGGATATGCGGTTGAAGTGAACGGCGAAAAGCTGACGACGAAAAGACTTCTTATCGCGACAGGTTCCGCACCCGTCGTTCCCCCGATTCCGGGTGTCAAAGAGGGTGTTGCAAGCGGATTTGTTCTGACGAACAGAGAGATCCTCAGTCTTGACGCCGTTCCCGAAAAACTCGTTATCATCGGCGGCGGTGTAATCGGTCTTGAAATGGCTTCTTATTATAACAGTGTGGGAAGCAAAGTTACCGTTGTTGAAATGCTTGATAAGATAGCGGGACCGACCGACAAAGATATTTCCAATGTTCTTCTTAAAAACTATAAGAAGAAAGGCATTGAGTTCTGCCTCGGCTGCAGAGTTACGGAAGTAACAGCAGATGCCGTTAAATATGAAAAAGACGGCAAGACCGAATCCGTTCCCGCAGACAAAGTTCTTCTTTCCATCGGCAGAAGAGCGGTCAGCGCGGACATCGGACTTGAAACCATCGGCGTCGAAGTTGAAAGAGGCGCGATAAAGGTTGACAGATATTGCAGAACCAACGTTCCGAACGTATACGCCGCAGGCGACGTAAACGGTAAAATGATGCTTGCTCACGTTGCTTACAGAGAGTCCGAAGTTGCGATAAACAACATGCTCGGCAAAAAGGACGTTATGAGATACGAGGCTGTTCCGTCCGTCATCTACACAACTCCCGAAGTCGGCTGTGTGGGCGAGACCGAAGACAGCTGCAAGCAGAAGGGTATCGACTATGAAGTCGTTAACCTGACGATGAAGTATTCGGGCAGATATGTTGCCGAGACCGAAGGCGGTATCAACGACGGCATCTGCAAGATGATCATGGACAAGAAGTATCACAATATCATCGGCGTTCACATGATAGGCAACTATGCGTCCGAGATTATTTTCGGCGCGGTGTTTATGATTGAGAGCGAGATGAGAGTTGAAGAACTCCGCCAGATGATATTCCCGCATCCCACCGTTTGCGAGATACTTCGCGAAGGTCTTTTCCAATTCAAAGTGTAATGTAAGAAAGGGGACTATAAATTATGCCTAAGTGTCAATTCGTCGATCCCAACGAAGCGAGAAAACCCGGCAAACTCTCTTTTAAGGACATCGACCTTAACCAGTACAACAAAACGATAGCCGAAGAAAAGAAGAATTTCTCGACCGAAGATTTCATGCGTATCTATCACGATATGGCGGTTATCCGCGAGTTCGAGACCATGCTTTACTCGATAAAGACAAAGTCCGAATACAACGGTATCGAGTATTCCAACCCCGGCCCGGCACACCTTTCCATGGGTCAGGAAGCGTCTGCGGTAGGTCAGGCTTACCTGCTCGGCGTTGACGACTACATCTTCGGTTCTCACAGAAGCCACGGCGAGATCCTTGCAAAAGGTATGTCCGCCATCAACAAACTTTCCGACAGCGATCTTTACGACTACATGAAGAACTTCATGGGCGGCAGAATTTTGAAGATCGTTGAAAAAGACCAGAAATCCACCAAAGAACTTGCCATCGACTTCCTTGTTTACGGCGCTCTTGCGGAAATCTTTGCAAGAGAGACCGGCTTCCACAAGGGTCTCGGCGGTTCGATGCACACCTTCTTCCTCCCGTTCGGCATTTACCCGAACAACGCCATCGTAGGCGGCTCCGCAACCATCGCGGCAGGCGCGGCGCTCTTCAAGAAAGTCAATAAGAAGAACGGTATCTGCATCTCCAACATCGGCGACGGCTCCATGGGACGCGGTCCTGTTTGGGAAGCAATGATGTTCTCCTCCATGGACCAGTTCACCAAACTTTGGGACGAAGCATATCAGGGCGGACTTCCCGTTATCTTCAACTTCTTCAACAACTTCTACGGCATGGGCGGTCAGACCAGCGGCGAAACGATGCCTTGGGGCGGTCTGCTCGTAAGAGCCGGCGCGGGTATCAACCCCGACCAGATGCACGCAGAGCGTATCGACGGTTACAATCCTCTTGCCGTTATCGACGCAATGAGAAGAAAGATCGCTCTTATCAAAGAGAACAAGGGTCCCGTACTTCTCGACACCGTTACTTACAGATACACCGGTCACTCTCCCTCCGACTCCGGTTCTTACAGAACTCCGGAAGAAGTCAAGGCTTGGGAAGAGCAGGATGTTCTTAAATGTTACAGCGACAAACTCGTTAAAGCGAAAGTCGCAAAGAAAGACGCGTTCTCCGCTATCGACGGCGAAGTTAAAGACCTTATCACCAAGATCACAAAGATGGCGGTTGATGAAAAGATCTCTCCGAGAATGGATCTCTTCACTGTTCCCGATCAGATCGAAAAGATCATGCTTTCCAACGAGCACGTTGAAAAGTTCGATGACAGAGAACCCGAAGTTCGTATGGCTCTTGCCGATAACCCGCGTGTTCAGGCTATCGCAAGAAAAGAGCGTTTTGCATTTGACAAAGACGGCAAACCCGTTTCCAAGAACAAGGTATTCCAGGTTCGTGACGCTCTGTTTGAAGCAATCATAGACAGATTCTACAAAGACCCGACGCTCATCACTTACGGTGAAGACGTTCGTGATTGGGGCGGCGCTTACGCCGTATACAGAGGCCTTACTGAGGCTCTTCCGTATAACAGACTGTTCAACTCCCCGATTTCCGAGTCCGCTATCGTTGGTACCGCCGTTGGTTATGCAATGGCAGGCGGTCGTGCGGTTATCGAACTTATGTACTGTGACTTCGTAGGCTGTGCAGGCGACGAAATCTTCAACCAGTTGGCTAAATGGCAGTCCATGTCCGCAGGCCTTCTCAGAATGCCTGTCGTTCTCCGTGTTTCCGTCGGCTCCAAGTACGGCGCACAGCACTCTCAGGACTGGACGGCGCTTATCGCGCATATTCCCGGCTTGAAGGCTGTATTCCCCGTAACTCCCTACGATGCAAGAGGTCTTATGGCTTCCGCTCTTGCGGGAACCGACCCCGTTGTATTCTTCGAGAGCCAGAGAGTTTACGACTTCGGCGAAAGATTCCACGAAGGCGGAGTTCCGACCGAATACTACGAAATTCCTCTCGGCGAGCCCGATATCAAGAGAAAGGGTACGGATATCACCATCCTTACCGTCGGCGCAACGCTCTACAAAGCGCTTGAAGCTGCTAACACCCTTCAGGAGAAATACAACATCTCCGCAGAAGTTATCGACGCACGTTCCATCGTTCCGTTCAACTATGACCTCGTTATCGAGTCCGTTAAGAAGACCGGCAGAATCCTGCTTGCTTCCGACGCTGTTGAAAGAAACTCCGTTCTCAAAGACATGGCTTGCAACATTCAGTCTCTTGCATTCGATTACCTTGACGCTCCCGTTACGGTTGTCGGCTCCAGAAACTGGATCACGCCCGCTCACGAGCTTGAAACGCACTTCTTCCCGCAGGCTGACTGGATCATCGACGCTATCCATGAGCGCATTCTTCCGCTTCCCGGCTATACCGCGACTCACAACTTCACGGATAACGAGATGCTCAGAAGAGCTAAGCTCGGTGTCTGATTCGGACAAAGAGTTGAATATCCGAAAAGCCGCATAGGCTGACGGATTTTTACAAGTAAACAATGCCCCGACAGAGCGTTTTGCTTTTGTCGGGGCATTTTGCGAAGCCTTTGTATTTTCAGCCTGTGGTTTCTGTAATGAATAATCGAATATCTTGACAAAATCAGAATTTTTTGCTATATTATTCTCATATAACATAGTATTTATGTTTTGGAAACAGAGGATTAAATGAAAAAATTCAAATTTGACAAGAAACTCAAAGAAACATCGAAAGACGAATTTATCAATCATTCGCCGGTTGACAAAGAGACACAACGGCGCATCATGATAAACAATTTGGAAAAACGGAAAAATGCTCTGGAAAGCAACAGAAGAAAACGTTTTGTTTTGATGGGAACAGTCGTAAACTCCTTGTACGTTGTCGGGTTGATTGTCGTACTGATTATGTTGCTTGGCTTCCATTTTTTATTTTTGATTTTTGGTATCTTGGGCATCGGTTGGGCGTATGGAGGTGCTTTGAAAGAATATAGTAACATGGTTAGGACTATGGAGGAACGCCCCAATTACTCTGCACGTCGTGATTCGGGAAAGTATTTCAGACCATCAAAAAATCTCGAATTCTACAATAAACAAATGTTATTGGCAGAGGATTATTCAAATTTTGAAAAAGAAAAATACTATATCCGTTGCATACATTGCGATACTAAACTTCCTATCACAAGTGAGACCCACGCGGTCGTATGCCCGCATTGCAATCGTACAACCGCTTTGTGACCGTTTTAATATTATGAGTCTACTGATTAAATATAGTTTTTTCAGCCGTCGCTTCGCGACGGCTTGTTTTTTTGCAAAAAAACGCTTTCTTCACAAGAAATTTACTATTTTTATTGACAAAAACGGAAATATTTGCTATAATATACTTGCGACACAATTACATATAGCTATAACCATGTACAAGTGTGTATTTTTTTCTTTTAGAAAAAATACATGCTCTTTTCAACATACTTGTATATGGTGGAGTAATTGTGTCGCAGCAATAGGGGCATGCATTTTTAGTGCGTAGCCTCGGCTGCGCACTTTTTATTTTATAGAAAAGAAAGGATGTACAAGTATGACAATTAAAGAGTTTTCAGAAAGAGAGCATATTTCTGTTGCTACGGTCAGGAAATGGGTAAAAAATGGTTGGATTCCGGGTGCGCGAATCGAAGATTCTTTTGTGCCTGATTCAGCACGAAAGCCATATACCCGTGCAAGAGCGAGAACGACAAAATCAATTTACAAAAGCATTCTCACCGCCGTAAATGAAAGATTGCAGATTTTTCCATGGTGCTATCATATAACAGACGCCGAGTTTAATCAATATATAAATTCTCTTATTAATAATGGGGTGATACAGATTAGAATTGAAGATGGCGTTACTTATTATGATCTTGCATATCAGGAGCGAAAACTTTCTGCCAAAGATATAACAGCAATTATCTCTAACATCGTCACGCCTCTAATTACTGCAGGTGGAATACTTTTGCAATGCATTTAATTATTTTGAGGTGAAAAAATGGAAATGCTCTGTTGTATTCATTGCGGAAATAACTGTAAAAAATGTCAAGACTACTGTCAGAATGAATGTGTTTTTGGTACATCTTCGTGTATTGCAAAAGAGATTTTTGACGATGTATATGTTTGCGAAATGTGCAAGGTTATACTGTTTTCTTCTGTCGGTTCTATAATTAGAATGTTAGAAATTATTTTCGCTGATTTTAATTGTTATATTAAAGAAAATGATATTGAGTTGACTAAATTACACCAAAGAATATTAAGTAACAAAAAGACAGACTATGAGGAAAAACTGTTTGATGCAATTATGTCTTTTCGAAGTTCTATGATGTTTGTTAATCCTGCGTTTGTTGGAAACGAGCAATATATAACCTTTGAAAAAAGGCAAGCGTTGTATAATTTTTATTGTAATTATAAAAATCTTGTATTAAAATCTTCTGATAGCGATTCATTCAAATTCGAATCAAAGATTAAGATATATTCGGAGGTATAAAAATGAAAAAGACAAAAAGAATTTGGGCGATGATACTTGCAGTTGTCATTGTCCTCGGTATGACACCGTTTGTGTCTGTTGCGGAAACTGTGGAGGATCTCTCGGACATTCCTGCGGGGGCAATTCCTTTGAGTTCCGTTGACGACCTTGCGATGATAGGTTATGAGTATTCGCTTGACAGTTATTTCTATCTGACGCAGGATATTGATATGACTGCCGCAACGAGCAGAAACGGTGATTATTATAATGACGGTCTCGGCTGGCAACCGATTGGTACGGCATCTACGCCTTTTACGGGGACTTTTGACGGACGCAATCATACTATCACCGGGATGAACATAAACAGACCAGATGAAACACTAGTAGGCTTTATTTCCGTTCTGTCGGGAACAGTTAAAAATGTTAAGTTCAAGGATTGCTATGTTTCGGCAAAACCTGCTATTGGTATTATAGTTGGAGAGGGTAAAGATGAAGCGCTTCTTGAAAACTGTCATACCATTGGCGGTGAACTGAATGTTGCTGCATTTGGTGATAACGATGAAAATGTTGGAGGTTTGGCAGGACGATGCGGGACAGTAAAGGCTTGTTCAAATAGAGCAAAAGTTGAGGCAACAGCGTCTAAAATAATATTTGGTGGCGGAGTTGTAGGAAGAGCTCTTGTAGTGAAAAAATGTTCAAATTTCGGAGAAGTGAATTTTTCCCCATATTCAGGGGGAAGTATATATTGGAGGTCGAAAAAATATGGTGGTATAGCCGGACGTGTTGAGAAATATATTGAGGATTCCATTTGTATATGTTTTATCGGAGGTCCGGAGTCTGCGTACGGGCAATATACATCTGGTATTGTAGGCGAGTGTGATAAAATTTCAAGATGTTATTTTCAACTCGAAGAAGGCTGTCCTTTTTCCGGGCCAGGAATTGTGTCAGACGATTATTCTTTTCAAGTTGACAATTGCTTTTCTATAAACGCAAAAATTAGCAGCGGTCAAACACGGATAACGAACTCCTATAGTTGGGACAGTAAAAAGGGTACAGGAGTAATATATGATAGCGAAAAGAAAGCTATTGATGTAACCTCCCGTCAAATGAAATATGCTTCATATTTCACAGATTTTGACTTTGAAAACGTGTGGACGATGGACGGGAATGAAGATTATATGTTCCCCGAGTTGCGCCGCGTTCCGATGATTTTTACAAAAACTTTAACAGGCATAAGCATGGCAACCGACCCGACAAAGTTGACATATATTGAGAACTTTGAGGATTTGGACTTGTCAGGTTCGAAACTGCGCCTTACATACGATAACGAAACAATCGAAAAAATCGACATAACTCCCGATATGATAAGCGGTTATGATAAGACAAAAGTAGGAACACAGGTTATAACCGTTTCGTATGGCGGATTCACAACGACATTTAAGGTGACGGTGCTTGCAAAATCCGTTTCGTCCATTGAGTTGACAACAAAGCCTACAACTCTTACATATCTTGAAGACAGAGATGTGCTTGACGTTTCAGGCGGTGTTGTGACGCGATTTTTCAACAACGGAACGTCTGATACTGTTGAGTTGAAGCCTGAAATGGTGTCGGGCTTTGACAATACAAAGGTCGGAGCGCAGACTTTGACGATAACGATAAACGGAAAGACCACAACATTCGATGTTGAAATCATTGAAAAGACCGTTGTTGCAGTAAGCGTTGCAACAAAACCCACAAAAACCGAATATCTTGAAGGAAAAGATAATCTTGACCTTTCGGGCGGACAACTGCGTGTGACATACGATAACGGAAAGTCCAAACTTGTTTCGTTTACCGATGAAAATGTGACTGTAACGGGCTTTAACAAAAATAAGCCCGGAACGCAGACTTTGACAGTATATTTTGAAGGCTTTACCGCAAAGTTCGATGTGACGGTAATTGCAAAGAGTGTTAAAAATATAATAATATCGTCGCTGCCCAATGCTCTTTCATATCTTGAAGGCACGGAGAAGCTTGATGTTGCGGGAGGATTTGTTAAAATCACCTACAACAACGGAACAACGGAAACCGTTCCTATGACAGAGGATATGGTAAGCGGTTTTGATTTGAATGTTATCGGTTCGCAGGTCGTAACGGTAACGATCGGCGGCAAAACCGCGGTGTTTGAAATAGATGTTGTGACAAAGACCGCTACTTCCGTAAATATCGAAACTCTTCCCGCAAAATTGACTTACCGTGAAGCAAAAGACGCTTTGAATGTCAGCGGCGGCAGCATACGGGTCAATTATAACAACGGAAAGCACGATATTATACCGATGACAGCAGAAATGGTTACAGGTTTTGACAATACAAAAATCGGTAAACAAACATTGACTGTTGCATACAGCGGTTTTACGGTAGAATTTGAGATTGAGATAATCGCAAAACGTGTAGCGTCGATTTCTGTGGATACTTTGCCGGAAAAAACGGAATATGTTCAGAATTTCAATGAATTGAATGTAGACGGCGGCAGGATTGTTGTTTATTATGATAACGGCACAAGTGAAGTTATCAATATGACGCTTGATATGATCTCGGACTTTGATAATACAAAAGTCGGAGAACAGACATTAACTGTTACATATAAAGAGAAAACTGCAACGTTCAAAATCAAAGTATTAAAACGTGATATCGTCAGAGCGGAAATAATTAAAATGCCGAACAGATCTGTTTTCTCTTTCTATGAATTTCCCGATATTACAGGTGTAGAAATAAAAGGATATTTCAATGACGGTACAACCGAGATTTTCGGCTCAGAAAAGTGTTATCTTCTTCCTTATGATTACATTGTCGGAGAAACAGAATTTCGAATCGCCGTATATGAATATAATGAGGACGTATATGCTACTTGTAAAGTGACACTGATAAATCCTGTATTGTGTGATACCGACGGCGACGGTGCAGTTGATATAACCGATGCGATGAAGATATTCTATCATGTCGCAAAGAAAGAGGAACTTCCTGCCGAACTGCTTCCGTCATGTGACATCAATGACGACGGAACAGTCGATATATCCGATGCAATGAAGGTATTCTATTTTGTTGCGAAAAAGATTCCGAGCCTGAAAGGCTGATTTAATCATTTCTCTTTCAAACCGTAATC
>ERZ772821.1498-NODE-1498-length-14057-cov-46.084559_pt1 | contig 14057 bp, 11 predicted proteins | sample MGYA00580859_ERZ772821 | MGnify/ENA primary metagenome ERZ772821 (study PRJEB29015, sample SAMEA2737674) | human gut metagenome | biome: human gut; feature: human-associated habitat; material: faeces | place: China | collected 2012 ...
CTTTGGGGTCGAGTGCTTTGGACATGTAGTCTCCTATCGAATCAGGAACACTTCTTGAGGGGAGTATAGCGCAGCTGGGGGTGCCCAAAACACGCGGGGCAGGAAAACCAGAGGATTGATGTTAACGTACTCATAGGGTGTTATTTGCATAATCCTTACCTTTGGTGTGGGACGTATTTGCGAGCCGCTGACCATGCTTTTCCAGCCGTTCGTGGAAATAGTTGGGACAAGCGCGATGTGCGTTAATATGTTTAAGTTGAGCGACATATAAATAAGCATGTAACGGAGTACATATGTCACCGAACAACGATTCAATCTTTACGCAGGAGCTTTCGCGCCGCACTGCCCTTAAGGCTCTTTTCGGCGCCGCTTCCGCGGCTGTTCTTTTTGGCCTGCCCGCCCGCGCTCATGCGGCTGAGGCCAGCCAAGAAACCACCGACAAACTGAATGCCGCCCAGGCCCAGCTCGACGAGGTCCAGGCTCAGCTCGACAGCATCGCCAATGAGTACGCGACGCTCGCCAACAAGAATGCCCAGACCCTCAGCGATATCGAGGGCGTTCAGGGCCAGATTGACGAGACGCAGGCTCAGATCGACACCAAGAAGTCGGAGCTCAAGAAGAAGCGTAACGACCTTTCCGATCGCGTGGCGGCAAGCTACAAGTCGGGCGGTACCAATATCCTGTCGTTGCTGCTCGCTTCTGGCTCGTTTGAGGAGCTCGTCGCCAACGCGCATTACGTCGAGAAGATCAACAAGAGCGACCGCGACGCCATCGAGGACATTCAGACCATCCAAAAGGAGCTCGACACGCAAAAGTCCGAGCTCGAGTCGCAGAAGGCCGACCTGGAGAAGCTCAAAGACCAGCAGACGGCCCAGATGCAGGACATGCAGGCCAAGCAGCAAGAGGTTCAGACCGTGCTGAATGGCCTCTCCGACGATGTCAAGGAGCTCATGGCACAGCGTGATTCCGAGATTCTCGCTGCCGCCCAGGCAGAGGAGGCTGCCAGGAAGGCTGCCGCTGCCGCGGCTGCCGCAAACAAGAATAATTCCTCTTCGGGCGGCTCGAGTTCGGGTGGCGGCTCGTATGCCGGCGGCACCCCACAGCAGAATGCCGGTTCGGGCAAGCAGCAGGCTGTCGTCAACGCATGCTACTCCACACCTTCGCCTGGCCTGAACTGGTGCGCCGCTTGGGTTACCAATGTGTTCCGCAACGCCGGCGTGGGCTACTTTGGCGGCAACGCGTGCGACATGTTTAACGCCTGGTGCTACAGCTCCGATCGTTCGGCGCTGCAGGTGGGCATGATCGTGGCCGACTCGTCGCACAGTGGCACCGGTACGCCGGGTCTGCTGTACGGACACGTGGGCATCTATGTTGGCGGCGGCATCGTTATGAGTAACGAGGGCTCCATTACGTCTAAGTCGCTTGATGCGTTTATTCGGTTCTACGGCACTGGCTCTGGCGTGCGCTGGGGCTGGCTTGGCGGCATTGCGCTGTCGTAAGGCAAGTTGGGCCGCGTGCCCGTCCGCAATATATTTGATTGCCTGCTCGGGCAGTCCTGCGCAAGACGAAGGCCACATTAAGTGGCCTTCTTTGCGTGCGGAACTCGCGATCAATCAAATATATTGCGGACGGGCACGCGGCCCTTTTGGGTCCAACGCGCTACATACCGGACTGGTTGTCTGAATAAAAGAAAGTGACGGTCCCTTGGACTAAATACTTAGTTTTACTTTACGCTGCGCTTTTTGTTTCTGCCGTAAACGGTTGCAACGATTGCTGTGCCGCCGCTGACGAACAACAGAGCGATCCACAAAGCAAGGCTGTTTGTATCGCCAGCCTGCGGAAGCTTATCGGATGTTCCCGGTTTGGCGCTGGCAGGTTTTTTCTCAAGAGCAGCAATCGCATCTTCGATAGCCTTTGCCATTGCATCAACTTCGCTCTGTTCAGCGATGTTCTTGTCACGGACAACAGCCTTGACAGCAGCTTCCACACCGGAGAAATCTTTGTAGTCATTCTTGTTCAGGGCATTTGCTTTGGCAATGGCTGCATCTACCTTTGTGTAATCAGCATCCTTGTATTGCAGGGCAGCAATGGCATCTTCAATAGCCTTTGCCATTGCATCAACCTCTGTTTGCTGGGCTTTGCTTTTTGCTCGGTCAACAGAGTTAATGGAATCTTCTACCGCAGAATAATTTGTATAAAGGCTGCTATCAAGAGCCGTTGCCCTTGCGATGGCTGCATCTACCTTTGTGTAATCAGCGGGGATGTTATTGTCATCCCACACAAAAGTTGGATGACCGATTCCGGCAACCCATTCAACGCCCGCACCGGCATTGGTTTGCAAGCCAGCAAGGACATCTGCGGAGGTGAAGTTGGAGACAGCAGCGCCGCACGATGACTGGTCAAAGGTCGGGTCGGCACCCGCAGTACCTGCATCCCAATCAACCACCAGCTTAGCAACGGCTAAGTAATTGCCTTTATTATTAGGATATGTTTCTTCATCAAGCGTTACACCATCAGGAGGGGTATCCGGCCAAATGCAGTTGGTAACATGGGTCTTTACGACAGCTGTAATCCAAGTGATATTGCCGGGCTCAGCGCAAGTGATGCTTTTTGTTGCAGCTATGCAATTTTTGATTATTACGCCAGGCCTGGTCCCAGAGAAGTTTTCAAAGTTTGCACCGAGAATACCACCTACAGCTGAATAGATATTATTGCAGGAAACAGAACCGCCAAACCAACAATCGGTAATCGACGAGCTGTCCGCAGAGTTTTCCCACTGACCAATCAGCCCGCCAACGGTATCAACATCATCTTCATTGGACTCTGTACTGATAACCGTGGCGTCTGAGCCACAGCCTTTTACCTGTGTACTCCAAGTGCATTGACCAATCAGCCCACCAACGAACTTGTTGCCAACATTGTTTTCTATTTTTCCGCTTGTGTAGCAGTTTTCAACGGTGCCGCCATTGACCCAATCCGCCAAAATGCCGGCAAGTAACGAACCATCATTTGAGGCAATATCAGCGTCTATAACAAGTACATTCTTTAATGTACCGCCGTCAGAAACAACTCCGAAAAGTCCATTTCGAACAACTTCGTCCCCAGTATAGTGATGGTTCAGATTCATGATTTTATGATGCTGTCCATTAAAAGTACCAGCAAAAAATCTTGCATGGTTACTGCCATCTCCAATGGGAGTCCACTGGGAGCCGGATAAGTCGAGGTCATTATCTAAGTAAATCGTTTTCCCTTCAAATGATACAGATGCAGTTTTGTCATTGACTAACTGCGCTAAACCAGCCAACTGTTCGGCAGTGGTGAAATGGTATTCAGTATCCGTCTTATGGTCGGTGTACCAGCTTGTATCTGCCGTACCGTCCCAATTATCTACTGAAGTTCCTTCAGCAAACGCTGTCATCGGAACAAGTGTCATCGAAAGGCACAACGCAAGCAGAATGCCTAGAAGCTTCTTCTTCATGTTTATTTCTCCCAAATAACTCTATCCGCTACTTACTTCCTCCGACAGCGGACATGCCGGAGAAGATAGAGGGCTTAGCCGGCTTAACCGGAAAAGATTGATTTGCCGGTCGTGGCTAGGACTTCAATATCAAACCACCATCCTTCCGGAAAACGCAAAAAAGCCGAAGTCAAGGCATACTGCGCCCTGTCTCCGGCAACCGATTCGTTATTAATTGTATGAAATAAGACTTGAAACGCTGAAAAAGCGGCGCTATGCTCCTGCCGAGCCGAGCCGAGCCGAGAAAAGTCGCTGCATTTCCATTCGCCATAGTCAAGCCCTCCTTCCCTATTGTAATTCTCCACTTATGATTTTACCTGCCAATTCAATCATAAGTGGGGGATTATAAAAGCCGAAAGGGAGAGGACTTCCTTACGAAGCCTCTCCCTTTCGGGGCCTTCTTTTTATAGGAATTCGCCTACTCGGTGGACTTCGGGTTCTAGGTCTACGTTGAATTGGTCTTTGACGGTTGTTTGGATGTGGCGGATGAGTTCGTCGACGTCGGCGGCGGTGGCGTGGTCGGCGTTGACGATGAAGCCGCAGTGCTTCTCGCTCACCTGCGCGCCGCCAACGGCGTGGCCTCGCAAGCCGGCATCCATGATGAGTTTGCCGGCAAAGTAACCCTCGGGGCGCTTGAAAGTGGAGCCAGCACTCGGCATGTCGAGCGGCTGCTTGTCCTCGCGGCGCTGGCGGTAGTCGTCCATGTCGGCCTTAATCATCACGGCGTTGCCCGGGGCGAGATTGAAGGTGGCCGAAAGCACGGTAAAGCCGTCGTCGGCGATGCGGCTCTTGCGATAACCCAGGTTGAGCTCGTCGACATCGAACTCGATGATGCTGCCGCTGCCGCGGGTGCCGTCGTCGAGCATGCGGGCGGGCTTGTAGACGCGCACGGATCCCAACACATCGGCCATGCAGGCACCGTAGGCGCCGGCGTTCATGTAGCAGGCGCCGCCGACCGATCCGGGAATGCCCGAGATGGGCTCCATGCCGGTGAGACCGGCCTCGGCTGCCGCTGCCGCTACGTCCGAGAGCAGCGCGCCGGCTGCTGCCGTAACATGTGTGCCGTCGACGGTGATGCTAGAGAGGCCCTCGCCCAGCGCTACAACAACGCCGCGGATACCCTTGTCGCCGACGAGCAGGTCGGAGCCGTTGCCCACGATGGTGAGCGGCAGGTCGCAGCGGTAGCAGGTGTCAAGCGTGGCGACGAGGCCCTGCTCGGTATCGGGCGTGACAAAGACATCGGCCGGGCCGCCGATCTTAAACGTGGTGTGCTCGCGCATGGGCTCGCTCATGAGCACGTTGTCCTCGCCGGCAACGCCAGCGAGCGCGCAGAGCAGGTCCTCGTTAAAAAAGTCATTCTCGTGCATACGAATATCCGCCTTATGGTGGTCGTTTTCATCAATCGAATGCAATATACCCCACCCGGATGGATTTGGTGCAAAGTAACCTGACCCCAATGCATCACATAGTGCAAAGGGGTCAGGTTGCTTTACACCAATCGCGGCGATAAAACAGCCGTCCACCGGATTGGTAAAGTGTTTATCAACGAGGTAGAGGGACGGTCGCTATACTTTCAAGAGATTGCGCGAATACTCGGAAGGAGCGAGATGGGCAACAAAGTTACTCTCAAGCAGATTGCCCAGGAGGTGGGGCTTTCCCCCTCGTCGGTCTCGCTTGTTCTCAACAATCGGCCTTGTCGTATCTCGGAAGAAAACCGCAAGCGCATCAAAGAGGTTGCGGCGCGCAACCACTATGTTCCTAACCAGATCGCGCGCAGCCTGGTCATGCGCGAGTCGCGCACACTGGGCCTTATCGTTCCCAATATCGAGAGCCGCTTTTTTGCCTCGCTCGCCGGCAGTTTGGAAAAGCGCTGCCGCGAGGACGGTTACGCGCTCTTTATTACCAGCTCGGGTGGAAGCGCCGATGACGATTTGGAACTGCTGCGCCAGCTGGTGACGCGCGGCGTCGACGGCGTCTTTCTGGTAGTGGGTGACGAGTTCTCCGACGATCGCGCCCTGCGCGAGGAAGTGAGCCATCTGCCCATTCCTGCCGTGATGGTCGACCGCGCCATTGAGGGCCTCGAGTGCGACAAGGTGATGTTCGACCACGAGATGGGCGGCTACATGGCTACGCGGTATCTGATTGAACAGGGTCATCGCCGCATCGCCTGTCTGGTTAACGCGCGTCGCTCCAATACGGGTCGCAAACGACTCGCCGGTTACGAGCGCGCGCTGCGCGAGGTGGGACTGCCCATCGACGCGCGCCTGGAGTTTGAGAGCGAGTACTACATTCCGAGCGCATACGAGGCCTCGGAGGCGGTGCTTGCAACCGATGCCACCGCCGTGTTCGCAAGCTCGGACAACATCGCCCTCGGTCTGCTCAAGCGCTTGCACGAGATGGGGAAGAGCATCCCGGGCGATATCTCGGTCGTAAGCTATGACAACTCGGCGGCCGACGTTCTCTTTGAGCCGGCGCTGACCGCGATTGAGCAGGATCCCGGTGTCCTTGCGGAGCATGCTTTTGGCTGCATGTCCAAGCGTCTTGCCGGTAGGGGCGGTAGACGTGCCGAAGAGGTCGTTCTGGAGCCGGCGCTTATCGTGAAGGGCAGTGTGCTCGAGCTTACTAAACACAACTAAACACGTTTACCAATTCATGCAGATTGAATATGGAGTACCTGTGACAGATAATGCCGCAGGTGAATGTCGCGTTTTGCCAATCGATGGGATCGATAAAGATGCTAAAACGTTTTTTCACCATGATAAAACGTTTTAGCAAATATACTAGTCCCAACGAATGGTTGCCGTATCGAAAGGCAACCGCGCAGCGAAGGGACATAAACAATGGCTAAAACACTGGGAACGCCGTGGCAAAAACTGGGACATGAGGTCCCCGCTTCCGAGCTCGAGGGTGTCGACCTGTACTGGCGCGCCTCGAACTACCTGTCCGTCGGCCAGATTTACCTTCGCTCCAACCCGCTGATGCGCAGCGACTTTGTCGACGAGAAGACCGGCGAGACGCGCGACTTTGGTCGTCCGGACGTCAAGCATCGCCTGGTTGGTCACTGGGGCACCACGCCCGGCATCAACTTCCTGTTCGGCCACGTCAACCGTCTCATCGCCGACCACAACCAGAACGCCATCTTCCTGATGGGCCCGGGTCACGGTGGCCCCGCCGGCACCGCCCAGTCGCTGCTCGATGGCACCTACCGCGAGATCCGCCCCGACATCACCAATGACGAGGCCGGCCTGCAGAAGTTCTTCCGCCAGTTCTCCTACCCCGGCGGCATCCCGAGCCACTTTGCGCCCGAGACGCCCGGCTCCATCCACGAGGGCGGCGAGCTTGGCTACACGCTCAGCCACGCCTACGGCGCCGTCATGGACAACCCGAGCCTGCTGGCCGTGGCCGTGGTGGGCGACGGCGAGTCCGAGACCGGTCCGCTTGCCACCTCTTGGCAGTCCAACAAGCTCGTGAACCCGGCAACCGATGGCATCGTCCTGCCGATCCTGCACCTCAACGGTTACAAGATCGCCAACCCCACCATCCTCGCTCGCGTGTCCGACGAGGAGCTGGCCAAGTTCTTTGAGGGCATGGGCTACAAGCCGCACTTCTTTGTCGCCGGCTTTGACGACGAGAGCCACGCGAGGATCCACGAGCGTTTTGCCGCCCTGTTTGAGCAGGTCTTTGACGAGATCTGCGACATTAAGGCCACCGCTCAGGCCCGGGCAGCCGCGGGCGAGACCGTGGTCCGCCCGGCCTATCCCATGATCGTGTTCCGTACGCCCAAGGGCTGGACCTGCCCCAAGCACATCGATGGCAAGAAGACCGAGGACTCCTGGCGCGCGCATCAGGTGCCGCTGGCGAGTGCCAAGGACACCCACGAGCACTTCCGCGTGCTACGCGAGTGGCTGCGCTCCTACAAGCCTGAGGAGCTCTTTACGCCCGAGGGTCAGGTGCGTCCCGAGGTGACGGCCTTTATGCCGACCGGCGAGCTGCGCATCGGCGCCAACCCCAACGCGAACGGCGGCAAGGTGCGCCGCGAGCTCGAACTGCCCGATATTCATGCCCACGAGATTCCCGTCGCAAGTAAGGGCCACGGCTGGGGTTCCACCGAGGCCGCCCGCGTCTTTGGTGAGTACACTGCCGACGTTCTGGCCAAGAACATGGACGATTTCCGCATCTTCGGTCCCGACGAGACCGCGTCTAACCGCCTGCAGGCTGCCTACAAGGTGACCAAGAAGCAGTGGGATGCCGGCTTCTACGAGGACGAGGCCAACGACGAGCTGCTGGCAGGCTCCGGTAAGGTTGTCGAGCAGCTTTCCGAGCACCAGTGCGAGGGCTTCCTCGAGGCCTACGTGCTCACTGGCCGTTCCGGCGTGTGGAGCTCCTACGAGAGCTTTGTCCATGTGGTCGACTCCATGGTCAACCAGCACTGCAAGTGGCTCGAGGCTACCAAGCGCGAGATTCCGTGGCGTGCCCCCATCAGCGGCCTCAACATTTTGCTGTCGAGCCATGTCTGGCGTCAGGACCACAACGGCTTCTCGCACCAGGACCCCGGCTTTATCGACCTGCTGCTCAATAAGACCAACGATACGCATATCGTGAACGCCTACTATCCGGCCGACGCCAACATGGCGCTCGCCGTGGCCGAGCGCGTCTACCAGTCCACCGACTGCGTCAACGCCATCTTCTGCGGCAAGCAGCCCGCCCCGACCTTCCAGACGGTCGACGAGGCCAAGTCCGAACTCGCCGAGGGCGTCGCGACTTGGGAGTGGGCATCGACTGCCAGCTCGCTTGCCGAGGCCGACATCGTGGTTGCGACCTGCGGTGACGTGCCGACGCTCGAGGCCCTGGCTGCAACCGATATGCTGCGCAAACTGGGCATTAAGGTGTGGTTCGTCAACGTGGTCGATCTGCTCAAGATTCAGAACGTCTGCGAGAACGACCAGGCCATCAGCGACGAGCGCTGGGCTGAGCTGTTCGGCTGCGGCGAGAAGCCCGTCCTCTTCGCATTCCACGCCTATGCCGGCACGATCCGCCGCTTGATCTGGAACCGCCCCGGCCACGACGCCTTCCGTGTCCACGGCTACGAGGAGAAGGGCTCCACGACCACGCCGTTCGACATGCTGCGCCTGAACAACATGGACCGCTGGGCCCTGGCCGCAGACGTGTTGCGTATGGTCGACGCCGATAAGTTTGCTGAGCAGATTGACGAGTGGGAGGCGTTCCGCACCGAGGCCTTCGAGTTCGCGTGCGACGAGGGCTACGATCACCCGGCCTTTACCGACTGGGTCTGGCCCGACGCTGCAGCCGCAACAGCAGCCGACGGCGCGCTTTCCGCAACGCAAATGACCGCGGGCGACAACGAGTAGATAGGCATCCGGGACGATCTCGCACTGGGGCCGCCTCCGGGCTGGTGCCCTTCCTCGGAGAAGTGGGCTTCGCGAACTTCTCCGAGGAAGGGCACCAGCCCGGAGGCGGCTCTCTCGACCGTTTCGATATGCGGGGGCTGATATTTTTTAATGTAATGGGGACTTGGCTGTTGCGGCCTTGGGACTGCGCACCTAACTATGGTCAGCCAAGATTACATTGCCGGGGCCGGGGCGCCTGCTTTGTTTTGAGAAGTTCGCGAAGCCCACTTTTCAAAACAAAGCAGGCGCCCCGGCCCTCGTGGAATATCGTGGAATAGATAAGGGGGCAGCATGAGCTTTACGAGCGTGGCGCTTCAGATGTTGACGGTTTCGTTGCCTATTTTGTTGGGGTGGTGTATCGCCAAGCTGGGGTTTATGAAAGCGGAGTTCGAGCGCGAGCTGTCGCATCTGCTGTTGCAGGTGGCGCTACCGTGCTTGGTGCTTTCGTCAGCGCTGGGCGATGATGCGAATCTTCCGAGCATTGCCGATACGTTTTCGCTCATGGGTCTGTCCTTTGTGATGTATGTGGTGGCGATCGTTATTGCGTTTGCCGTCACCGCTGCTCTTCGCGTTCCCAAAGGGACGGAATGCTCGTATCGCTTCGCCGTGCTTTTCGGTAATGCCGGGTTTATCGGTTTTCCGGTTATTTCGGCGGTGTTGGGAAAACAAGCGCTGTTGTATGCATCGATTGCGCTTATCCCCCTAAACCTTCTTATGTTTACCGTCGGTGCCATGTTATTTAGCGGAATGGATGGTGGCCTTAAAAAGCAGATGCGCAATATTGCCGCCTGCTGCAAGAGTCCTGGTCTCATTGCAAGTGCTGTTGTGCTTGGGATTGTGCTAACCGGATGGACCGATTGGGGCGTGTTGGGCGACTCGATTTCCATCGTTGGCACCATGACCACTCCAGCGGCATTGTTGCTCATGGGATCGTCTATCGCCAAGTACCGTCCGCTCGAGATGCTTACCAACTGGCGCGCCTATGTCGCCGTGGCGTTTCGCCTGGTTGTCGTGCCGGTGGCATGTCTTGCCGTCGCGCGCTTGTGGCCAGGCATGACACCCATGTTTATCGCGACGCTTGTGCTCGAGATGGCAATGCCGGTGGGCAGCAACGGCACGCTGTACTGCCTACAATACGGTAAGGATGCACGCCCCATGATGCAGTGCACGTTTTTGTCGATCATCTGCTCCATTCTGACTATCCCACTCGTAGCCACGCTGTGCGGGTAGGCATCCGGGACGGTCTCGCGCTGGGGCCTTGCCCGGCGGGGTTGCCTTGCTCCGGGAAGTGGGCTTCGCGAACTTCCCGGAGCAAGGCAACCCCGCCGGGCAAGGCCCTCTCGACCGTTTCGTTTTGCGGGGGCTGATTATTTTTAATGTAATAGGGACTTTGCTGATGCTGCCTTGGGTACTGTGCGTGTAACTTTGGTCAGCCAGTGATACATCGCCGGGGACGGGGCAGGGTGCTTGGTTTTGGAAGTTCGCGAAGCCCACTTCCAAAACCAAGCACCCTGCCCCGTCCCTCGTCCGTACGTATTCCCCGCTGAGCGGGTCATAGATGCCATGCACCGATGTGCTAAAGTGACGGCTTGAAATTGGTGCTATATTCGACTTGAGTTGTTTAATGCTAGTACGGGAGGCTGATATGGGGCTGTTCAAGAAGAAAAACCCGCAGGATGCCTTTGATCCCGATGTGTTTACCATCACGGATACGATTTTGGACCCGCCGCGGTTTACGTTTTTGCCGGCTATCTACCAGGATGCCACGCGCCGCAAGTGGGCCGTGCACCAGCGCGGCGGTGAGCCGAAGATTTTTGACTATGCGGACGTGTTGCAGTGCGAAGTGGCCGAGGCAGGCGATCCGGAGGCCGATGAAGCGGTCTCTAAACAGGAATTTGCCCAGCGTATTCTGGCAAATCCCGCTAAGGCGGCAAAAATGAACGCTGCCAAGCGTAATATGTGTCTTGGTATGGGCGTTGTTGTGGCGGTTCAGACGGGAAAAGACGAGGTTTCCAAATTGGAGATTCCCGTTATGACCGACGAAGTCAAACGCGATTCAAGCCTATATAAGTCGTATCGGAATGTCGCCGAGAAGATCAAGGCCGAATTTGATGCCATGGGAGGGCTGGTCTAATTTTGGCGGCATACGTTTCTGAATGAGGAGTCTGTGCAATGGCAGGCGAATCTTATGCAATTCCCCCTAAAGATCGTGCTGTTGAGGGAATTCTATGGTATATCCAGCACCATCAGCTTGCCGGCGGCGATCGCCTTCCGGCCGAGCGCGTGCTGTGCGAAGAGATCGGCGTTTCGCGTACGGCGTTGCGCGCCGGTATCACGCGGCTCATCTCGTGCGGAACGCTCGAGAGCCGTCGTGGGTCGGGTACGTATGTGTGTCCTCCCAAGCCGTTGAACATCTTCCAAGAAACGTATAACTTTTCCGATGCTGTGCGGACTGCCGGCCTGCACCCCTCTTCTCGTCTGGTTTCCACCGGGGCCATCGAGGCGGATGAGGCGCTTGCCGACAAGCTTGGGGTTGCTGTAGGCACTCCTTTGCTCCGCATGCAGCGTGTTCGACTTATTGAGGGCGAGCCGGCGTCAATCGAGACGGCTCACGTTAACCTGTCCCTGTGCCCCTCGCTTCCCGATCACGATTTTGAGTGTGAGAGCCTTTATGATGTCTTGCTCAAAGAAGGCGGCGTGCGCGTTGAGCATGGACGTGAGCATATCTCCATCTCGCGTTTGAACGCCGAAGAGGCCGAGCTGCTCCAGCAAGAAGAGGGAACGCCGGTGTTCTATGAGAGCACGATAGAATTTGATAAGGACATGCGTTTTGTGGAGTATTGCAAATCGGTGATTTTGCCCACAAAGTTCCGCTTTGCCGATAACGGCGAAAAGAACGGCATGAGGAGCGTGGCAGGTGAACAATGGCTAAAACAGTAGATGCCACCCCGGTTTATATGCGCATTCGACGCCGCATTGAAGAGCGTATCGAGCGCGGTATTTATCTCACGGGTTCCATGATTCCGTCCGAAAAAGACCTCGCCGAGGAATTTGGTACGACACGCTTGACCATCCGAAGTGCTGTCGATGAGCTGGTTCGGCGTGGGCAGATTCGACGCGTCCGCGGAAAAGGCGCGTTTGTGGCACAGAAGGTGCCCGTTGCCTACGAGCGAACAGGGGGCTTTCGCGAGTCGGTCCGTGCTTCGGGCGGCGAGCCGTCCGTCCGCATCCTCGCGCGTTCCAAGCGTTATGCGGGCCCATATTATGCCAACCTGTTTGGTATTGCCGAGGACGATTTGCTGTATTCGATTCGGCGTTTGAACTGCGTCAACGGCGATCCCGTATCGATTGAGATGGCGTTCATCCCATGCCTGCTGTTTCCCACAATCGAAGATATTGACGTGTCGGTCTTCAGTTTGTACGAGACCTATGAGATGCTGGGCCGAAAGCCGGTCACGGCGCAGGAAAAGCTTGATATCGAAGCGCTGGGCGCGCGAGATGCCGGCCTGCTTGGACTGGAGCAGGGCGATCTTGCATTGACGCTGGAGTGCGTGAGCTTCGATGCGAGCGGCCAGGCGATTGAGTACGTCAAGTCCTTTAACCGTGGCGACGCAGGCGGCTATACCTATACGTACTAGCTGGTGTTTTGTGAATAACGGCTGGGAAACTAACCAGTTTTGATCGTTGAGTCAGCTGTATACACAACCTTACATGGCTCAAAATCGACCGTTCGCCGAAGGGGATAAATTACACGACAAAGAGGTATCAAAAAGCCGTAATCTGTAACCGTGATTGGTATCAAATACTAATGATTTGTTACGAGGTGAGACGATGAAGATGCTCGATTACGTTCAGCTTGCCCATGTGCGTATGGGGGAGAACCTCGAGCGTTCGTCTGAGCTGGTAGCGCAGCTCGTTGATATTTTCCAGTCCGGTTCTTTTGATGCACTGCGCATCGTTGCTTCGGGTTCGTCGCGCCATGCCGCCGATTGCGCCCGCGATTACCTGCAAGATGCGCTGCAGATGCAGGTGTCCGTTGTGACGCCCGAGGCCTTCGTCGATTTTGAACACACCTATCCGCAGCATGCGCTCAACATCGCCGTCTCGCAGAGCGGCTATTCGACCAATACGATTGCGGCGCTCGATTACATGCGTGCACACGATATGGCTGCAGTTGCGCTCACGGCAAACGTCGAGGCACCCATCAAGGAACACGCTGACATCGTTCTTGACTACGGTGTGGGTGTCGAGTCGGTGGACTTTGTGACTCTGGGCGTCGAGGTTCTCGTTGAGTACCTGGTGCTCTTTGGTATTTACGGCGGTCAGGCGCGCGGAACGATTGACGCCAAGGGCGTTGCTCAGCGTCTTGATGACCTGCGCGAGGCTATCCAGGCTAATGCCGTGATGTGCAAGACCGCCGAGGCATATGTCCAAGATCACATGCTCGAGCTTTCTGAGCACATGCCCGCCATGGTCGTCGGCAACGGCCCCAACTATGGTGTTGCCGAGGAGGCAGCGCTCAAGCTGAGCGAGACCATCAAGATTCCTGCCATGCATCACGAGGGCGAGGAGTTCGTCCACGGTCCCGAGATGCAGATCGTTCCGGGCTATCTGGTGTTTATCGTCGACGATCCGCAGGGGTCGGAGCGTCTTGCGAATATCGCCGATGCGCTATCGAACGTTACGGCAAAAACGGTGCTGCTCACGGCCCATCCCAAGGGTAGGGCTCACGAGGTTGCGGTGCCTCAGGTGGCTCCGCTGCTCAGCGCAATTCCCAATCTTGTGTTCTTCCAGACGATTGCGGCCATGATTGCCGAGCGTCTGAAGTCATGGAACGTGCACCCGTATCTCGATACCGTCTCCAAGCAAATGGAGGTCAAGGCAGAGGGCTACGAAGAGTCAGTCAATGCGCTTAAGGCCAAAGCGGCTGAGTGTTACGGAATGTAAGCGGGTTTTGATGCCCGTTGGCATGGGGGATGTGGAAACAACCCCAGAAAGGAGAGACAAATGAAGGAAACCGAGAAGATCGAGATCATGCATTTCGACCAGGAGGGCTATCTCGAGGACGGCAAGGCGCTCTACGAGACCGGCAAGAAGATGACCGCGCTCGCCGACAAGGTCGCCGACGAGGG
>ERZ772821.1501-NODE-1501-length-14012-cov-27.016408_pt1 | contig 14012 bp, 27 predicted proteins | sample MGYA00580859_ERZ772821 | MGnify/ENA primary metagenome ERZ772821 (study PRJEB29015, sample SAMEA2737674) | human gut metagenome | biome: human gut; feature: human-associated habitat; material: faeces | place: China | collected 2012 ...
TAATCCCATATCCACCGCAGGCGGTTTTAAACAGAATCAGCACATCTTCTTCGACCTTCGGCGGGTCGGTTTCAGGATTGCGCCATTCTGGATAAAATTCGTCTGGAACATAATACACGAGCTTTTCAAGCTCTCTTTTCGCCGTTTCCAATGCGCAGAGAACGTCTGTGCCTTTGAATGACTCGTTTAGTACCCTAAGCATTTTAAATTTGAGGTTGTTTACAATGTCAATCGCTGATTTTCGGTCAATCAGTTCTTTCGGCCACATGTTACTCACCCTCCACGCATTTTTTAACCAGCTGCGCCAGTGCCTTATACTGGGCGCTGGTCTTGATGTTCCTACAGACCTTGTGCACCGGCAAGTGCCGTGCCTTGGCTTCCTTGACCTTCACGCTGTAATCGATGCGCAGGATGCTGTTATCCGGGTTGCGGAAGGCGGGCAAGTCCATGTTGGCAATCTCGTTGATGGTGTCCACACTGTACCTGCCCCGGGTGTACTTGGTTGCCAGCACGCCCATCACTTCCAGCTGCGGGTTGTAGCTCTCCCGGATGGCATCCACCTGCTCGCGGATCTCGTCCATGCCGTCCATCGCCCACTCGTCGCAGTCCACCGGGATGATCACCCAGTCTGCGGCAGCCAGCGCATTGACGGTAGCCATGTCGATGTCAGGCGGGCAATCGATGATGCAGTAGTCATAGTCGTTGCGGATGGTGTCCAGCGCCTTGCGCAGCCTGTCCCACTGCGGCCGCAGCACATCCAGCATCACGTTCTTGTTGGCAAGCAGCATCTCCATGTTGCTGGGTGCCAGATCGACGTGCTCAAAATCCGTCTGCATGATCACATCCTGCATAGTAGCGGTCAGGGTGAGCACATCGCCCATGGTCTTGCGTCCGTAGGCAAAGCGGTTGAAAAACTTGGTGGTGTTGCCCTGCTTGTCCAGATCCATCACCATCACCCGCCGGGACCAGATCTCTGCCAGCAGGCAGGCGAGGTTGCAGGCGGTGACGGATTTCCCCACGCCGCCCTTCAGGTTGATGATCGCGATTTTTGCCATTGTTCTCATGACGATATCCCCATTCTCAGATTCTTGCGGCTTTTGCGGCCTGCTGCTGGATGCTGTCCCAGCTTTTTGCAAACCACGCAAGCCATGTTGTGCATTTCTTGTAATAATTCGGCGAGCACGCCTTACAGGGGCAGTTGCGGCAAGGACTGCTCTTTGGGAGAGGATAGAGCTCCTCGTTCCAGGTCTCAATCACTTCCCGCACTCACCTCTGCTTTTGGCTGTGATGCTGTTGCACTTTGCCTGATAGTAATGCTCCATAGTGGTGGGAGCGTTCAGCAGCACCGCCCGTATGTAGCCCCGGATATTGTGGACAGGCTTTGTGCTGTTGAGCAGGGCATCCAGAACGTACTCGATGTGCTGGCTGGTAAGCTTGTCCAGCCGCTTGCGAATGGACTGCGTGGTCTGCGGATACTGCCCGATAATCTGGATCGCGCCGGGGCAGCAGTACATATCCGCAATGTTGTCCAGCAGCTCCTCCAATTTCTCAGGCTCGTACCGGCGCTCCAGCGTGTCCAGCTCCAGCTGCTCCCGGAAGCGCTCCAACACATCCTCTCGTGCGGTATCCAATCCATCCATCGTATCCGTTCCGCGCTCCTCGCGCGGATAGATAGGTTTCCCTATAGGTTTCCCTATATATTTCCTGTCTACACTTTTTGTAGGGGTCTGGATACACTTTTTGTAGGGGTTCGGATACACTTTTTGTAGGGGTACATTTTTTGTAGGGGTACAATTTTTGTAGGGGTCTGTCCCTTCCTGCGGCACCGTTTCCGGCACCGGGTTTCGGACTGCAACGTACTGGTTCACGAGGATGCCGCCCACCATGGTTTTGTGCTCCTTCAGCAATCCGCGTGCCACAAGATCCTTGACGATGTTCCGGGCACCGTTTTCGCTCAGGCCTGTCCAGTCTGCAAGGTATCCGTACCCGCCTTTATAGACGCTCTCACCGTCCTGAGAAAAGCCGTAGATGATGGCATACACTGTCAGCTCGTTGCCCTTCAATCCAAGCTCGGTGCGCATCCAGCGCTGCAGAACAACATAACTGTCCTGTTTCGGTTTTGTTTTACTTTTCACGCCTTACCCCCCCCTAAAACGGCAGATCGTCGTTATCGTTTATCACGGCAAAATCATCCATGCTGCCCTGCGTATAGGCGTTCTGCGGGGCGTTCTGCGCGGCTTTCGCCTGCTGCACATGATTCTTTGTCTGCTGCTCGTAGGTGGGCACGCTCTGGCTGTCCTGACGCTTTGCACCTGCAAAGCTGATATTCTTCGCCACGACCTCCACAGCGGTGCGGTTGTTGCCATTCTTGTCCTGATACTGCCGGGTCTGCAAGCTGCCATCAATGGCAATCATGCTGCCCTTCTGGAAGTACTTGGACACAAAATCGGCCTGCTGCCGCCATGCCACGATATCAATAAAATCCGCCTGCCGCTCCTGACCCTGCTGCACATAGCTGCGGTCGCACGCTATGCGGAAGCTGCACACACTATGCCCCGCCGGGGTGGTGCGCAGCTCTGGATCAGCGACAAGCCTGCCCATGATCGCTACAACGTTGAGCATTTCAAATAATCCTTTCCGACCACCGCCATCCACTGGCGATGACCATACACATCCTCAAAACTGCGCTGTGCCTGCTTTTTCAGGTACAGGCGCAGCTTGTGGTCAAAGTGGGCGCTGTAGCCCGGCTCGTTGTGGTGCCGGTGGCAGAGATAGACTTTCAGGCCGTACTGCTCCGCCACCGGGCGCAGCGGACCGTTGAGCACATGGTGCTCCTCTAAGTCCTTAACAGTCTCAACGCCGTACTTCATCCGGCAGACGTAACACTCCCGCCGGGACTGCATGATGCTTTTAGACAAGCGACACACCATCCTTTTGCGTGCTCTCATAAGCCTCGCGGTAAGAGTGCACATTCCCAAACTGATACTTCTGACCGTTGAAAAATTTAATGGCGAAGCTACCAATAAAGCCAATCCGCTGGGCGGCGTTGATGCACTCCGCCAAGTCCCGTGCGGTGTTCCGGTCGGCCCCGTGAGCCATCTGCAATTTTTTAAACCGTTTCTGTGTCATTTCCTTGGCACCTCCTGCCACTCCTGCCAGTAGGCGGTAACGTTGGGGTCATTGACGCCCATTTCCGCCAGTCGGTCAAATATGCCGTCGATCAGCTGCCCCATCTGCTCCGTGGTAAAGGTGCTGGAGCCTTGGCTGCACTTGACGGTGCAGCGGTTGCCGTTCAGCAGCTCCACAACGTGCACCAGCCGGTAAGACTTGCGCAAGATGGGCACAGCACCCACCGGAACTTCCAAGTAGTCGAACGCCGCACCGTACTGCTCCAGCATTTCGGTGTAGCAGTCCTCCGGGGTCACACCGCCGGTGCGCCCGCCGTTGTAGTGGTCTGCCATGATGGTAAGCAGCGCCCACATCATGCGGTTCTGGGGAAGAGTGCGGCTTTTGCGTTCGAGATCTACCGACAAAATCAGATGCAGCGGCTTGCCGTGCGCCAGCTCGTCCAGCTTCTGCCGGATCTGTGTTTCTACAAATTCCGCAGAGTTTTCCACGACCACCCGCCGGGCAACCGGGTCATATACCACCGGCAGCTTACCGATCACGCCTCTGGCCATAAGATTTTCTTACCCTCGCCGGTGATGAACTGCACCATGGTGATGCTGCCGGCGTCATCGTAGGCGAAGCGATCGACCTTCAGGCTGGTTTGCAGTCGGCAAACGCCCTTGTCATCCTTGACGATGGGTACCTGCGTGCTCTTGAGCACAATGTCGTCCAGTTCCATCACGTCCCTGCCGACACCCCAGAAGGAGGCAGCGGACACAAAGCTGGTATCTTCCTTCATTTGAGCAACGTCCCGGCACGGAAGATTGAGTGCACCAGATTCCTTGTCGCAGTACTCTCTGGTGCTGGGAATGTAAACGCCAACCTGACACCACAGCCGCCCATCGGCAGAATACCGGCGCATCCTCCAGCCGCCATTGCCAAAGGTTTTATCCAGCATATCACGCACGGCGTTTGCGCCGGGGAGTAGCTTCAGCTTGATTGCATCCTCGCTGATGGCTTTAACTAGCACAGAGACCGCCTGCGGGGCTGTCTGCGGGGCTTTTGGCACTTCAACGGGGAATTTGACGTCCGGGGCACAAACGGCCGCAGAAGCGCTCTTCTGCGGCCTGCCGCGCCCGGAAGCTTTTGGCGTTGCCAACCTTACCACCTCCATCAGTAGGGGCTGGAGGTGGCGATCTGCGCCGCCTCTGCCAGTGAATACTTGTCGATCATAACGCGCATCTCCGCAACCACCTGCTGGATGGTATCCGGCGGCAGCTCTGCCATGCGCATAGCGGCAATGGCGTAGCCGGTGGCGGTCTCCTCGTAGGTGGGGGATTTAGGCATCGGGCTCATCAGCGTTTGCAACCGCATCCAGATCCTCCTCCGCTTCCAGCGCTGCGTCATTGTACGGGCAGCCGCGCACCTGGCTTTCCAAGATGTTGCGGCAGAAGGTGCACGCATCCCGCGCGTCCTGCACGCTGAGCGGCTCTGCAAAGTCCCGCATCACCTTCATCATAGCTTCGCCGGCCTTCTTGGCCTGTGCGCTGTACTGGCGGCGGAAATGCCCGCCTTTACGTTCGTAGCTCATAATACATACCTCCATGGTTTTGTTCTGCGCATTGCGCTGGCAGCGGCTTTTGTTTACCCACCTGCCGCCATTGGTGTAATGCGGAAGCTCAGCTCTGCAGCCCTTCCTGCATTGCCGTTTCCAGAAGATGCCGGAGATCTTCTAGAACGTCCGCGTAGATCTTTCTCTCCCGGTCGGAGATGCGTTCATCTTCCAGCCGGCACTGATACTTGCCTATCAGATAGCAGATCCGCTCGCGAGTACGCATTCCATTCTTGCTTTCCATTTTGCGCCGCCTCCAAAAAGTCTTAATGCTCTTCCAGCCCCTCCAGCTCAGACATAACGCCGAGGATGCTCTGAATCTGTGCGGCAGCCTTGCGCCCATCCAGCATCATGTACTCTGCGTTGTCCCGCTGGTAATCATCGTTGGCATTCAAAAATTGCCCGAAGGCGTTCATGCTGTCGTTGCAGATGCTCATGGCAGCCAGCATCAAATACCGGATTGCGGTGTCGATCTCGCGGGTCGGTGCGCCGCGATCCACGCTGTCTTTCACCGCCTGTGCCGCCTTGTCCGGGTCGATCAGCCTGCCCGCCGGGGAAATGTTGCGGGCAATAGCACCCTCCACAACGTCACCCAGCACATTTCGGATATAATCAAAGTCTACCAGCGGCTTGCCGGTGATAACGATCTTCGTATCTTCCATAATGTTCCCTCCTCAGTAAGTCCCAAATTCCTGATCCAGCAGGGTGTCCAGCCGGATGGTGTTGCCGCGGCCGGAGCCTTCCTGCCCGGCCATGTTAGACCAGCCTTCCGGGTAGCGCTTGCGCACATACCGCGCCGGGATGCCCATACATACGCTGACCTGCTCCAAAGTCAGCCGGATGCAGCCATATCGACCAAATATAGCAGCGTAGCTCTCATGCCACGCTGCGGGTCTATTAGATTTCGCCACGTTCCTTCAACTCCTTCTGTCTGCGCTGCCACTCCTTGAAGTGGCCGTAGCTCATACCCTTCGCTGCGGCAGCAGCGTTGTCATCCACGAGCAGGTCGTGGTTGGTCTTGGGCTTTTCTTTTGGTTTTACAATGCCGGGCTGCACGCCGGTATCCGCGCCGCCCTTTCCGTATCTGCGCTTTTTACAGGCATCGCAAAACATTTTGCCGGGGTCCACGCCGTACATCATCGTGCCGCACTCTTTGCAGGGCTTGTCCACCTTGCGGTGCTCGCCGCGAGGAAGTTTCTCCTTCGGTGCAGGCTTTGGCGGCGGTGCGGGCTTTTTATCCTTCGGTTTTTCTGCCCGAACCCGCCGGGCGCGTTCTCTTGCTAGTTCCAGATGCACCTTCTCGCTGCAAGCAAGGCAGTACCTACGGTTCGGAGAAGATCCCGCCGGGAGCGCCTTGCCGCAAACGCTGCAATACCGAACAACCGGAGGGTTTTCGCAGTTCTCGCCTTTGCGCCTCATGTTGTAACTGTGTTTTGCTTCTTCTCTTTTGAGCTTGCGGCACGCATCGCAGTATCTTCTGTTGATTCCGGCGCCTTCCGGCAGCACTGCGCCGCATATTTCGCAGCGGTGGATAGCATCACTCATGGTTCCGTGCCCTCTCATAGATCCGCTTCCGCGCTGCACGCCGCCGGGCGTTCTCGGCACGCATATACTCGTCCCAGCAGCACAGCAGGTAAGGGGCAAGCACCAGCACCGGCGCGATGATCATCACCATCAGCCACATCTCGGTGCAGGCTGCGTGGTAGGGGTCGCGTCCCAGGGCGACCATCAGATCAGCCAAAATAAATGAACAACTTCTCATACCATCAAACCTCCTATGCGCCATGTCAGCGCCATAATTAAGCCAAAATACGCCAGCCAGACCCCTAGCATTTTGCGGGGCGGCTTTGTGGCGCAGATAAACAAAAACGCCATCAGGCAGCAGCCTGCCATAAAGCACATCAGATAAATCAACATCCGCGTCACCTCATTCCCAAAGCAGTCTCGATCAGTTCTTTGGGCGTTTCGTTGGGGTAGTGCCCGGACATGTACTTGTCCACAACGCCTTTCGACAAGCCCGCGTGCAAGGCTAACTCACGGTTGCCCCAGCCAAGCATCATTTTGCGCTTGGCTACTTCGGCTTTCCATTCAATGGTCGGCAAGTTTTCCACCTCCATGGTTGAAAATCATTTCAAAATATCGCTATAAAAACATTGCCAAGCCATACAAGATGGTGTAAAATGATATTGCGGTTATCATTTTTACTCTTGGCAATATTTTTGGGTTTAGGGCAGAAAGCAGATCGGAAGGTACGCGCGACCCTCTGCTTTATGCACCCGGTGCCCGCGCATAGGCACCTGATCAACAGGACGGTGTGGGGGAAGAGCCCCTGCTGCGTGGCAGCCCTGTGAAGTACCGGCAGTGATCGGAGAGTATGGGAACCTCGGTTCAGCCGCTCGGTATGCTTGTATTATAATCTAGATTTATCTCGATTTCAAGGTAATATCAAGTTTTTTCTAGATTTCGTCAATCTTACCAAAAAGGAGGTGGAAATTTTGTTTTGGGATAATTTTGTAGTTGAATGTGCAAAAAAGAAAAAGTCTCCTGCCGCTGTTGCAGAAGAACTTGGATTTTCTAACTCTATGCCGACAAGCTGGAAAAACGGAGCTTTACCCAGAATGTCCAGCCGCAAAAAAATTGCGGACTACTTTGGCATTACCGTTGAAGAGCTTATGGGCACAAAAAAAGAGCCCGCCGGGATGGACGGGCTCCAATGGGAATGGGCTGATGTAGAAGCAGCCTATAAAAATGCAACGCCGGAAGCGCGTGCAGCCGCAAAAGCCGCCGCGCTGGCTGTGCTAAAAAACGGAAAAGCAAAGGAAGAGTGACCGCAATGGATTTTGAGCAGCTGGTGCTATCCACCGACGAGCTGAACACCCTGCGTGTGATAGCACAAGGATCGGTGGATCAGACCGCCGAGTGGACAGAAAGAGTAAAAACGCTGTACGAGAAAAAGCTTGTCGAGACAAAAGTCAAATTGGAAAAAATGGAGATAAGAAGCTCTGTGTATCAGATCACCACGGACGGAAAATTGTATTTGCGCTATATCGATCGCCGTAAAAGCGAGATGCATTTTGCAAATACAATGTCAGTTCTCGCCTTTATGGTTTCCGTCATCGCTCTGATCGTCTCCATCATACGTTAAGTACGGCACCGTCTTTGCGGCAGTTTTGGCAAGGTACCAATCAAAATAGGATGTAAGCTTTTTGTGCAAGAGCGAGGGCACCTGCATGGCAACCCCGAAGTCTACACCGTTTTTGTTCATCTCCAGCAGGATCTCGTCTACGATCTGTTCCACTTCCGGTAGGTCGTCTTCATAGCAAGACGATTTGAAATCAATGGTGTATTTGTTGAGATCGTTTTCATCAATAGCGCAGGAAACGTGGCCGGATCTGTAGCTTTTTTCATAAGCGGGCGACTTCTTCTTGCGGAAAAATTCGAACATATAAAACTCCTTTCCTGTGCGGCATCCGGTTCAGGACGCCTGTGCAGCATCTTCGGTTTCGGAATGCTCCAGCAAAACGCTCATTACAATGCCCCACAGTGCGGGATGCTCTTTCAGGTAGGCAAGAAATTCAGCGTCATGCATAAGTAACACTCCTTTTTGTTGTATTTTGTAATTCTATGTTACAACTGTTGTCGTTAAAAATCAAGAGAAAAGAGGAATTTCAAATGAAAATTGTGGAAAAATGCAAAGTTATAGTGGCGAGTAGCCTTGTGGTAGCCCTGATGGCAGGCACTGCATTACCCGCGCTGGCCGCCAGCCCCGCCGGGGACGTTCCCTTTGCGATGCTTGCACAGCAGAATAGTGCTGTGACCCCGGAGCAGGTAGAAGCACTGATCAGCCAGATTGCCCCGGTTACTTTGGAAAGTGAGACTGCAATCAATAACGCACAGGCGGCTTTCAATTCCATGCCGACAGAATGGCAGTCGATGGTTTCTAACTACGACAAGCTGAAATTGTATCAGGAAGAACTAGAAGATCTTCAGGTGGATGCACTTGCCGAGAAGTTAAACAATACGGTTTACCGCGAACATGATGACGTGGAGAATGTGGACTTTTTCTTTTGGAAGGATTACCCTAAACTGAATCAGACAAATTTTATTCTTCCGTATTTTTGCGTTGTTGATAATAATGTTCAACCGTTACGGTTGATGTACACTTATTACGCAAAAAACTGGATTTTCTGGAACGAAATAGTTTATTCAGTGGATGGTGAAGTTTACAAAAAAGAAATTGATAGAGCTAAAAAAAGCGAAAAAGTAGTAAAAGAGATTTTTACCGACAATGTTTACGTCTGGGAGCTTGGCGATGATATTGCAGATGAACAGGAAATCTCAATGCTGAAAAAATCCATAAATGCAGAAAAAGTGACATATAGATTTAAAGGAGATAATGCGCAGTTTGATTATAAAATGAGCACTTATGTAAATGACCGAAACGCTATATCTCAGATTATGGACGCTTACGATTGCATGAGTGCAGCATCACCGGCTGTTCGTGCGCGAGCACTGGAAAAGGTAGAAGCGCACAAACAGGGAAGTAAATTTATGAAGTTTGCTTATTGAGTCTAGAAGTATTATGAAAAACAATCAGCAAAAATCACCCGGGTGTCTGTACATCCTGTTTAACGTTTTTGTGGTTATGCCTTTTCTGCTTTTTCTGGTATTTTTCATTTTTGCATTTTTGTTTACGCTTTTCAGTAAGGTACACCCGGCAGTTTTAGTTTTGGTTCTTATAGCTATTACAGCTACTGCCGGATATGTTTTTTACAAAAAGCACGAAAAGAAAAAGCAAGCAGAGCAAAACCACATTGAAACCGTTTTGCAGCGCACGGTGGACTACCCTGATCCTGTAAAAAGAGAGCCGTGCCAAGCGCCGCAGCCGCCAGATAGCTTGTATGAGCAGGATCATCTGGCTAAACTCGCCGCCGATCAGGACGCAAGACGCGCCGCAAACGCACATTATGGCACTGTCTTTCTCGACATTGAAACAACAAGCTACAATGACAATAGTGCAAAATACGATAACGATATTTTACAGGTTTCCATAATTGACGAAAACGAAGATGTGTTAATAGACCAATATTGTAAACCAAGAAAAAAAGAAAGCTGGGAAAATGCATCAAAAATAAATTCAATTTATTTTTCTGCAGTAAGTGATTGTCCTCGTTTTTTAGATGTAAAACCGTATGTTCAGGACATTTTTGAACGAGCAGATAAAATTGTTGTGTTTGACTATTACTTTGTAAAAGATTATTTAGAAAAGTATAAATTTGATTTGCATAAGTTTCGCTTGACAACTCCTGTTTATGAATTGCGTCAATATAATGTTGCACATGGAATTAAAAACCCAAAGTGGATGACACTGGAAAATGCGGCAGATCAATTTGATTTGATTTATGATCGAAACAATTCATTAGAAGATGCAAGGGCGATTTTAAAAATTTACAATTTTATTGAAGAACAAAACAACGCGGTAAAAAAAGAAAGATCAGAAAATAAAATAGATAATTCGGTAAAGCAAAAGTATAAGCAAAATGTTAATGCAGATAAAAACGGATATTTTTATGGCAAGAAGATTGCATTTATCGATGATGTTTCAATTCCAAAGGAAAAAGCGTTTGAAGAAGTTTCTAATAGAGGGGCTATTATTCGTTTGACTGTAAGCCCCACTTTGGATATTTTGGTTTGCGGTTCCAGGTCTGTAATGATGAGCTACAAATATGGCGAAAAGTCAAATGAACAGAAAAAAGCCGAACAATTAAACGAAAATGGCGCGCATATTGAAATTATGTCGGCGCAAAAGTTTATCGAACTTTTAAATCAGCCCGCCGGGAGCAATTAACAAAAAGGTGTCCACAGTGGACACCTTAAACGCCCGACAAAATTAACTTTGAGGTTAACGCTCCTGATCACACGGACAAGGGGAGACTGCCGGCACTGCAACGATGCGCCCGTTGACATTCCGATACCGTGCGCCGGGGTCGTGGCCGGCATTGTGGTCTTTAACAGCAGTTTTCAGGATCTGGAGGGCGGCATTGTAGGCAGACCCATCAGACCCGGCCTGCGAGAGGTGATAGACAAGCTTGCGCACGTTGTCCTGTGCGTAGGCGTAGAGCATAGCTTCCTTGGTATTTGTGTTGATCATAGCTTAACCCTCCCACGGTTTGCGGCTTCCATCAGCGTTCTGCGGTTTGGATGCCGGCATGCCGTCAATGATTACCATATCTTCTGGGATTTCGTTCAGAACCTTGATGTTATCCATTACTTTTACACTCCTTCTGGATTTTTTTGACAATTATGTTATAACACGGAAAAAGGAACAGATTCGACATCAAATTTTGGAAGTTTATGGTAAACCAAAAAAGACAGAAAAACAGTCGAATTTTGTGTAATTGTCGAAAAAAGGGGATGTTTGGAAATGGATGATTGGGTTTTGCGTGTTGCGGAAACATTGGAAAAAGCAAGGGCAGAGTCCGGAATCAGCCAAGCCATACTTGCGAAACGAATGGGCGTAAGCCGACAAAGCGTAATTAAGTGGGAGCAGGGAATCAACGCGATCTCCTTTCCCATGATGATGCAGTGGTTCGTGGGCTGTGGGGTTTCGTTGGAGCGGTATCTGGATTCCTGCATCCACCCGGGGCTGCTGGAACGGCTGGAAGAGGACCCCACCGACAAAGAAAAACGTCGAATGCTGCACGAGGCCATCGAAGAATGCAGTGCATACGAGGTAGACACGCTCTTGTACATCCGCTACGGCGCGCACGGGTCGGACCATCTGAGCGTGCTTACCGAAATGGTGGCCAACCTGCACACGCCGCTGCGGGATAGGGTGGCCGTGGTCAATACGATTCTGAGCCACTACGAGATTGCCACTGCCACAAAAACGGACGTAGATCCCGAAGGGCTGCAACCGAATATTGAAATGCTGTGTCAGGCGCGAGACTGCGGAATGGCGGCAGCAAAAAATACGGAAGATGTCTACTCCATTAACAAGGAGGCGATAGAGGATGCCAAGAAAAAGAACGAAACGCGCTGACGGCCGGTACGAGATCAAGCGCAAAATGCCGGACGGAAAGTATAAGCACTTCCTGGGCGCCACGGTTGCCGAAGCAACTGCAAAGTATGAAGAAGCCTACCGACAGGCAACACTGGAAGAAAGCAAAAATAACGGCGGTGCTACCTTCCGGGAAATGGCAATTGCGTACAAAGATTATATTACAGGCTCGACAAAGCCGGTAAAACGTGGTACAATAAACGCCTACGTCAAGAATATCCCGCCGCTTTTGGAATGCTTTGGCGACACGCCGATGGCTGACATCGACACGCAGGCAGTCTGCGGATACATGGAGCGCATGAAGATGGACGGCAAGGCGCTGCATACTATCACCAATGCAAAAAGCGTGCTGTCCTGTATCTTTACCTTCTGGTGCGCAAATTATCACGGTACCCGCAATCCGGTTCTTCTGGCAAAACCACCCGCCGGGATGAAAAAGGGGAAGCGTCTCGAGCCGACAAAAGCGCAGCGGGATATTATTGACGCACATCCAGAGGGATGCGGTTTCTGGGCACAGCTCTTTGAGTACACCGGGCTCCGTCTCGGCGAGGCGAACGGTCTGCAGTGGAAAGACGTGGATTTTGAGAAGAACGTGATCCATGTGCGTTCTGCAATGCCTTGGGATCGTAACCACGCCTATGAGGAAACGCCAAAGTCAGAGAAGGGATACAGAGATGTGCCCATCCTGACGACCTTTCGCCCGATGCTGCTAGAACAGAAAGCCGGTCACGCAGACACGGACTATGTAATGTCCGGTGAAGCGAAGCCGCTGTCTCAGTCGCAGTATGAGTGGCGCTGGGCGATCTACTGTCGGGGTCTCGGCCTGAGTGTGAAGCAGGAGAAGCGTGCCCGGATCAAAGGCAAACCGGGCAAGTACAGGGTGTACTACAAGTGGAAAGCGCTTGTAACGGCGCACCAGTTCCGGCATTTTTACGCGACAAACCTTTTTTATGCCGGAATCCCGGACATGGTGGCCCAGAAACTTATGGGTCATGCAGACATTTCAACGACCCGAAAGATATACCAGCAGTTGCGCGATGAAGAGGACAAACAGTACATTGCAAAGCTGGATGCGTATGTCCAAAGCAAAAAGTAGGTCTGCAAAAAGTCTGCAAAGCTAAGAAAAACACGACTTGACGCGATATATAAGGGGTTCGAGTCCCCTCCCTCGCACCAAATGAAAATCCGCATGAATGCTGGAAAATCCAGTGTTCATGCGGATTTTTTGTATTTGAAGTAGTTCGGATACTATCGAATATTAACCAATATTTGCACTTACTTGCAATCCAGAAGTCTGCAAAAAGTCTGCAGACTTTATCTGTGTTCTACAATGCGTTCCCAGTACTCGACCAGCTTGCCGTCCACAGCGTCCTCGTCCTGCAAGAACGCTGCAGCCATGTCTGCGTAGAAGTTGGTGTTGTCTACGCTGTACATTTTTGCGACTTTGCCGTAGTCGCTGTACATCATGTTCATGGTGGCCCAGAAGTCATTTTTGTCGCAGGTTATGCCGCGCTGTTTGGCAACATCCTGCGTCTGTTCCAGCGTCCAGTGACAGCCCTTCGTGCCGTCAGCATTTACCATGCTGTCGCACCATTCCTCCGCTTCATCGTGGGTAAGGTGCTTGCGTGGCATCTTGATGGAACGGCTGTCAGTACCGCCATGCTCATACTGCCCAGACCGTTTGTCCCAGTCTCCGTTCTGCGAAAAGCCAATTTGCGGCATCTTGCGTCCATACTCTACGTCAGGGTAGCGGGGGATAGGGTAGGGGTCGATGTAGCGGTTCTCCTCCTGCGGATAGTAAGGATAGCGGTCATTGCCATCTTCCAGCTTGCGCAGACGGCGTTCCAGTTCACGCTCCCTGCGGTCACGCTCTTCCTCAAGGCGGTCGCGCTCCGGCTCACGGTTTTTGTCGTGGTCACGGAACATCATCATGCGGCGAAAAGTGTTCTTGCCCATAATCTATACCTCCTCAAGAAATGGACGCAGGCGCACCGGCGTGGGAACGGCAGAAGCAGCCAAGATACTTAAACGTTCCTGTTCCGTTCGCAGACGTTGCCACACGGGTAGCGTAGCGGGTTCGGGTGTGGATGCTCTCGGCGGTTGCCTGAGCGCAGTTGCAGTCGGTCAGAGGGTATGCGGTCGTACCTGCGCCAATGGTGATGACAACAGGAGCGTTAATGGTGGTCGTGTCCGGGATGCTCTGGGCAACCACGATGCAATACTTCTCTCCGT
>ERZ772821.1513-NODE-1513-length-13893-cov-6.126174_pt1 | contig 13893 bp, 12 predicted proteins | sample MGYA00580859_ERZ772821 | MGnify/ENA primary metagenome ERZ772821 (study PRJEB29015, sample SAMEA2737674) | human gut metagenome | biome: human gut; feature: human-associated habitat; material: faeces | place: China | collected 2012 ...
CAAGGATGGCGGGGAAGTTACGGAGCTTTTGTGGGACAAAGGGAATACCGTTGAATGGAGTTGTGTTGTGATGAAAATTCGTAAGGCAGAAGAAAAGGACATCCAAAGAATTATGGAGCTGCTGGGTCAGGTACTACAGATCCATGCAGAGATACGCCCGGATGTGTTTATCCCCGGCACCACAAAATATACCGACAGCGAACTGAAAGAACTGCTGGAGCAGGAAGATAAGCCCATCTATGTTGCAGCCGGTGAGGATGATGTGTGTATGGGGTATGCTTTCTGCCAGTTGAAGGAGCAACCGTTTTCTACCAATATGGTTCCGTTTAAGGCACTGTTTATTGATGATCTGTGCGTTGACAAGCAGACACGCGGACAACATATCGGGGAAAGCCTGTTTGAATATGTGAAGCAGCAGGCAAAGAAGCTTGGCTGCTATGAGGTGACCTTGAATGTCTGGGCGGGTAACACATCGGCTGAAAGCTTCTATGAGAAGATGGGTATGAAAACAAAGGAACGGCAGATGGAGTACATCCTATAAAGATAGAATGATTGGCAAGGGTTGATATTGGGGAGATGACCAGGCAGAAAACAGTACAAGTTGAACGGTAGTTTTGGGCGTGAGGACCTTGCTTTGTGAGCAGATATGTACGCTGAAATTTCCGGTCACAGGCTGATCATCCAGCTGCGCTTTTTGAAGATGACAAGCGAGACGGCCAGGCGGAAAATCTCCTCCGTTGTAAGCAAGGCATACACACCGACAATGCCCCAGTGCAAACCAAATGCGGCCAGCAGGCACAGCGGGATGCCGATGCCCCATGTGCCGATGGTGTCAATGATCATGATTACTCTGGTATTGCCGCCGCTCCTCAAAATACCACCGCTCAAAATCATGTTTTCTACCTTGACGGGTGCATACAGGGCAAACACGACCAGCAATGCTTTGCCCAGCGTCTGTACATCAGCGTCCACGCGGTACAGATTGGTGTATGCGCCTGCAAACAGTACCAGCAGCGAGGCTACGCCTATGGCACCGACCAGCCCGGTCAACATAATGCGTCTGGCATCACCGTAGGCGGCGTCGTAGGTTTTCTTTCCCAGATGCTTGCCGACCATCACACCGGCTGCCGCCGATAACCCGCTCAATGCACCTACGATCAGCGACTGAATCGGGCAGGTGAGGGTGTAAGCGGCAAGGTTGGCTGTGCCGAGATGCCCGTACACTGCAGACTCGACATTCTGCCCCAAGCTCCACAAAAACTCACTGAGCAAAATCGGCAGGATCATGCCGCCGTACGCTCGCAGGGTGATTCTTTCAAAATGCAGCGTCCACAGAGGATGACTGCCATCCCTTCTGAGGCAGACCACAAAGCCCAGTAAAATCAGCAGGAAATTCAGCAGCTGCGAAACGAGCGTGGCAATCGCTGCGCCCTGCACCCCCATGGGGGCAAACCCGAGCTTGCCGAATATCAGCAGGTAGTTCAGCCCGGTGTTGGCAGCCACCGCGCCGAGGCTGGCCCAAAAGGGAATGGCAGCATGCTCCTTACAGCGCAGCCACGCGGACAGGACCGTGCTGAGCGCCATCGGCAGATAGGCGAGTGCTACAGTTTTAAAATACACCGTACCGGCTTGCTGAATACGCCCATCGGCGGTGTAAAGCTGTAAAATCTGTGCCGGAAAGCCCCCGGCAGCCAGCAAAAACAGCACCGACAGCAAGGCCCCGCAAAGCAGGCTGACATTCAGGCTGCACCATGCCTCACGCTCGTTGTCTGCGCCGGTGAACTGGGCGATCAGGATCCCGGCAACAGTGCCGACTGAGCCGATCACCACGGAAAAAACCAGCGAAAAATTCCCGTACAATCCCACAGCTGCAATATTGACCTCGCCCAACTGCCCGATCATAATCTGGTCTATTATGGAAAAGGATGCCTGCAGCATACTTTGCAGGGTAACAGGAATGGCAATTTTGCTCAGCGATTTCATAAAGTCCGACATGGCATCTTCCTCGTACTTTCTCTGGGTATGAGTGTGACCGGCAGAACGATTTGCGCTTCGCACTCCCTGCCGCTGCGCATCGCCTCAAGACAGGCCAGCGCAGTTTTATGCTGCGAAAATGACAGTGCAATACCTTCTTTTTATTCGCTCTTATTCCATGGTACAACACAAGAGAAAGATTCTCAATGGTTAAACGCATAATCTATAACAAAAATTGAATCTGATTTTTGTACAAGATTTCTAATAGCAGTGTGCTGCGTTATTACAGCCTTGAAAACCGCTGTTATGGAATTTGGTGGATTTGCGCAGAAACAGGCGGGAAAGTTGTGCATTGTGTCAACGGGTAAATTGGTTTGTGCGTGAATTCAAACGGTTTGTGAAAAGGCGCACCTATTTTGTTTCAGATGTGGTATAGTACAGGCAGAAGAACAAAAATGCGGCAACCCTGCAAAAAGCGCGCATTTCAGATTTCTATACAAAGCAGCGGAAAGTGAGTACTGATCTATGAAAGCAACACCCCTTCTCACCGGCTGGACTTGCCGTCACTTGGGCGATACCGCACCAGGCCGGCCCGTGACCCTGCCCCATGACGCCATGCTGGCGGAGCCGCGCACGGCCCTGAGCGCGGGCGGCGTCAACACCGGCTGGTATGAGGGTTATGGCTATGATATCAGCGAACCCTGACGGTGCCCGAAAACGAGCTGTCGGACACCCACATTCTGGAATTTGAGGGTGTTTATCACAACGCTGAGGTCTGGCTGAACGGCCAAAAGGCGGCGTTCCGCCCCTATGGGTATACCAATTTTTATGTAGACTGTGCGCCATTTTTGCGCGCAGGGGATAACGAACTGCGAGTGATTGCCCGCAACGCCGACCAGCCCAACAGCCGGTGGTATTCCGGCGCGGGACTGTATCGTCCCGTTCAGCTGTGGACGGCAGGGGATAAGCACATATTGCTCAACGGTGTGCGCATCCGTACAGTGTCGCTGGAGCCGGCTGTGGTGGAAATCCGTGTCAGGACCAGTGCGCCCGGCACGGTTCAGCTGATGGTTGAGGGACTCCCCACTGTTCGGAAGGAATCTGATGGGGAAGCAGTTTTTACGCTTACCATCGACAATGCCCGTCTTTGGACACCGGAAACGCCGAATTTGTACCGATGCCGCGTACAATTTGCAGATGATGAGGCGGTCGAGACCTTCGGCGTGCGCACGGTGAGTTGGGGCAAAAACGGCTTCACGCTCAACGGTGAGCGGGTCATCATTCAGGGGGCCTGCATCCACCACGATAACGGCTTGCTGGGCGCTGTCTGCGACCCCGATGCCGTGGCCCGCAAGGTGCGCCTGCTGAAAGAAACGGGCTACAACGCCATCCGCTCGGCGCATAATCCCTGCTCCAAGGCTTTGCTGGCAGAGTGTGACCGCCAGGGCATGCTCGTCATGGATGAATACATCGACCACTGGTACATCCACAAGACCGAATACGATTATGTACCGTATTTTGTGGAGTGGTGGCGGCAGGACCTGACCGATATGGTCGAGAAGGACTACAACCACCCTTGTGTGGTTCTCTAATCCACAGGCAACGAGGTCAGCGAGACTGCCCAAAAGCGCGGCATCGTCCTGACGAAGGAGATGACCGACTTCCTGCACGGACTGGACAATTCCCGCCCGGTGACCTGCGGTGTGAATATCTTCTTCAACTTTTTGAGCTCCATCGGCTTCGGCGTGTACAGCGATGAAAAGGCCAAAAAGGAGGCTGAAAAAGCAGAAAAAGCCAAGGCTAAGGGAAAAGCCGTCAAGAAAAAGTCGGTGGGCAGCAAGTTCTTCAACGATCTGGCAGGGCTTTTGGGTGATGAATTCATGAAGCGCGGCGCGACGCTGCATGGCTGTGATGTCAAAACCCGCGATGCCTTTGCGAATATGGATATTGCGGGCTATAACTACGGCATTTATCGCTACAAGCACGACCTGAAAAAGTACCCGCAGCGGCTGATTTTGGGCAGCGAGACCTTCTGTAATGATGCCTATAAGTTCCGCGAGCTGGCGAAGGCTGAGCCGCGTCTGGTCGGTGATTTTGTCTGGGCGGGCATGGATTATCTGGGCGAGGTCATGGTCGGCTCGTGGGAGTATGAGGACTATGCCAAAAACTTTGACGGCGGCCTTGGCTGGGTTTCGGCAGGATCGGGCCGCATTGATCTGACCGGTAAGCCGCTGGGCGAAACCCTATATACCCGCGTGGCGCTCGAAAAGGACAACGGACCGTACATTGCCGTCTGTCCGGTCAACCATACTGGTGACCGGCACAGCCCCAGCGCATGGAAGATGACCAACGCCATGCCAAGCTGGAGTTGGACAGGCTGCGAGGGCCAAGAGGCTTGTTCATCACGGAGGAAGGCGAGCGGCGGAGAAATACTGCACACAGTGGGAAACTCGGGCATTTGGCACTATGCCTAAATGAACCGCTGCAAAGTTGTGAAACCTCCCGATAGAGGCACGGACGAAAAAGACTGGATACATGAAATATCCAGCTGAATGGTACGATACTCCATAAAGGCGTCTTGCATCTTACGGGACTTCTTGCTATACTCAGTATAAAACGCAACGATTACTTAAATATTGGTTGCGCATGTTGCGCAGCCAAAGGAGGATCTGCCATGCAGGGGCGCAAATTACTTCACGGTGGGGACTATAACCCGGAGCAGTGGCTCGACAGGCCGGACATTCTGGAACAGGATATTGAATTGATGAAAAAAGCCCGTGTCAATACCGTGACGCTGGGGGTGTTTTCATGGTCGGTGCTGGAGCCTGAGGAGGGCGTGTTCAATCTGGACTGGCTGGCGGACATCATCCATAACCTTTACGCCAACGGGATCTGCACGATTCTGGCTACACCCAGCGCTGCACGCCCCGCATGGCTGGCACACAAGTACCCGGAGGTGCGCCGTGTGCGGGCTGACCGCGTGCGGGAGCTGTACAACCGGCGTCAGAATTACTGCTATACATCGTCGATTTATCGTGAGAAGGTGCGCGCCATCGACCAAAAGCTGGCGCAGCGATTTGGGGATGATCCGGCAGTCATCCTTTGGCACATCTCCAACGAGATGGGTGGGGACTGCCACTGCGCATTGTGTCAGGCGGAGTTCCGCCGCTGGTTGCAGGCACGGTACGGGACGCTGGAGGCACTGAACAAGGCATGGAACGCCCGCTTCTGGAGCCATGACTACACCGATTGGGAACAAATCGAAAGCCCTGCCCCGCATGGTGAAAACGCCGTACAGGCGCTTGCGCTCGACTGGAAGCGCTTTGTCAGCGACCGACATATCGATTTTTTGAAATTTGAGAGGGATACTGTCAAAGAAATTGCCCCCAATGCCAAATTTACCGCCAATATGATGTATCGGTTTGATGGCATCGACTATTTTAAAATGGCAAAAGAAATCGATGTCGCCAGCTGGGACAACTACCCGACCTGGCATAAGCCCAGTGAGACGGTAGAGGAAACGGCGCTGGACACCGCCATGATGCACGATCTATTCTATTCAATGAAGGACGAGCCTTTTCTGCTGATGGAGTCCAGCCCCAGCTTTACCAACTGGCAGCCTGTTTCCAAGCAGAAAAAGCCCGGCATTGCAGAGCTTGCCGCGCTGCAGACGGTGGCGCACGGCGCAGACAGTGTGCTATATTTCCAGTGGCGCGCCAGCCGAGGCGCGGAGGAAAAGCTCCATGGCGCAGTCATCGGCCACGATGGGCGGGAGGATGCCCGTTCTTTTACGGAGACTGCGCAGGTTGGGTTAAGGCTGGAGGCTTTGGCCGAAATTACAGCGGTAAAACGCGAAAAGCAGGCTGCGATAGTCCATGATTGGCAAAATAAGTGGGCGCTGGAAGGCTCCTGCGGCCCGCGCAATGCCGGTATGGGCTATTGGGACGAGCTGAAGCGGCACTATAATGCCCTTGCACGGGAGGGGATTGCCGTGGAGTTTGTTGACCAGAATGCCGACCTAACAGGCTATGGCTTGGTCGTGGTGCCGATGCTCTACCTGCTGACCGATGCTTTTGCGAAAAAGCTTTGCGCATTTGCGCAAAGCGGCGGAACGGTCATCGTTACCTACTGGTCTGGCGTTGTCGATGAGAGTGATCTCTGCCGCCTGGGGGACACGCCCTACGGCCTGACCGAACTGTTGGGGCTGCGCCGCACCGAGATTGACGGCATGTATGACGGGGAAACCCGCCGCTGCGTGCCTTCAGCTGGCTGCACACTGCCTGCGGCACAGGCATCCACCCTGTGTGAGGTGGCAGCCCTTGATGAGAAAGATCCGGCAGAGCCGCTCAGCCTGTATGACGAGGACTATTTTGCCGGGCACCCGGCTGCGGCGGTCCACCGATACGGTAAGGGCCGCGCTTACTATCTGGCCAGCCGCTTTGACGAGGCTTTTTATCGGGCGTTTTATCACGATGCTGCAAAGGAAATCGGCTTGAGTCCGGCTTGGCCGGAGGCTCTGCCGGAAGGAGTCTTGGCGGTGCGGCGCGGCAGCTTTGTGTTTGTGCAGAACTGCACGGAACAGCCTGCCACGGTGGGAAACACTGTGCTTGACCGCTACCGGACTGCAGTTTGGAAGGACATGGACCGTATTTTTTGACAAAATCGGCCTGTTTTAGCGTTCTGCTAAAAAGCAGAACGCTTTTTGTTGCTTTCGGACATTGACAACGAAAGAATATCCCGTTATGCTGATATGAGATTTGTTGCGCAATGCAATGCAAAGGAGAAGGTTCCCCCAATGGCCGCAAAAGAAAACGAAAAAATGACTATCGAGCAGGTGGCGGAGGCGCTGGGCGTTTCCAAAACAACGGTGTCCCGCGCACTTTCCGGAAAAGGGCGCATCAGCGAGAAAACCCGCGCCAAGGTGTTCGCCTATATGGGGCATGCCCGCACAGAGCCTGCGTCTGCGCAAAAAGACCCAAAGGTGCGCACTAACAACATTGCCATGGTTGTGCCGCAGCGCTTTATTACACTGGATCTGCCGTTTTTGCGCAAATGTATGGGCGGCATCTGTACCATGGCTGATCAGCGCGGCTACGACATGCTGCTGTGCTACGCCTCCAGCACAGAGTATACCCAGCTGCAGCGTCAGCTGGCGAGCCATAAGGTGGACGGTGTTATTCTGACCTACGCCATGGCAGACGACCCCTGCGTTGACCTGCTGCGGCAGTATGATGTGCCGTTTGTGCTGATTGGCCGCAGCGAGGACAAGACAATACCGCAGGCGGACAATGATCAGGTTACCGCCGCCTGCGAGATGACCCGCATCCTGCTGCAGATGGGCGCCAAGCGGATCGCACTGCTGGTCGGCAGCACGATTTACGCCGTCAACACCGACCGCACGCGCGGATACCTGCGCGGCTTTGCAGAATCCTGCGTGCCGGTGGACCAGCGCCTTGTTCATTCCGGCATTGAATCAACAGGGCAGACCATTGATGCACTGGAGGCAGCGCTTGAGCAAAAGGCGGACTGCCTGCTCTGCGGTGACGATGAGATTGCCTATGAGGTCATGCGAGAGTTGCGCAACCGGCATATTCTGGTGCCGCACGATCTGCGCGTTGCCAGCCTGTATGACAGCTCGATGCTGGCCAGCATCACGCCCTCGGTGTCTGCGGTGCAGTACGATGCCGAGCAGCTGGGGCGCACAGCCTGCCGTATGCTGCTTGACCGCCTGCTTGGCAAGGAAATGGTGCAGCGCCAAATTGAGGGGTATCAGGTTATTTTGCGTGAGTCCACCAAATGGAATAGCCGTACCCACGATGGACGATAGCCCGCGTCCCTCTATGGGATACCCCGCAGATTGTGCAGCAGGGGAGGTATGCTGTCCTGTAATCTTTCTGAAAATATATAGCGCTTCCGGCCCCCGGTTTTACGCCAAAACAGGGGGCTTTTTTGAGCAAATGTATGCTTGTTGCGCAAAAGTTGCGCGCGAAGTGGGCGTTGCCCTAGGTTTTTCCGTCAGAATTTCCAGTTTTCGGGCTGCAATACCGTGAATATCACCCATTGACGGAGGCTTGAAAAGAGAGTATTCTATGTTTGTAACGAGAGGGTTGCTCAAATATGCGCAACATAAGTGCGCAACTTTTGGCAACATACCACTTCCAAAATCAGAAATGAAGGAGAACTCGATCATGAAAAAATGGATTTCCCGTCATAACGCTCTTGCTGCTGTGAGCACCGTGACGGCGGCCGCTATGCTGACCGCCTGCGGTGGTGCTGCATCTTCCTCTGCTGCGTCCTCTGCCGCATCTCAGGCCGATTCTGCCGCATCCTCCGGTGAGGCTTCTTCCGCCGCAGAAAGCTGGGGCGATGTTAAGCTGACCATGTGGGGTGCTGAGGAAGACCAGACCATGCTGCGTGAGATGGCTGATGCTTTCATCGCGGAGAATGCCGACAAAGGCAACGTTACGATCGAGATCGGCGTTCAGTCCGAGTCCAGCGCCAAGGATACCGTTCTGGCTGACCCCGAGGCAGCTGCCGATGTTTTCGCCTTTGCGGATGACCAGCTTAATGAGCTGGTGGCAGCCGGTGCCCTGCAGGAGATCCTGCTGAACCCCGAGGATGTCAAGAGCCGCAACCTGACTGGCTCCGTTGAGGCCGCGACCATGGACGGCAAGCTTTACGCCTACCCCATGACCGCCGACAACGGCTACTTCCTCTACTACGACAAGAGCGTCCTGAGTGAGGACGATGTCAAGAGCATGGACACCCTGCTGGCCAAGGCTGATGCCTCCGGCAAGAAGTTTATGATGAGCCTGAACGATGCATGGTACGTTTACAGCTTCTACGCCGGTGCCGGTCTGAAAGCTACCCTCGCCGATGACGGCGTCAACACTGTCTGCAACTGGAACGAGGCCCCCGGTGCCGATGTCACGCAGGCAATTCTGGATATGAGCGCCCAGTCCGCCTTCAAGTCCGGCGCGGATGCAGACATCGTTTCCGGCATCAAGGACGGCAGCTGCTGCGCCGCCATCTCCGGCACATGGAACGCCAAAACCGCGCAGGATACCTGGGGCGATAACTACGCCGCTACCAAGCTGCCCACCTACACCCTGAACGGCGAGCAGGTGCAGATGGCTTCCTTCTCCGGCTACAAGCTGGTCGGCGTCAACCCCCATAGCGCCAATGTCGGTGTTGCCATGATGCTGGCTGACTACATCACCAACGAGGACAATCAGGCCAAGCGCTTCAATGACCGTCAGCTCGGCCCCTCCAACATTGCTGTGAACGAATCTGAGGCCGTGCAGAGCGCGCCTGCCATCGCCGCACTGGCTGAGCAGAGCGACTACGCCACCCTGCAGCGCGTAGGTGCCAACTACTGGAGCTCCGCCGCAAGCCTGGGCGAGATTCTGGTTTCCGGCGATATGCAGGGCAAGACCACCCAGCAGCTGGTGGACGATGCTGTAGCCGGTATCACCGCACCCGTGGCACAGTAAAAAATAATCCAGCGGGCACGCAGCGGCTATGCAGCGTGCCCGCTTTTTTTCAAATCCCGCGCATAAGAAGAAAGGAGATGACTTCTGTGGCAGAAATGGTTCTTGCACCATCGCGTGGCGACGGAAAAGAAGCAAATTTCATTCAGAAGTTCAGTCGCGCGTTTGTCCGCGGCGATGCCTTCACCAAGCTGTCCCTGCTTGTCTGGGGTCTGGGCTACATCGGGCATGGACAGCTCATCAAGGCACTGCTGGTAACGCTGGTGCAGGGGTTGGGGCTGTATTTTCTGGGTACCTCCGGCATTCCGGCTTTAAAAAAGTTTGGCACGCTCGGCACTGTCCAGATGGAGATGCAGTTCAACCCGGTGACCCTCAAAAACGAGGTCAACAATTACGATAACTCGTTTGCTATTTTGCTGCTCAGCGTCATTGCGATGGTGATCATTGTCTCGCTGGTCGTGGCGACCATGATGGTCGTGCAGTCGAATTACCTGCTCCAGCAGCAAAAGGCTGCCGGTAAAAAGCCCAACAGCTTCCGTCAGGACATCAACTGCTACCTTAATGAGAAATTTTATGTCACGCTGCTGACGCTGCCGGTGCTGGGCGTGGTGGTGTTTACCATTGTACCGCTCTTCATTTTGATTGCCGTTGCCTTTACGAACTACGACCAGCAGCACATGCCGCCTGCCGCGCTGTTTACATGGGTAGGGCTGGCAAACTTTGCCTCGCTGTTTGGCGGCCAGTCGCTGTCGATGACCTTCAGCTATGCATTCGGCAAGGTGCTGAGTTGGACACTGGTCTGGGCGTTCTTTGCAACCTTCACGACCTTCTTCGGCGGCGTGTTTCTGGCAATGTTCATCAACAACAAAAAGACGAAGTGCCCCCGGCTCTGGCGTACCCTGTTTATGATTACCATTGCCGTGCCGCAGTTTGTCACGCTGCTGCTGGTGCGCAATTTCTTCTCGGATGCCGGTATCTGCAATACCATGATGAACAATGCGGGCGTCACTGATTTGCTCAAAACCATTGGGCTTTTGGGGCAGAGCATGGACCATATCCCGTTTCTGACGGATCAGCATTGGGCCAAGTTCATGATCATTATGATCAACATCTGGGTCGGTATACCATACCAGATGCTGATTGCTACCGGTGTACTGATGAACATCCCCAGCGATATTCTGGAAGCCTCTACCATCGACGGCGCCAGCCCGCTGCAGTGCTTTATTTATATCAAGCTGCCCTACCTGCTCAGTGTGCAGGGGCCCGCGCTGGTGACGGATTTCGTCAAGAACGTCAACAACTTCAATGTCATCTACCTGCTGACGCAGGATGTCTACATCACTAAGGATCAAGCCATGGCATCGTCCAGCGCCAAGGAAGTGGACCTGCTGGTCACATGGCTGTTCCGTCTGACGCAGGAGCAGTACAACTATAAGATGGCGGCGGTCATCGGCATTATGGTGTTTATCATCTGTGCCATTTTCACACTGGTTTGCTTCCGCTTCATCAATAAAAAGGAGGCGACGTTCTCTTGACACAGCAAACAGTTTCGCTGCCCGGCAGCTCGCAGGCGCAGCTGCGCCAGGGGCGCATCGTCCGCGGTGTGCGCAGCGTTATCCGCCATCTGGTTCTTGCCCTGCTGGCAGGTATCTGGCTGGTGCCCATTGTCTGGCTGGTGGCAACCTCCTTCTCCACCGACCGCGGCATCAATGTGCGGCGCTTTTTCCCGGCTGGTTATACACTGGACAACTACGCCAACATCATGTTCCACCCCGATTCCGTTGCGCAGTTCCCGCGGTGGTTTGTAAACACCTTTGTGGTCGCGTGCTTTACCTGCGTTATCTCCACCTGCTTTGTGCTGATGGTCGCCTACGCATTGAGCTGCTGCCGCTTTAAGGGGCGCAGGCTGCTCCAGAATCTGTCGGTCATCGTCAATCTGTTCCCCGGCGTTCTGGCGATGATTGCAGTTTACTTCGTTTTGAAGTACCTGAACCTGACCAACTCCTACGCCGGTCTTATCATGGTCTATGCCGGTTCGTCTGGACTTGGCTACCTGATCTGTAAGGGCTTTTTTGATACCACGCCGGTTTCCCTGCGTGAGGCCGCCAAGCTGGACGGTGCCTCCGATGCGCGGATATTCTTTCAGGTCGTGCTGCCGATGTCCAAGCCGATTTTGGTGTACACCATCATCAGCTCCTTTATGATACCTTGGACGGACTTCGTCATGGCAAAAATGATTCTGAACTCCGGCGTCTCCACCGACTGGACAGTCGCCATCGGCCTGTTCAATATGCTGCAGAGAACGCTCATCAACAACTACTTTGCGCTGTTCTGTGCAGGCGGTGTGCTGGTGTCCGTCCCCATCTCGATTTTGTTTATTATCATGCAGAAATTCTATGTCGAGGGCATTACCGCCGGCGCAGATAAGGGCTGATCGTAAACTCTTTTTTCTCCTTCAACAGCAAAGCGGCACCGCAATTTAGCGGTGCCGCTTTGCTGTTGAAATATGCTGAAATATCTTGGCTTGATTTATTCTGCGTCCCTATAATACTATGCAAATTTGGCAAACCATGAAGAATGAGTTAATTCGTACGCCTTCACACTTATTACATCATCATTGTCAGAGCCATAGCGCAAAGCGGCAGCACCACAATACTGATAAAGGTCGTTATAACGACAGAACCGGCCGCGAGGTCCTCGTTATAGCCAAACTGAACGGCAAACACCGAGGTGATGGCGGCGCAGGGGCAGGCCTCAAGCAGCAGCACGACCTCGGCCACCATGCCCTGCACACTTAGCAGCCGGAACAGCAGAAAGCTCACCAGCGGGATGAACAACATACGTATCAGAATGATGCGGTATATCTCACGGTTGCCCAGCAGCTTTTCCGGCTTGCTGCCGGCAATCAGCATACCGGTGATAATCATCGAGAGCGGTGTGTTCATGTTGCCGACCAGCTGCAGCGGCTGGCGGATAAGCTCCGGCACATTGACCCGGCACAGGTACAGGGTCAGGCCCAGCAGAACGGACCAGAGCACCGGCGTTGTCAGGATGCTGTGCAGCACCTCTCCGGGGCGGACCTTCCCGCTGACCATCGCATAGCCAACGGTCCACAGTAAAATATTGAACACTGTCACATAAGCACTGGCGTACAAAAGCCCCTCGGCCCCGAACAGCGCCTGAATCAGCGGAAAGCCCATATATGCCGCATTGGAAAAGATGCAGGCAAACCGCAGGATCGGCATGTTTTTCTCCTTGCCGATGCGCAGCGTCAGCAAAAAGGTAATGACCAGCCTTGGCGTGCGGCACGGCATGGTCGTGTACGGCAAGGATAAGCCGGATGAGATCTCGCTGAGCGCGCCGACCAAGGTCTGTGAGATCAAGGACGGCTGGTTCAAATCCTATGGTGGTGCAGAAAAGGCTGCACTTTCCACCTGCCAGTCACCGCAAAAAGGAGAGATGTGAGCCACATCTCTCCTCGGCGTGTCGAAAAACCTCCCTCTGCGAGACAGACTCCCCCGATACGGGGAAGGTGGCGCTTGCGCCAGAGGGGGAGCGGAGGGAGAGAACCTTGCCATAGCCCGAAATATATTGGGCAACCGTACAGTTCTCTCCCCCACCGCCTGCGGGCGGAGCCCCCTCGCAGAGGGGGCCAAGGGGTGAACGCACCGTCTTTTTGCGGTGAAGAATGATTTTAATTAAAAAGTGTAGACCTTCTCCGGCAGATGCCACTTCCGATCCAAAATTTCGGGCATATCCTGACCGATCTCGTGGATGCAGTTCTTGTGGGCGTACCCTATGTTGTGAGTATATGAACCGCAGGAAGCGATTACGGTATCTCCGACTTTGATAGGCTGATCCAGCTCAGTATGAGTATGTCCGCTGATGATAAGGTTTATGTCGGGAACCGCCTCTGCAAGCTGTTCATCCTCAGACTCTTCCTTATCCTCTGCCGTACCGCTGTGGGAAAGACATACTATCATATCTATGTCCTTTTCGTTTGCCTTGATAGCTTTGACTATTTCTTTGGCTGTGTTAATCTGGTCCTTGAAATATGTGCCGCTTTCAGGCGCATATTCGTCCGACTGTTTGCCGAAGATGCCAAAGACTGCAATTTTTACACCGTTTTTCTCTATAACGGTATAGCTTTCCTCTGCGCCGTAGGTTTTAAATGCCTGCTGAAGATTTGCTCCGTCCTCTGCCAGATCTTTTTCTGCCAGCGTCTTGTCCCAGTCAATATTGCCTATAACAAGCTTTGGAAGTTCCAGCTTATCTCCCGCTTTGTTCTTGGAAACAGCGTTTTTGAGCATATTGGCAAGACCTTTGGACCTGTAGTCAAACTCGTGGTTGCCCAGTGTGAATGCATCATATCCCAGATAAGCCATCATTCTAAGCTCCGCAGCATATCCCTCAAATATTGTCTGATATG
>ERZ772821.1528-NODE-1528-length-13715-cov-44.450146_pt1 | contig 13715 bp, 12 predicted proteins | sample MGYA00580859_ERZ772821 | MGnify/ENA primary metagenome ERZ772821 (study PRJEB29015, sample SAMEA2737674) | human gut metagenome | biome: human gut; feature: human-associated habitat; material: faeces | place: China | collected 2012 ...
CGTAGCGGGTGGTTTAAAGCTGGCCGCTGCGCGGCCAGCAGACTAAAGTCTTGAACGAAAAAGGGCCCACTTCCTTCGAAGTGAGCCCTTGGTCGTCTGCATTTAAGCGAACGTCGGCATTACGACGTTGCGACACCGGCGAGTTTGACGCTGACGTTATAGGTCGTCGGGCTGTTCTCGATGGACTTACCGTTAACGCAATCCGCATCGGTGCCTTCCATCCAGATATAGACACGCACCGCAACGCCGTTGTAGCCAACGCCCCTAGCAATCGGTTCGGTGCCCTTAGCAACCGAGTAATCGCCGCTGTCACCCTTAGTAGCAACCCATCCGTCCGTGCCGCCTTTAAAGATATGGGGATAGGTTGCTTTCGCGAGCGTCGGAGTGCCATTCTTGTTTTGGATGCTCGTCCAGCCATCAATAGCGCTTGCATCGTTACCCTTGCCCGTCTCATCGCACATGGCATATACAACGCGCAGTTTTTCTTCGCCGACACACGACTTGCCGTCAGACCCAATCTCCTGCGTGGTAATCGCAACGCGCAGAGAACCAACCATGGTCTCCGACGCCTCGCCGCCCACGGGCTCAATCGTTACGGGCTCACCGTCAGACGCGTCAAGGTAAACGTCAGCGGTGCCAGTATCGGTAATGGTGTAGACGATATAGTCGCTTCGAATGAAAGCGTTGTACTTCTTGCCGGCAACCTCGTACTCGCCCGGCAGCGCATTAGCAGCCGTTGAAAAAGAAGGCTCTGAATAGTCGGTTACCAGGCCCTGGTTGTTCCAGCCATTACAAACGTACCAGTTTTTAAGGTCGTTAGTCGAAGACGGGCTGAGCGTAGCACCCACGGTTTGGGCTTCGAGCGACTTCTGCTCGCCACCATGCTGGGCACCATTTTTGAGCTCGTCGATTTGAAGGATAAAGCCATTCGTCGTCGCACTAATGGTTGACGTAGCTGCGGAAACCTTCGTATTCGCAACGTACCACGCATACGTCGCTGCCGACAGAGCAAACGCAGAGAGGACCACGCTAACGGCGGCCGCAACAAGTTGTGTTTTAAGGCTCTTAGACGATTGCACGTGATCCCCCTTTCAAAAACAGGACGGGCGCCCGGCGCATAAGCCGGGCGCCCGTTAAAACGCGATAAGGTTGACGCTAAACGGCATTGTTAGAAGCGCCTTCACCGCCCTGAGTGTTAACCGGAGTAGCAGTGAAGCTCAGCTCAACATTGCAGTTCTTAAGATTCGCAATATTAGTCGTCTTAACGTTCTCCTGCGATCCATCATAAAAGACATACGCCTTTATTTCTTCAGACGAGCCAGCAGCAATGTTTGCCGACAGAACGCCATCCGTGGCCGTACACACAATGGCTTTGTTGTCCGCATACTTATCGAGTACGGAGCCATTGGTGCTCGCCTTATAAACTGCCCACTTGTCACCGCAAACGAGCAAAACGGAAATAGCGTTCTTGAGCCCATTTTCCTCTGTGCCGGTTTTCACGACAACCTCGGACACCTTTAGATTATGGAACGAGCCCGCCTTAGCATCATAAGTGCCGATATGGAACGTCTCGCTAATGGCGAATTTGTCAGCAACGGCCTTTTCAGCGTTACCGACGGTGTAACGAGAATTGGTCAGCTCCGTAGCAGCATTGGCAGCCGTGGCGTATGCAGATTCAAAAACGGGCGTAGAATCTTCCGCATTTTTAACAACCTGGGCAGGATAAAGCTCGGTATTTTGTTCATCCGTGTACTGAATGCTTGTACCGGAATTCTCTCCGATTGCATTCTTGTCAATCTGCAGGAACGGAGCGTTCGACTGGGCGGAGATCGTTGCGGTCTCGGCCTTAACCGTGTTGTTGCTGACAAACCATGCGAAGGTGGCGGAGCCGAGGGCTACGGCTGCCACCAGCACCATGGCGATGGCGGCGCCCATCTGCTTCTTTAATGCCTTGGTATCCATACGGACCCCTTTCTTTCCCCATTCGTCCCAGATGACCCTCGAGAAGCCCGGAAGGGGAGCCCGTGCTTTCGTGTTGGATGTTGCTTGCCCATCCTTAAAATTTGGATTTGAGAATACCATATTTCTTACGATTTCCTTATGAGTTTTCGGGGGCCTACGATCCGTCAGATTCATAGGCCTACCTTGGGCTAGGTATGGAACTGCGCAAACGCCGTTCACTCTATTTGGCCACGCTCTCCCGCTGGGTCATAAGTCCCTCTTAAGGCTTGCCGCCGCAGCGCCATGCCAGCACATACCTACACCCCTCACCGAGCTTTGCCCTTAGCCCTTCCCCACTCGCTATACTGGTGCAGAACGTGTATTTTTGCCTGCTTAGCGGGCTATTTGTTGGGAGGGCCCCATGGCTGCCGCCAATCAACCCAAGGGAAGCGTTTCTGCCGGATCGATCAAGCCGGTGACGCGCAAAGCCGTTCGCTGCCAGCGCGAAGTCGCCTGGTTGGTCACGCAGGCGGCCGGCAAGCTCGTCGCCACCACCGATGACGTCAACGCCCCCACGCCCAGTTTTGTGCTGGCGGCGGCGTTGTCGTACACCCGCGAGCAGGAGCGGGCCGCCCAGGACGACGGCCACGCAATCGACTACGAGGCCGTCATGGGTCCCGACCTTGCGAGCTTTTGTGCGGCCGCGGGACTGCCCGCAGCACCCAACGCGCTTTCGGACGCGGGCTACATGTTTACCCTCTCGGGCGCGGACCTCATCCGCGATGTTTACGCCTACTGTGGCGACCTGGGCGAACGCATGGGTGACGCCGCGCAGGTCAAACCGGGCTACGCGATCAATCTCGCGCTGCGACTGTTCCTGCTGGATGCCGCCGCGGGCAACGGCGGCACCTCTAACGACAACGACTCTGTATAGCAAAAGCGCCGGGCCGGGAATTCAATCCCGGCCCGGCGCTTGTTCGTTCTACTTGTCCCCGTCCCCTGCGGGTGAGTTCTTTTGGTTGCGACGGTTGCTCCACGTCACGTTGTGCTCCTTGTAGTAATCGGGCGCCTCGTTGCCGCTCGCGCTAATGGGGTCGTTGCCAGTCAGGGTGTCGGCAATATCCTGCACGAACTTAACGAACAGGCTCGAATCGTCGGTCTCAGACGAATCGAAATCGAAACCGAACTCCACCGCGCCGCCGATGATCTTGTCCACGCACTCCGGGTCGTCGCCGTCCAGCCAAATGACCACGGTGTACTTGTCCACGTCGCCCACGCGGAAGTTCGCGTGGCTAATGGTCGTCACCACGTCTTTGGACGCAAACGGCTCGGTGTTGGGCTCGGGATTGCCGTCGGCCGCGGCAGCCGCGTAGGTGATGGGCTTGCCGTTGCGATACACCCGCACGCGCGCCGCCTTCTCCACGCCCTTGCTGGCGCTGACCACCTTGAGCTTGGCGCTGTAGCCCAAATCGGTCTTGCCGGCGTTGCGGATATAGAAGGTGTACGCCACGTAGTTCTTGCCGTTGTGGCTGCCGTCGACGCTATCCAGGTTGTCGGGCAAGTCGTCGGCGGCGATATTGGTGCCGTTGCCCACGGCGTCGGCCGCCAGGCGCGCGGTGGCGTTGTTAAAGTCGCCGTTGTCGGCAATGGCCACGCCGCGGCGGAACAGCTCCAGGCGGTTGAGGTTGATGGTGAAGTTGCCCATGTTTTCCTGCATAAACGACAGGGCGAACAGCACGCCAAAGGCAAGCGCCAGCACCACGAGGGCCTTTTGCAACTTGTCCATGCGCAGCAGCGCCGTGCCGATGCGCTCCATGCGACGCTTGGGCATGTACATGGACACGACCGCGTCGGGGTCGATGTCGTCGAGGTCCTGGTCGGCCAGCGCCTGCTCCAGCTCCTCGATGCGCACCACGCCGCGCAAGTCGCGCTTGGGTTTGGGCTTGCGCTTGGGCTTGGGCTTGCCGAAGCGCTTGCGGGAGGTGGGAGGCTGATCGAGGGCGGAGTCCTCGCCGGGCGCGTTCTCGGCATTGGCGGCGGGCGCGTCTGCCGACGTGTCCACGGTCTGGCGCTCGGCCTGGCGCTCGGCCAAATTATCGGCCACGCCCTCGGCTTGGTCCTGCGCCAAATCCTCGGCCAAATCCTCGGCAGTTTGATCTTTGTTGTCGTTACGCTTGAACAGTGCCATGGCGATCAGATCTTATATTTGGCGCGGATGTAGCCGACGTATTCTTTGACGAGCTCGCGCTCCATGTCGTCGGCGTAGCGAAACTGCAGGCCGCAGACGTTGCGGTACAGGCTACCCTTGGGCGCGCGGCGCACCCAGCACACGATGCCCAGCTGCTCGGGCAGCTCGTGGCGCTCGCCCTGCAGGCGAATCGTGGGCATTTGTACGGTCAGGGCCTCGCCCACGTCGGGGTAATCGTTGAGGTAGATAGCCAGACCGCCGGCCGAGACGTCGATGGTCATGGCGTCCTCGGGCTCGGGGGTCGGCGCGTTGTCGCGCTGGTAGGTCAAGCGCATGGCGACCTTAAAACGCTCGTCGCGGCGCTTGACAAAGCTGCGCTGCTCGGCGACTTTGCGCATTTTCCAGTAGGTGCGGATGCCCTTTTTCTCGACCGACTCGGGATAGCCGGCGAGCACAAACGTTTCCTCGCCCACTTTGTACTGCAGCAGCAGCTTTTGGTTTTCGTCCATGAGCAGCGGCTTGCCGGCGAGCATGGGCGCGCTCATAAGGAAGTACGCCTCGTCCAGGTCCTCTTTGTACGTGGCGAGCATGTTGAAGTCGGTTTTTTGGCCCATGGGCACGTCGAATGCCACCTGAAGCTTGGTCCCCGGCGTTATCTGTTGCTCTGCCATGTTTTCTCCCCCAGTCGCGGGCGCCGATATCATCGTCGTGCGCGATGCACATTGGGCTATTGTAACTGCTTTGCCGCAGGTTTCGATGTGCAGCGCGTGAAATGGCGGGATGTGAGGTGCGGGGGCCGCTAGTGCAGCTGCCCCGCGCGCTCCGTTAGCCGGTACTTGCGGTTGCGGCTCGTCGCCGACGCCGTAGGTTCAAGCTCGCCCTGTGAGATGAGCGCATTGACGCGTACCCTAACCTGGGAGACGGTGAGTCCCGTGCATTCTGCCAGCTCGCGCGTTCCCAACTCGTCATAGCGCTTGAGGGCCGCCATGATCAGGTCCCCGCCATGATCGACCTGCTCAACCTTTGAGCGGTAAAGGACAACCTTGAATCGATCGAAACCAGGGCAAAACAGGGGTTCGGCCAGACCGTGCGCACGCATGGCATCGAGCATCATCGGAATGCCCGATCCATTACCCTCGGCAGGAGAGCCCGCGCCGTCGGGCAATGGGACAAGCGACATGAGCTTCACAAGCGTCGCATTGCGACATCGGGAGCTGCCGTCAAACAGGTTCTCGCGAGTCTTTCCTCCGTATAGGCCGCCGGGGTTCGTCACCTCGATACGGTCATCAAAGACGTCAACAGCGATCGACTGCCCACAGAACCGATCTCCGTATTCTCGGTGGATTACGGCGTTGGCGATTGCCTCGCGCAGGACCTCCTCGGGAATCTCCAGCGAGTCGACACGCGAGACGCCTTGGATCGTCGAGGTTCGCCGCAAATTCTTGGCGATTGCCGCGACGGCATCCGAGATCATTTCGCCCAATGTTCCCTCGCAGATCGTACGGTCCATGAACCTCAACGGCCCCGCCGCGCCCTTCTGCGTTCCGGCATAGACCGCCACATCGATAAAGAGCTTGGGATAGAACTGTTGGGGATAGGCACCCGCGGCCAGGAGCCCGGCCTTAGTAACATTGCCCTGGGAGTCGAGGAAATTCAGGCGCTCCAGCTTCGTTTTCTTGTCCGGCGCGCCGCGCATTGCACGAGGTGTCAGCGAGAAAGCACGCTCTATCGTGCGGTCGACCAGGGCCTCGTCAAGATCGCCTGCGACTGCGCCGGGCACTGCATCGCGATCACTGGGGCTCGTCCGTTCATACGATGACAAGGACAGGACCTCAGTCGACGAAAGCGGCACGTCTTTGTCATCGATGCGCTTGTAGCTGCCACCTTGAGCGCCCCGCTCTATGACATAGCAAGGCTTGCTCGACGGGTCGAGCTCCTCAATCGTGATGACCAGAACCACGGTGCCTTGGAGCTCCACGCGCTCAATGGTGTATTTGGGCGGATTGGCCAGTTTTCCGCGACCGCCGGCATCACCCATGCCCGCTACGAATTGGTTGAGCACCTTCTCGGTCTCAAAGTTCTCAACCGGGACAAAGCCCGCGCGTTCGCTCACGCCGAGCACGATAATTCCGCCAGCGGTATTCGCGAAAGCGCTGACCGTTTCCCATACATCGCGGGAAAGCGTCATGGCGCTCTCCTTGACCTCGACGTTAAGATCGTCCGAGCCCATGCGCTTTAAAGACTCGAGCAGACCGGCCAGCTCGTTTTCGTTCATCTGCATGCCCTTTCGCTCGGCCCGGCGGAGAATGCCGCGAATAGATTTCCTTCGTCTCTCAGTTATCTCTCGTAATTATCTCTCATCTTACTGCTATCTCTCATATTAGAGATAAGTGAGAGATGAAAGATAAGATGTCTGCCATCTGTTTCATTTAAACATATTTTTGCTGGTAGAACAATCAGTATTGAGACAATACCATGATTGCTTGTCTCTTTGCTGCTCAGTTATCTCTCATATTTATCTCTCATCTTTCTGTTATCTCTCGTATTAGTGACGAATGAGAGACGAGAGATGCGTGAGTGATGGACGAGTGTGATTTTTTGGACGGTCGGAAAATCCCTCAAATAAAAAACGGGGCCGGCCTTACGCCGAGCCCCGTTTTCAAACGGTCAGTTAGTTATCCAACGCGCGAGCATAGCAGCCAACATTACGCCGCCGCGAACACTCCCAAGCCCGTTCCGATGATGCAGATTGCGAAGATGCCCAAGATGATCCAAATGGTCTTGACGCCCTTTTTATAGAGGGCAACGCAAGCGAACGTTGCCAGCAAGGGCAGCAGACCGGGGAAGATCGAATCGAACAGATCCTGCAGGACAATCTCCGAACCACCCACGTCAAAGGTCAAAGCCGTGGACAGCGAGACCTGTGCCGCAATCATGGCACCGATAACGGTCATTCCGAGAACACCGGCAGCATGCGAGACATAAGGTTGCTCTCTTCGGACTGCTGCAAAAACTTGGTTCCCAAGTCGTAACCCAGATGGGCGGCGACGATACGCGTTGCAAAGTTAATCACGGAGTAGATGAGCGCGTACACGATGGGGCCGAGCGGGTTGCCCGTCGAAGCGATGCCAATACCAATGCCGGCGGCAACCACGCGGAACGTACCCCAGTAGAACGAATCGCCGATGCCGGAAAGCGGTCCCATAAGGCCGACCTTCATGGCGTTAATCGAGGACGTGTCGAAGTTCTTATCGGCAGCCGCCTGCTCTTCCATCGAAACCGTTAGGCCGGCTACAAACGGAAGCACATGAGGCGTGATGTTAAAGAACTCGGTATGGCGATCGAGCGCCGCATAGTAATCGTCGTCGTTGGGATAGATCTTTCGCAGGGGCTTCTGAATGGTGTACATGAAGCCCATTGCCATCATCTTGTCGTACGACTGCGAGCACTGGCTCGTAAACTGGCGAAGGAACATGCTCCGATACATATCGGGAGTCATAATCGCGTCCTTCTTGGCCTCTTTGAGGTCGGTGTTCTGGATAGCCATTAGAAGTCCTCCTCTTCATCTGCAGCAACCGTCTGCGGACCGGACGAGCCCTCGCGGAAGGCCAGGAGCAGCGCGACGCAAATGGCAGCTGCGGCGACGCCGACCACGTCCATCTTGAGGTAGATGACCATAATGAAGCCCAGGAACAGCCAGGGAAGGAGCTTGTTATCGCCCATGGTCCTGATAAGAAGAGCGAAGCCGATGCAGACCATGACGCCGGACGCAACGTTGAGGCCGTCCATCACAAACTGCTGAATCGCGCTGAGCGCATTGTTGATAAGGTCGGCACCAAAGAACAGCGAGCCAAACACCAGCAGTGCAGACGGAATGCCAATCGACAGCGGCACGATGGTCAGATGGTACAGATTCGCCTTGGCAAGATCGCGATTTGCCAGAGCGGTCTCAATCTTCTTGCAGGCAAAGGCACCCGGAACGGCGTAGCAGAAGTTGCGCCACACCTGAAGGAAGACGGAGACGGGAAGGGCGAGCGCGACGGCAGTTGCCGTGCCCGTACCCGTAATGACGGCAAACGCGCAGCCAAGCACGCCGGAGGCATAGACCTCGGGAGGAACCGCCGCGCCGACCATGATGGCGCCCATGAACATGGACTCCAAAGCAGCGCCGACGATAACGCCCTGCTGGACATCGCCAAGGATCAAGCCGACAAACAGGCTCGTAAACAGCGGACGACCAAGCATCGTAATGCCAAATAATTGCTCGTCCATGGACGCAATAAATGCGACCAGTGCAACTAGAAGATACTGGACAACCATTTCGATCAACCCCAGAAACAGGTCTGCAGGCGAGGCATTCTGCGCAGCTCGCCTGCAGACAACCGCAGCAATTTGAGAGGATTAGTAGTTCATCTGGTGATAGTAACGACGCGTGGTGAGCGGGTGGTTACGGACGTGCTCGAGATGGCAGCTCAGACGCTCGGTGATGGTGTAGGTGACCATCGGGGAGACGATCTTGCGGAACTCGGGGTCGCTGAACGGCAGCTCGACCTCGGCGGTGTCAAACTTGTTCACGCGGACGTTGACGCCCTTCTCGTCGGCGAGCATGTGAGTGAAGTTGTCCACGCGGTCCATGAGCTTACGGGTGTCGTCCTCGCCGTAGAGCATGATGAGGCTCGTGCCTTCCTCGCACAGCTCGATGGTGCCGTGGAAGAACTCGGCGGCGTGGATGGACTTGGTCTTGATCCACTGCATCTCCTCGAGGATGCACATGGCGTAGTCGTAGGCCTCACCCCAGAGCATGCCGGAGCCAATCACCATGTGGTAATCGGTGTCCTTGAAGTCCTCGGCCATGGCGGCGCAGCGCTCGTCCTGAGCGCCCTTGGCCTTGATGAGGTACGGAGCGATGTTGCCGAACTCTTCCATGAAGGTGTCGTACTTGGGGAAGGCGCCGGCGTTCTTGAGGAAGCGGGCGACCAGCGTGATCTGGTAGGTGTAGATGGCCTCGCACAGAACGTCGTCCTCGGCGAAGCTGAAGAACTTGTAATCGGCGTACTCGGTGGCCGGGGTGTTGTCGTTGGAGACATACATCAGCGTGCGGGCGCCCTGCTCCTGGCAGAACTTGGCAGCCTCAATGATCTCGGGGGTGGTGCCGGTACGGGTGGAGAAGACGCAGACAGAATCCTTGTTGAAGGTCTTGGGCGGGCAGGCGAGGAACTCTGCAGCGATCTCGCAGTGGACATCGACGTCGGCCGTGGTGGTCTCGACCCAATACTTCATCGGGAGCGTGTGGGCCCAGGTGCCGCCGCAGCCGATGAAGAAGATGTTGGAATAACCCTGCTCGCAGACCTCGTCCACGGCAGCCTCAATCTGAGGACGGAGAGCGAGGGCATCGCTCACAACCTTCTCGTAACGAGGCTCATCGAAATTGAACATCCCTTACTCCTAACTCACTTGGATGAACCCTTCATTCATCCCATGACGTTATAATACTTTATATAACTAACTATGCAAGAACTATTTCAGATTTTTTTGATTTTTCTTTAATAAAAAGCCCGCCGATCAAATGATCGACGGGCATAGGCATAGAGCATTGGTTCAATAAATGCCGAGCATCAACGTGTTTCCGGCTAGAAAACGTCCTTGGCAAACACCTTAGCGTCATTGGGGACCTGACGGATTTCGATGGCCACGCCATCGCCCAGGAGCTCTTGGATATGCTCGGCATCTTTCTCGGTCGCAAAGATCGCAGGGGTCGGATGAAGCGTGGTCTCAGGGGTCTTTCGGGTTCCGCCCAGATTGATCTCTTTGATGTCTTTGCAACCCTTAGCGAGACGATAGACATCTTCAATCGTCTCAGTGATGATAAACAGCGAATACTTGTCGGTAACGCCGCTGTTGAGCGCCTCGATAGCAGCGTCAACATCCTTGATGACGAGTTTAACGCCGTTGGGGCGGGCGAGCCTCAAGGCCGCCTTCCTCATGTCGTCTTTTGCCACAGCATCGCTGGCAAGCAAGATGCAATCTACATCCAAAGCGTGAGTCCAGGACATGGCAACTTGGCCGTGAATCAGTCGGTAATCAACTCTCGTAAGCTTAATCATCGTTATCATCTCCGCACGTGATAAAGGGAATGACAGGTGTGGCCCCTAGCTAGGGCTCGAACCAGAACTAACTAGAACTCTTCTTCCTCGGCGCCGGCAAGCATGTCCGCCGCCTCGCAAAGCTGAATAAACGAACGCGATCCCTCGACCGCGGCTTTGGCCTTGTCCGCATCCAGGGAGTCCAGCTGTGTAACCATTTCCACCAGCAGCGGCAAGTTCATTCCAGCGATTAACGTAAACGATCCGTCGGTCTGCCTCTGAATGAATTCGTTGTTTACAGAGCCGCCAAAGATGTCAGTCACGACAAACCAAGAGTCGGCAGGGTCCCTCGTCTCCATCCATGCATCAATCAACGCCGCGACGTCCCTTGAATCGTCATCGACATAGGCGCACAGGCACTCGATTCGGTCGTTGGTGCCCATCAGAATCTCCAGAGAGCTTTTCATGCCTTGGGCGAGATAACCATGACTCGCTAGCAATATCTTATTCATAGTTCTCCAATACCAATAGGACGTACTATATTGTCATAACAAAGTATATTAGCAATCTACCCTACGTGGTGTGTCTATTTTCCAAATCCGCGAACGGTAACAATTGGTCGGTAAATCGACCAATCTATCGCTAATTTACAAATAGAACTTCAGTCGCTCGGTGCAGTACACCTGACGGGAGATAAAAAGCGGCTCGCCACTTGGGGCATAACGTCTATCGACAAACAGAAGCAGCGAAGAGTCCAGCTCCACGTTAAGGTATGCCGCCTCGAGCTCGCTCGCATAGCAGACCTCGAGCGTACGCGTGTTGGGGCCCATCTTGATCCCCTGGCGATCGAGTACCGCCATCAGCGAATCATCGAGGGACTCATGCTCCAAAAAAGAAAGCGCAGCGGAATAGCTATTGGTTTCCAGCATCGTGGGCTTGCCATCCACAAGGCGCAGACGACGGCTACGCAATACCTTTTGGGTATCGTCTACGCCCAGGAACTTCGCGTCTCGCAGACTTGGGAAGTCCCAGCCCATTTCGAGAACCCTGGTAGACGCCTGTTTGCCCGCAAGCTGGCACGAATGGGTAAAGCTCTCACGGTCGTCCGCGGCATACATCTGCGTGTCCGACGAAACGAACGTGCCCTTGCCGCGGGCCCTCTCAACAAGCCCAGCATCTTCCATTTCTTTAATTGCGGAGCGAACCGTTATTCGGCTCACGCCAAATTGCTCGATAAGCTCCGCCTCGGTCGGAAGCTTATCTCCCGGGCGGTACGTGCCGTTGGCGATTGAATCAGAAAGCGCACGAACAATCTGTTTGTACAGGGGGATAACGCTATTTGCCTCAACCATATCAACCATACCTTTACAAGGAATCAGCAGCCTATAGATAAATGACTTATATTGTATTAGAACTTTTTAGCACTCCACGCCATTTCCTATAATGTTTTAGCAAACGAGGGGTTATTTTGCGTAAGCGGTGTAGAGTCCATCCATTTCCGCATACAGCTTCAATCTGATGGCGGTATATGCATCCGATAAGCCGATTGATTTTTATCTTCTACCTGTCTCACATTCATCCCTCGTCGTAGAGATGAATGTGAGGTGAGAGATACGTACTTGACACGCGAGCGTGGATATTTGGACGGTTTTTGGGCTTTTGGCGGCCGATTTCGTCCGAAAATCCACGCTCATGCGGCAGACGTCCGAATTTCCACGCTCGTGTGCCAGAAAATCCACGCTCATCCGGCAGATTGGTCGAAGGCCCCATATGGGTATACTCTCGAGGATTCGACTCGATTCGCCCCCGTTGGGGCGTCAAAGGAGACTGCATATGTCCACTACCTCAACCGACCCGCGCGCCGCTGCTGCCGCGCTGCTGGTGCCCGGCACCACCTGCCACGGCTTTGCCGTCGAGCGCTGCGAGACCGTGCCCGAGCTCGACTCGGACGCTTACGTGCTGCGCCATACCACCTCGGGCGCTCGCCTGCTGTACTTGGCGTGCAACGACGAAAACAAGGCCTTTGCCATTGGTTTTAAAACGCCGCCGGCCGATTCCACTGGCGTGTTCCATATTCTTGAGCACTCGGTGCTGTGCGGATCGGCCAAGTTCCCCGTCAAGGAGCCGTTCGTGGACCTGATCAAGAGCTCCATGCAGACGTTCCTCAACGCCATGACCTACCCCGACAAGACCATCTACCCCGTTGCCACCACCAACGAGCAGGATCTGTACAACCTGATGGACGTGTACCTGGACGCGGTGTTCAACCCGGCCATCTATACCAAGCCCACCATTTTTGAGCAGGAGGGCTGGCACTACGAGCTGGACCTGCCGGAGGGCGCCGAGGGCGAGGGCGGCGACAGCTCCGCGAGCCTGCGCGAGGGCACGCTGCGCTATAACGGCGTGGTGTTCAACGAGATGAAGGGCGCGCTGTCCGACCCCATGAGCGTGCTGGACGACGCCGTCAACGCCGCGCTCTATCCCGACACCGCCTATGCGCACGAGAGCGGCGGCGATCCGCGCGCGATTCCCGCGCTCACCTACGAGCAGTTCCTGGACACGCACGCGCGCCATTACAACCCCTCCAACTCCTACATCACGCTCTACGGCGACCTGGACGTGGACCGCGCGCTGGCCTTTTTGGACGAGCGCTATCTGTCGCAGTCGAGCGCCGCGAGCCGCCGCATGGACGCAGCCGTCGCCGCCGGCGAGGACCCGTCTGCGCTGGCGCCCAATCCGCTGGTCGTGCAGACACCCGTGACCTGCGAGTATAAGCGCGTCGAGATGGCCACCACGCCCGAAAACGCCCTGGTGGGCCTGGGCCTTGTGCTGGGCAGCGCACTCGACCGCAAGCGCACGATCGCCGCGGACATCCTGTTCGAGGCGCTGCTGGGCTCCAACGAGGCGCCGGTTAAGAAGGCTATCCTGGCGGCAGGCCTGGGCGGCAACGTGGTGAGCTACACCGCGGCCGAGTGCCTGCAGCCCTACGAGCTCATCATGCTGCAAAACGCGCAGCCCGGCGTGGCGCGCGAGCTGCGCCGCGTGTTCCAGGACGCCTGCCGCGACCTGTGTGAGCACGGCGTTCCGCGCGAGCGCCTGGAAGCTATCATCAGCAGCAACGAATACGACCTGCGCCAGCGCGACTACGGTATCGCCGACGGCGTGGCCATTGCGTGCGACGCGCTGAGCACGTGGCTCTACGATGACGACGCCGCGACGCTGGCACTCAAGTATGGCCCGGTGTACAAGGAGCTGCGCGGCGAGCTGGAAGGCAGCTACTTTGAGGACCTTCTGCGCGAGCTCGTGCTGGAGAACGACCACATGGCGCTGGTCGAGCTGGTTCCGGTGGACGCCGGTGCCGGATCGGAAGGCGCCGAGGCGGCAGAGCTTGCCGCCAAGCGCGACGCCATGACCGATGCCGAGCTGGACGAAAAGCTTCCCCGCATTTCTGTCTATGCCCGTGTCTCACCCGAGCATAAAATCCGCATCGTCGACGCCTGGCA
>ERZ772821.1529-NODE-1529-length-13710-cov-18.793702_pt1 | contig 13710 bp, 18 predicted proteins | sample MGYA00580859_ERZ772821 | MGnify/ENA primary metagenome ERZ772821 (study PRJEB29015, sample SAMEA2737674) | human gut metagenome | biome: human gut; feature: human-associated habitat; material: faeces | place: China | collected 2012 ...
GAGATAAGCCCTCGGCAGAGCGCACACGCCCGCAAGGGTGTATAAGTGCGCCCTTTGTTCCAAAGGGATTACTCCGCATTCCCGTCCCCGGCTCGTTTTTTCAAAAACTCCTGTGCTGGCTCGCTCATCAAGGCAAGCCGTAAAAAGGCTTTCGCGTCCTCGTCCGGCATGGCAATCAGCTCCGGCACAAGGCTCTCCATGAAGCCGCCGCGCTTACAAAGCCTGTGGTTTCTCGCCTTGCGTTCCTCGACGGATAGCTTCTGCTTGATGATTTTCTCCCGGTTTTCAAACTGCCGGATTTTCTTCTTGCCTTCCTCAATCTCGGCGGTCAATTCCTCACGGGTTTTCTCCCTCGGTTTCGTCATAGCTGGTCGCTCCTTTCTGCCCGTAGGCATGGAAAAAGGGCAGTCGATTTTCTCGGCTGCCCTTGTGGATAATATATTTAGTTTTAATAAGCAGAACTTATAATTTCAAAGCTTAAATTCATATCAGCATTTGCGGCTTTTTCTTCATTTTCTATTGGTTGTATCACAAATTCAAATGTAGGCTCATAGTCCCCGTCCTGCAAGGTTTCTCCACCCAAAATCTCGATATGATACCAGCCATTTGCAAGTTCGACAATTGGCTTTTTATTCTGTCTGTAATAAGAAATTAGAGTTTTCACTTTTTCGGGAGTAAACTGTTTTAATATGTGCCATGTAAAAAGCATAAGCATATTATTATCCACTTTGAGGGAATAACCACTCCTTCTAAACTGCAATCGGCTTTCCCCTTTGCACAACTCCGGTTTATCACCAGAGAGATTAAACAATACGGTATAAGGATAGTTTTCAATGCCACTCATGGGGATAACAATACCTTCACTAAAAGCCCTATCCCCACTTTCATTTGTGGTAAATTCCGTTGCCAAATCGTCTGAAAGATTATTGGCTCTTTTCCAACTTTCCAGTAGTAAAATGTCACCAAGAATAAAATAATTAACAAGATCGTTTAATACTTCCGTAAACTTATATATCATAGTAAACCTCCTCAAAATTTCGATTTGTTGTTCTTTTTTCAAGAGAAGTATAGCACAGGATTATGAACAAATCCACCTCATTTCAGTCTGCTGGCGGCATTGTTTTCCTTGGCAAACTGCCGCGCTGCTTCCCGCCGTTCCTCACTGTATGGGGCGGTCAGACGGAAAGAGAAGCGGCCTTTCTCAATATCAAACTCCATGCAGCCCGTTTCCGGGTCTGCGTCGGTCTGCTGGCAGATCGCCGGATAACGGCGGCTGTATGCAAGCAGACGCTTCTTCAAGGCGGTGTTGTGGGTGCGGATATGGATAAGGGGGTCTTTCTCGTCAAACCAAATATCGGTGGTCTTTTCCTGCTTGGTAAGCCCTGTTCTCATAAGCTCTCCTTTCTGCGCCCTTGTTACGCAATAGGGGCATTTTTCGGGTGTTTTCTCCGGCTCTTGACTTGGAGAAAACGGCGTTTTTGACGATAAAAACCGCCCGGACGGGGAATGGTTCGTCAGGGCGGCTGTTATCGCAAGATTTCCGATTTTTCCGGCTCTTGACCGTTAAACATAGATTAACTCATGCATTACGATTTCCTCGGCTATCGCCTTGCAGTTGTTCATCAAACCTACCCATTTCATCGGGTCGGCGGCTTTGAGGGCTTCGGTGGCTCCCGCTTCTCTGGCAAGGCGGGGCATGAGGTAGTCCAGCATATCCCGCGCCGCCCGGTCTGTTTCCGCAAGGTGGGGGTATAGCTTCTCGCTGGCTACAAGGGCGGTATAAAGGCGGTGGCGGTATTGTTCCAGATAGGCTTTCCGCAGCCGCCCGTAGTGGCCGATATGGGGCTTTGGGGTAATGGGGCGGTTCCCGTTATCAATCAATCTTCTCATGCGATTTGTTCTCCTTTCTCGTCGTGCTTCTTCCTGTGGTAGTTCTCCCGCCTTGCAGCAAGGAAGTTCTCATACCGGGCTTGGGCTGCGGGGTTTCCGGCTGCGGCTTCCTCGTACATCTTCTGGCGGGATTTCTTGGTGGCTTCCGAGTGGTAAGCCCGCCGCCTTGCAAGCTCGGCGGCTGCGGCGGGGTCGGTTTCCGCTTGGGCTTTCAGTTCTTGGTAGGCGTTCTTCTTCCGGCTCCGGCTGGCTTCAAGGCGTTCTGTTTCCTCTGGCGTGAGGGGCTGTCCCGCGACTTGCGCGGCGGCAAGCTCTTTGAGCGTCCGGGGCTTGGGCGGCTGCGCTGCTTTCTGCCGTTCATACCATGCCTTGTGCTGGCGGTTTTTCCTCTCGCGGTAAGCGGCAAGGCGTTCTGCTTCCTCCGGCGTGAGGTCGGCTCCGGCCTTTTGCAGCGCGGCAAGCTCCTTTAAGGATTTCGGCTTCGGGGGCTTGGGCGGCTCGGCGGCTTTCCGTTTCTTCCGCCATTCCTTTTGCCATGCCCGGTTATGGGCTAACCGCGCTTCGTCTGCCGCCTGTTCCTCCGGGGTCAGCAAGCCCGCTTTCTTCCTCGCGGTAAACTCCCGCTTCTCTGCCTTGCGCTTTTCCTCCCGCGCTTTGGCAAGCTCCTGTGAACGGGCTTCCTTTGCCGCCTGTTCCTCCTGCTGGCGGCGTTGTTCCTCGGCTTCCATTGGGGTAACGATATGGGCGGGGACTTCAAACGCGCCGATGAAGTTGAGGTAAATATCTATCCGCTGGCGGCGGCTGTTCCCGCGCCCCTCGCCCTCATGGACAACCACTTTCTCGATAAACTCGTTGAGCATGGGCGTTGTCAATTCGGAAAAGTCGGTGTAGCGGCTCACAAGCTCGATAAACTTATCTGTTTTCAGCCTGTCGGCGTTCCAGCTCTCGATTGCTTCCTGCCATTGTGCGATAGCGGCTTCCAGCCCGGTCTGTTCCTCGTCATATTCGGCAAGCAGACGGGTAAAGTGCTTATCGGGTATCTTGCCTGTGGCGTTTCCCTCGTACAGCTTTTTTACAAGCCCGTCCAGCTCCTTATACCGCCGCTGCGCCTTGCTCACTTTCTGCCGGTACTCCTTGACGGCATTTTCTTGGTGCTGGTCGGTGGCTTTCCGCACACGCTCGATAAACTCCGCTTCATTGTGCCGTACATACCAGCTCACGCGCTGGATTGCGGCAAGAATGGCGGCTTCCATTTTCGCGGTGGGGATATAGTGCATGGTGCAGTCGCGGGTAAGCTGGCGGTAGCTGGAACACACAAAAGCGTCGTCCAGATACTTGCCTTGCACAAGGCTGCTGCGGTGGGTCAGCTTCGCGCCGCAGTCGGCGCAGTAGAGAAGCCCGGTCAAGCGGTTTGGGGTGTTCTGCCGCTTGGGGGCGCGGCGTTTTGTTCCCATAAGCCGCTGGACGGTGTTCCATGTTTCCTCGTCCACAATGGCGGGGATTTCCCCGTCAAAAATATACTGTTCCTCCGGCGCGGTCTTGCGGGTGCTTTTGGTCTTGTAGTTCTCGCAGACGGTTTTCCCTAAAACCTTGCGCCCTGTGTACTCCGGGCGTTTGAGGATATAGCTGATAGTTGTTGTTGACCATGCGTAGGGGTCTGTGTACTTCGCCGACCGGACGGGTGCGCCTATCCGCTTCCAATGCTCGGACGGGATAGGGATTTTCTCGGCGCGGAGTGCCCTTGCTATGCTGGCGATACTCTCCCCGGCAACAACGCTGTGGAAGATACGGCGCACAACGGCGGCGGCTTCCTCGTCGATTACCCATTCGCCCTTGTTCTCCTTGGACGCAAGGTAGCCATAGCTGACGCTGCCGGAGCAGCGCAAGCCCTTTTCCATTCTCGACTTGAAAACGGTCTTGATTTTCCGGCTGGTGTCGGCAACATACCACTCGTTTATCACATCTCGGAAAATGGACATTATATCAAAGCCGTTGGCGGTATCAAGGTTGTCATTTGCCGCAATAAAGCGTACATGGTACTCGTCAAAGGTGCGCTTCAAAAGCCCCACTTCGACAACATCACGGCCAATCCTGCTTTGGTCTTTGATAATGACCGTAGCCACATTTCCCGCCCGGATTTCTTCCAGCATAGCGTCCAGCCCCGGACGCTTGAAAGTCGTTCCCCGCACTCCGTCATCGGTGAAGTGCCGGATATTCGTAAAGCCGTTCTTTTGGGCGTAGTCCTCCAAAATGCGCTTTTGGTTTTCTATCGACACGCTTTCCCCGGCTCGCTCATCGTCATGGGAAAGACGCTCGTACAGGGCTGTGATTTTTCCCTTGTCCGGCTGTTTCTTCATGGGGTGTAACCTCCTTTCTTGAGGGTGCGCGCTCCCTTTATCCTTATTGTAAATTACCATTTGGGTCGGTGACGACGAACGAAACCGGATAGTCTTTCGACTGGCATTGCATGAGGTTTGGCTTGATAAAAAAGCGCGTTTTGCCGCTGCCGGAGCCGCCGATGACCAGCACGTTTTTATTCCGCGCCGTCCGCGGGTCTTTGGGACGATTGTTCATGGTCAGGCTCTCGGTCTGCGTGAGGATGATGTTGTTCTCGAATACCGGGTCGATATACGGCGCGATGTCCTCATGCGTGCCCCAGCGGGCACTGCCGTACTCCATATTCTTGCGGAATTTCTTGGCGTTCTTGCCTTTGACGTAGACCGCCAGCCGTAGTACGGCGGCGATCAGGAGGCCGACCAGCAGATCGGCGGGGTGGAAGCTCGGAAGTAGGCTCTTAAAGGCCAGCCGAAAGCCATCCAGAATATGCAGGGCTTTTTGAGAGAAGTCCAGCCCCGGTGCTAACCGCGCAGCCTGCCCACACTTGGTTCCCAGCAGGGCAAACAGCAGATACGGGAGATTGGGGAGAATGATTTTCTTGATGTTTACAGGCTTTTTCATAGCTCCAGCCCCTTATCCTTGTGTCTGACCGCAGGCTTGATGATGTCCTTTGCCGCCTGAATATCATGCAGATGCTGGATGAGAGAGGGTTTCTGACGCTTCCTTGCCGTATTGCGGGTATATTCCTCAAAGGCCGCTGTGAGGGCATCCGCGTCCCGCGCCTTGAAGAACACCATGTACTTGGGCGGCGAGAGGGTCTTGTCCTTTTTTACAGCGTAGTCCACGCCGTATTTCCTTGCCACACGGTCAAAATCCTTGATGTTTTTATCGCTGATCTCGATGTTGGCAACGCCCTGATTCTGACCGACAAGCTGCTTGACCGTCTGCTTGCCGGTGGGCTTTACGGGGCCAGCCCGTTTTTTCTCTGCAATTTTTGCTTTCTGATGTGCCAGGAACTTCGCAACCGCCGCCTTGAGCACCCGTCCGGTGAGCTTCGTTGCGCTGATTACAAGGGTCACTGTCCTGTTTTCAACCTCTTCCTGCAATTATGAACGCCTCCTTCCGTGATGATCGCAGTATGCACTGGCGCACAGCTTACAGCGCAATGGCCGGGATCATTTCGTCTCCGTGACGGAGCTGCACAGTACGCTCTTCAAAAAGCCGCCGTACCAGACCGGCATCCCCCGAAGAGATATCCCACAGCTCATCATCGAGGCAGTAGAACACAATGGCGGGGCCGGTCAGGTACGTTTCGCCGCTGACGGTCACGACTGCTTTCTGCTCATAAGCCATGTACAGGTCGAAGGTCGGCACCTGCCGCACATGCGTGCAGAGGAAGCCGGTCGCAATGAGTGCGTCTAGCAGACGCATGGATTTGGTCTTCTGGCCGGGCACAGCCAGTAGAACCGAAACATTGCTTTCATCGTATTCCTCATCGTTTGGGGTAAGCTGAAAGCTGGAGACCGGCGCATAGCCGTCGCTTTTGAGCCTGACCCTGCGAGGGATTTTCCCGTGCGGGAGGATGATGTTGACATCTCCTGTGATGTTTACCGTGAAGTTTTCCATGATACATTCCTTTCTCAGCGCTCATTCTGGCGCTGCCGTTTTTTCTGCCACTGTTCCAGCAGCTTGATAATGACCTGCTCCATTTGCTGCGGCGTGTAATTTTTCGGGAAGTATTTTCGGAGCGTGTCGCTTTTCAGTGTCACGCGATTCAACTCGTCCTTCTTTTCTTCAGACATGACCTTGTACATGGCGTCCTGCGTGCATTTTCCCTCACGGCTGAGCTTTTTCAGCCGCTGCGCCTGCGAGAGTGAAGGGGTATTCTGGGAATACTCCATCGCATCCAGAACGCCCTTCTGTTCCTCCGGCCTGAGATAAGACAGTTCAACAGCGGGGTTAAAAGCAAGCTCGTTTTTATCCACCATCGTTTGCAGCTCCGGCACAAGCTCTGTCAGCCGCACAAAGCGGCGTACCTGATTTTTGCTTTCGCCGGTCTGCTGCGCAATAATTTCGGCTGTTTCCAACTTCCGCCCAACTTGGGTGGAAGTTAAATCTGTCCGCTGTCCCTGATGTTTCAGCGCCTCCATTTTCATCTTGTACGCCTGTGCGCGTTCCATGGGAGAAATGTTTTCGCGCTGCAAATTGGTATCCACCAACAAAATCACCGCCTCGTCGTCAGTCAGATTGCGGACAATGGCCGGGATCGTGTCCTTCCCGGCAAGGCCACTTGCGTGCAAGCGCCGGTGTCCGGCGACCATTTCATAGCCGCCTTCGGAGTCTGGCCGGATGATGGTGGGATTGAGTACGCCGAACTGCATGATGCTGTCTACGGTCTCCTGCATAAGTGCATCGTCCACCACTTTGAACGGATGATTCTTAAAGGGGTGGATATCTGAAATGCGTATTTGCTGCACCTGTTCCGGCTGGGTGCTCTGTGTGTCCTTTGGTTCTGTTTTCTTTGGCATGGCGTTCACCTCCATAACATGCGAAAAGCCGCAGGCCATATAAGCCAGCGGCGTCTAAATGCGTCCCTCTGCCATATCATGCTGAACAAGAGCTGCGTAGTAGCTGCTTATGGTAAGCGAGGCGTTATACAGCGTTGCCAGCAGATATTGACGAATGTTCTTGATCTTTGTGGTGTTCTCTTTCATGCAGCTCACTACGAAGCGAATATGCTCACTGTCCAACTTCAGGAACCGGCTCCTGACCACCTCTGCTGGTTTATCATCCCCGGAGATGCGCACGGTCTCTTTTGTGGTACAAACTGTATCCACGATAAGCTCCAGAATTTCCTCGACGATCTCCTTGTCATACGGCAAGTCCAGCAGCAGAACGTCATAGCTGATATTCTCCATGATAAGCCCTCTGTACTGCGCTCTTCGCTCTGCATCGGTTCCTTTCGATTCCCACTTTTGACCATCTCTGAACGAAGGGAAGGGAAAAGACTCAGTATCGTTAAAATCAGTATTGTTCTTCTCAGTATTACTACCTTTTGATTTTGGAAATTCTTGAGTTTCGATTTTCAAAAGTCCAGAATTTTGATTTTCACCATTCTTGAATTTTGATTCCGGTGCGGAAACAAAATTCTTGACGTAAATGAGATTAGGCTTGCCGAGACCCTGCCGCTTCCGCTCGATAAGCCCGCATTTCTCATCCAGCTCGTTCAGCAGCTTCATGGCCTTCTGCGAAGCGCAGGAAAGTGCGTCCATGATGTCCTCGACGGTATAGACGATATACACGCGCCCCTCCTGATCCAGCCAGCCGTTCTTGGCAGACAAGCTCATGCGGTCAAGGAGCAGGCCGTAAAGGATTTTTGCCTCTGCCGAAATGTCTTTGAAACGCTTATCTGTGAACAGCACCTTGGGGATGCGGTAGAAGGAGAACTGTTCTGCCTGATCCCCGTAGTAATAGTCCAGTGTCATGTATCTTCACGCCCTTTCCAAAGGCTCATAGAGCGCAGCAGCTCTTTTGTACACCAGCCGATGCAGGGAGACGCCCGCCCATACGGACAGCCGTCGCACTCGCTGACAGCGGCAGGCGGCTTCTGCGCCGAAATATAATAGCAGCCGGTTTTTCCACGGTAGGTGCAGCCCTCCGTCTGCTTCCAGAAATAGCAGTACCGGCAGTCTTTCGGTTTGTCCTCTGTATGTCCGTTCATTGCTTTCGCCTCCATTCCCGCCCATACCGGGCAACAAAAAAGCACACCCTCCGGCTCCGTCATGGAGCAAGTGGGTGTACTATGTAATACCGAGCGTCCCTGCCATGTTGCTGCGTCAGGGCATGAAAAAAGCGCGTCTGCCGACCCAAGCGCCACTTTGGGTAAACAGACGCACTATGTTCTATTCGCAGATTTTATGTAAAAAGGATCATAAAGCGTCGAATTTCTAGCACTTTTTGAGCCTTAATGTTTTTAGTCCTATTATTACAGCCGCGTCAATAAAGAACGTCGGGTTCGGAAAGTGCTGAGATTTTGCATACTCCATTAACATGACCTGCTGATGCTGGATGGAGTTCGACGGGTCATCTTTGCCGTCCTTTTCTTTGGTGTCCTCCACGGACAGTCTGCAATAAAGCGCTGTGATTTTGTCGGTTGCCCTTAACATATTGTTGTCCTCCTTCGGTGGGGCAACTGTCTGAACAGGATTGGATTCTGGGTTTATATCAAGAGAAACGTCGTTACTCATCGGCGTCCTCCGTGATACCGTTTTTATCATCGGCGGCGTTCTGTTCCATGATGCGTCTGAGCTTTTTGTCGAGGGTTTCCGTACCCTCGTAGCTGCCGGTTACGGTGTATTCCGTGCCGCCGTGTTCCTCCACAATTTTGACATCGGGCAGCCAAAAGGCGGACGGATTTTTCACAACAATGCTGCCCTTTTCATCGAAAGAAAACTCCCTCTTGGGGGCATCGTCGGGGCGCGGCTTGACCTTGGCATACGGGTCAGGATTGGAGAAATAAAACGAGCGGATTTCACCGTCCTTCTCGCCGTTATCAAAATCATCGTCGGCGAAAATCTCGCCCACTTCTTCGTCGGTCAGTTCGATGATCTCTTTGTCATTTTCTTTCGGATTCACTTCGTCAAGCCTCCTTTTCATTCGCTTTTTTCAAACGACAATTCAGTTCGTAGAGTGCTGTACGGTTTGAGTCCCACTTGAGTTTTTGATTTGCTTCGTCGTAGGTCAACCATACGCAGTCGGTATGTTCAGGAGATAGCCGTACATCATCTTGACATTCAAAGCCAAAAGTATATTCAGGAATTACATAGGTGCTGCTGTCCCAATGTTTGCGACGCATTTCTGATATGATCGTAACTGGAATATACGACAGACTTTTCAATCCAAGCCACTGAGTAGAATGTACACCACCCTCCTCAAAGGTTTCTCTTTTTGCTGCCGCCAAAGGTGTTTCGTTGTCCTCGCCGCCTCCGGCAATGAACTGCCATTGGTCGTGATCAGCACGGTGAAAAACGCAGTACATTGGAGTTCCATCGACAATCCGATATGGTATTGCAAGTATTTGAAAGGGTGCACGCATTGTAATCCTCCTCGACACAATTAACCTTATCTTGTAGCAAAACGGACGAACGCCATCAATGGTCAAGATGAACGGCTGCGCCGCCATTGACTTCCGTCCGTCCGTTTCGCTTTTTGGCAGACAAGGCGGCGGTTGCCGCCGATTTCCATTTGGGAAATGGCGCTTGCTAACATGGGAAACGGAGAATAGCAAGCACAGCAAGTGTATGTACACTTGCAAAATCCGGCGTGGTACGACCGGGATTTCCTTGCAGAATAGCAAGCAAATCCGGTGAGTACCCACACCGGAGCTTGCCATTCTGGCAAGCAATGCACGGCGGTACCCACTTCTCATTACCTGCCAACTGCGAAACGCACTTGGCAAGCAATGCTCGTGTTTATACACCCGTGCAATCTTGTTGGGGAATTGCCCCAAACCCCTGAACGATTTCAGAGAAATCGGCTGCGCTCCTACGGAGCTGAACGGAGAAATTTTATATGTTACTCTTGCGGCGGTTACAGTCTGCACAAAGCATCTGACAGTTTTCCGCAGTTGTCTTTCCACCCTTACTCCACGGCGTGATATGGTCAGCTTGCATTTCTTCAATTTCAAAATGCTTTCCGCATTTTGGGCAGATACCTTTTTGCCGCTCATAAGCTGCCCGTGCCATTTCAGGAGAGAAAGCACGAATATTTAGGTGCCGTTCCTGTCCATCAAAGAGATATTCATAAATGCCCTTTTGATTTGAGATATATCCATTGCGGTAGTCTTCGATCAGTTCAATGATACGAGCTTCAAGTGCTTTGGGATCATATTTACCTGTGCCGTATTTATTGTAAAAGATACCCCATTCGAGTCCCTTCATCAGCTTGCTGCGATATTTGGGGAATGTAGCTTTTACCCAATTTATAACAGTCTGGAAATACAGCCACAGTTCATTGCAGTTCGTGTCATGCTGGTGCTGTGACATATAATCTTCGATTTCAATACCTTCACGGGCAGAAATCCACTTCAAGGCGGTTTCAAGGTAGTCTTGACGGATTGCGGAGCCATTCAAATAGTCGCCGGCAATTTGATAAGCCGGGCACATGGTTTTGCTAAAATATTTTTTTGCTTCGGTCAGCCATTCTCCCGTATAAATCGCATTTCGTAATTCCTGCGTTGTCAGTTGTTCTCCTGCAATGTTGATGATTTTGAACCAGTCTAACTTCTCCTTATCCGTACCCTCGCAAATATAAATCATCAGCGGATAGTCCATAATCTGCTGTTGTTCCGTATGCGTCAGATTGGAAAATGTAAGATGGTTGATAGAGAAGTCACCTTGAACATATTGACAGATGCTTATTGTTCTCTGCTGACCATCAAGCACTTCAAAATTGCCATCATCATTTTTGACCCAGTACATTACGTTCAAAGGAAAATTCTTTGTGATGGTACGGATAACTTCGTCACGTTGTTTGTCTTTGTAGATAAATTCCCGCTGAAAAGCTGGGCGGATATTCAGCCTTCCATCGTAGCCCACAACACCGTTCTCAGCACTATCCTTGTATCCTGCAACAACTTCTCGCACAGGAATCTCATGTAGTTTGATTTTCATACATACTCTCTACTTTCTGCGAATAGTCAATCGCACATAAGTGATTTTTCCGTCGATCTTCCCCTCAGCATTTTTAATCAACCCTGGGATTGCCGTTGCATACGAATTGTGATCCGTCGATATAATTTCCTGCCGTGCAGAACCGGACGAATCACGTCGTCGTGTGAGTTGTCGGCTTGCGTCTGACGAGGATACGGAAGTACGGCTGCACCGTCCGCCGCCCCGTTCTCTCTCTCTCTCTCTCTCTCTCTCTCTCTCTCTACATTAACAGAATGTGAACAATCAGGGAAAGAGTAAACAAGATCTTTGCCATCAGTTCCTTTTCTGAACGCCACGATTTCAAATTGGTCAGGGTTATATTGCGACAAGAACGTGATTGGAACACCCATGACACCATAATAATCACAGGGAATATCTACTGTTCTGTCGACATTGATAGCGTCGTAGTTATCGTATTTAGGATATAATTCTGGCGAGTAGCTCCTGAATAGGGGCATATTTTCGTGCCTTTTTTCGATATCCACATTTGTGAACCAGCAAATGTTTCCCATTCGCCGCCATTTCTGTCCATGCTCATCAATCTTAAAATCGGTTTTCTTAATCTCGTAAGAATCGGGTACTTTGAACCAAAAATGTCCGCTATTATACCCCAACCATAATCTGTTTTCAGCAATCATCGGAAAAATCTCTTTATATGTGACAGCATTCATATTTCCAATGATTATAAAGTATTTTCTGTATTCTTCAAGTAACGCAATATACTCGCGGAACAGGGAGAACGGCGGGTTAGTTACCACCACGTCAGCTTCTCTTAGCAGCTCTACACACTCTGGGCTTCGGAAGTCTCCGTCACCATTAAGAAGTGTCATAGTATTTTTTCTGTTTCGCATAAGATATTCGACATCCGCAAGATCTGCCCGCCCATCGTGGTTTTCGTCTGTCACCTCGGTGATTTCTACTCGATAGGGTCTCCGAGTGCTACAAACCAATGGAGTTGTGTCAGTGTCTGGAACAAATGCAAGCTGTCCAGCATTGTCAACATAGTACTCAAATTCATCTCCAACCACGGGTGATGTTGCATAGCAAGTTGTTACCAATTTCTTCAACCCCAAAGCATTGAAATTCATGGCAAAGTACTTAAAGAAATTACTCTCGTAGGGATCATCGCAGTTGCACAAAACTGTTTTGCCAGCAAAGAAACTCCGGTAATGCTTGAGTTCCTTTTCAATCAGCGAAAGTTGCGTGTAGAACTCATCCTGTTTGTTCCTTGCAGAATCATGTAGATTGCTATTTCCAGCCATTATCTGTCACCACCTTCTTCGGTAGAAGAAAATATTTCCACAACATCATCAAGCCCACATCCGAGATAGTTGCAAATCTTTGCAAGGGCTTCCATGGAAACTGGCATCTGCTTTCCCATTTTTGCGAGCATATTTGTACTAATGCCTGTTTGTTGCCGCATCTCGGTTTTCGTGATTTTTCTATCTATCAACAATTTCCATAACTTGTCGTAGCTGTAAATCATCATGGTGCCCTCTCTTTGCATTTTGCTTTTATAATCTTATCACAGAATTCCCAAAAACGCAACAAATTATTGCATATCGAGATATGCTTTCGTGTGGGCAGCAGTAAGCAGGGTGAATATCTGCACCTATTTCCATAGCAGCAAAGCAAGTGTTGTGATTTCAGAAAAGAAGTTCATTATAGAGCAAACAGATTTTACCATGTAGCGCTTCTTAAATCCGTGTATCCCATACGCTGAACAGTAGCTATTTTTGCGCTTCTACACCAGACCACACGGATAGGTGAAGTCTGATATGCCTGCATTTGAACAATGCCACACAGAGGGGAAAACAAGCGAAATTCAACCCTTAGATGTACAAAAACAGGCGGCATCCAACCAAAGTTGAATGTCGCCTGTTTTGTCCAATCCTGTCTGACAGATGCCGATTTCGTAATTTTCTCAAATTACTGTCTTATCGGCACACGCCCGAAGCCGTGCTTTTCCGGTTAAATCGGTTGTTTACTTGCCCATGGGGGCGCCGCAGTGGGGGCAGAAGTTGCTGTCGGACACAGTGCCGCAGACGGAGCAGGTCTTGGCGTCGCCGGACTCCTCCTGGGGCTCCTCGTCCTGGGTTTCCTCCTTGCGCTTGGCGGCCTCCAGCTGGGCGATCTTCTCCTTGGAGGCGTTAACGGCGGCCACGACGTCCTTCACGGCGTCGGGCAACTCACCCTGAAACTCGGAGACGAACCACTCGCCGATGGCCCGATAGTTCTTCTCGATCTCCCGCTGCTCGGAGAGAATTTCCATGTTCATCTTGGCGGCGTCGGTGGCAGCCTTGGCCTTCTCGGTGGCGGTCTCCGCCAGATCCTTGGCCTTTTCGGCAGCCGCACCGGCCACCAGCTGGGCCTTCTTGGTCAGTTCATCAAAAAATGCCATAGCAATGATCTCCTTTCAGATTCTGAAATTCTTAATTAGGGTCATTATACACCAGGGTGGGCGGTTTTGTCAATGCTCGATCCAGTCGGAGGCGCGGGACACGGCGCGCTTCCACAGGCGATAGTCCCGGTCGCAGTCCGCCTGGGGCCGCAGGGGTTCAAACACCCGCTGGCTCCGGCGCAGACGGGTCAGCTCCTCCAGATCGCTCCACACGCCGCAGCTGAGGCCAGCCAGGGCCGCCGCGCCGAAGGCGGTGGTCTCCACCATCCGGGGCCGGTCCACGGGGATGCGCAGCAGATCCGCCTGCAGCTGCATGAGAATGTCCGATACGCTGGCCCCGCCGTCCACCCGCAGGGCGGTGATGTCGCAGCC
>ERZ772821.1533-NODE-1533-length-13687-cov-3.026849_pt1 | contig 13687 bp, 19 predicted proteins | sample MGYA00580859_ERZ772821 | MGnify/ENA primary metagenome ERZ772821 (study PRJEB29015, sample SAMEA2737674) | human gut metagenome | biome: human gut; feature: human-associated habitat; material: faeces | place: China | collected 2012 ...
TACAGTTCATAAACACAGTACAGTATTAGAGCAATAGTAAATAAGTGCCTTATAAGCTGGAGCAATGTATCGGGCAAATACTGATTTATTGCCGCCGACATATCATAATTTTGATCATTCATAAGTGTTATCTCGTCGGTGACATTACTCATTGCAGGAATATAAAGCCGTGGAATAGGTAATAATGCTTCTGTGCCGTTATAACTCATAGACTGAACAAAAGACTTTAAAGACGTCCCAAACCCCTCATTAACGGACGGTACAGCGCTCTCTGTATCGCTTGCAGACTTATCTCCCGCCGCTTGCGTTTCGTCTTTTTCCTTTTGTTGTAATTCATTCTGATTATCTATTATTTTCTGCGTATTATCGTCGTTGTTTTTCTTTATTTCATTAGTATTTTTATCACCCTGTGACTGAATACCGCTTAAAATACTGCTAAGCTTGCCGTTTATGTCTTCAAAGCGCGTATTTGCCGTTGCAAGATTATCAATAATAGAATTAAGTTTATTTACAACGAATACGTCAGTACCGTAATTAAAAACAAATCCCGAAGTACTATCGGCAACAGGAACAGAACTAACATTAACGTTATAGCCGTGAATACCCGTAACAACAGAAGAACCGCCAAGCCAAATGGTAACCGCTGAACCCGTCCCAAGGCTTTCCATTCTGCCATAATTATCCCAATAAACACCCCATAAAATTAAATCACTGGTTGAAGCGCCATTATTTGAAATATAAATGCGCAATTGACCGTCCAACACATTCGTATTAAAATTAAGGCGGTCTAAAGTACCCTCAGACGATTGAGAATATGCAGAAACATAAATACAGAATGCTTTTCCGTCAGCCCTTACAAGCTCAATAAAGCCAGATTTATCCGATATTTGCGGTTTTGAGCAATAAAAAGTATGGTCTACAACCGTACCTGCACTTGCCGTAACAGCGCTAAGCATAACAACAAATACCGCCGAGAAGAGCGCAATCCCCCGCAACCCCCAACGGGGGATACGGGGGATTTTCTGCGCTATCTTTGCCTTAACCTGTCTAAACATCTAAAAAGCACCCCCTTAAAAACTATCGCAAACATAAGCGCACAGCACATTATAACCAAAGCGTGAGACTGTACCCCATTATGCACAGGCAAATCAAGGGACCGTCCCTGTCCGACATTGCTATAAACGTAATATTCATTGGTGATATTATAATCAAAATCGGCATTTTCTGCCGCACTAACCGAATAAGGCGAGCTATAACCAGAACTATTTCGAGTAATAGTATATTGTGTAGTCTTTTTAGACATAGTATTTTTGACAAGAGCCGTCCATTCATATTCACCCGTTTGCATAAGAACATACTTGTCTAAAAGGCTGATTTTGTTTGCTATAACTGCCTGTGTTGCGCTGTCTACGCTTGAATAACCATTACTGTTTATGTATTGTGTTATCACTTAAAACGCCCCCTAAAAGCGCTTATACAGTAATCCCACAATAAGCCAAAAACAATTATAATAAATACAACAGGCATAAACTGCGCAAAGCTATTTGCTATTACTATCATCACGTTTCACCACCTCCAAAGTATTATACATTCGCATAACAGAAACCTGCGGAACATAAAAGTTTAACTTAGGTTCTTTTTCCTTATAATTTCCGCTATCGTCATAATCCGAGCCGTCAAAAACCCTATACGCATAAAAAAGCCCCGCAATCCCCTTTTTGCAATCATAATGCCAAGTTGTTTGTTCCCTAATCCCTTTAGAAATGCGCGAAAAGCGTTGAGACGTACCGAGAATTAAACGCCTGTTTTTACGGTTTTGACACCATACTTGCATAGTCGAAAGAGGCATTCCCTTACTTTCAAGACTATTAAAAAGGGTATGTATTTCATCAATGATAAATATAGTGCCGTTAACACCATTATTATATTTGTCGAAGTCCTCAACGCCGTTATATACGTGTGTCGGTAAACCGTAAATAGATATATTCGACACAAGCTCACATTCAGGATATTGTTCAACAATTTGCTTTACCAAATGCATCATAAGCAATGTTTTGCCGCTACCCTGCGAACCCGTAAAAAGCCACATACCCGCATAAGGAAATGGATCCCTACTTTTAAGACTTGTTTCGCCTATAAGCTGTCCAATACCGCCCAAATTCTTTTTAGGCTCTAAATATACACCCATATAAAATTCACCTCATAAAAAAAATAGTGGGGGTATAGCCCCCACCGCCGTAGGCTTTAAAGCTTACCCTAACTGGGAGCTAAGCTCCCAGAGCCGTAAGCTTTAAAGCCTACCCTTTGTAATAGCCGCCATAGCTTTGCGTTTAACCCAACGATAACCGAACCAAGCCAAAACGAGAGGTACAGCAATGGCAACACCCGCAAGAAGAACCTTGCCAAGATTGGCAACCGACAGGTCAGTCAAGCCGCCCTTTATCGAAGTGATAAAGGTATCAAGACCAGTGCCGACAACGGCGTCTTCGCCCGTAAGCATAGCAATCTGCGTAAAAGGCATATTATTTTCTCCCTTCCTTAAAATTATTTGTTAAGCTGAATTATAGCCATTTCGGCAGAATTCAGAAAAACAAGCTTTTTAATCCCCATACCTAAGTCAATTTCAAGAGCGGTATATTGGTTCCCCGTCTTTTTACTCACTTTAGTAACGAGTTGAGCGTCTAATTTCATTGTTTACTACTCCTTTCCATAAGCATTATATCTTGTCGGGTAATAAGCCCGTCAAAATCTTTTATGTGTTCATTTTCCCACAATCTAACGTCACAGAGATAATCTTTAATTTGCCTGTAATGAAGTATAAAGTCGCGTCCGAACTTCTTACCGCAATCGTGTATTGAAGTCCCCTTCAAAATCATTTCACAGGCTAATTGAATATTGTCCCAATTGCTCGCCTCATTAGCTTTAAAATATTCGTGATTGTTTGACTGCCGTATTTTTGTGTCATACTGATATTTACCAGCCGCTTTAGCGGCTAAGGTGTTATGTATGAGATATTCGTACATTTCGTACTCGTCAGTCATTTTCTGCGCTGTTGTAGTAACGGGTTTACCGTCCTTTACAAAGCCGTCAAACCAACGGCGAACAGCCGAAAGACTACAAGCATTGTATGTTACGATTATTAGGTGTGTATGCGGTTCTTTTAGCGTACCGTCTTCGTTAGTGTCCTTATCGTGATAAGCGTAAGCATACGCCCGTATTTGGTTCCAATGCTTACACAGCACCGACTCAATCTGTATTTGGTGAAGGTACGTTATAAGGCTAAATTTTCGGTATCTTCCTGAACCGCCTTTTAATTTCAGTGGTGGTCGATTGGTGCTCGATGTTTCATTAGACATAATTATTAGTCCTTTTCACCTTTAAAAATAATTTTTTCATCTTCAAAAGTGAAATCAGTATTACACAAACAGAGTAAAGAGCGAAGAAGACACCTCTCGCCAAACTCTCGACAGAAATCAACATAAGTATGAGCTTCTTCCTCATTCGCAAAAACAGCTTGTTTACCATTCGATTTTTCAATAACAAAATAACGCATATAAAACACCTCATATTTGATTTTTAATCCCCCCTGCCCTTTTACCTTGCTTTATCCTCACAATGGTATCAGGCTAAGTCCTGCAGTACAACAGGGGGTGTGTACCACGGTGGGCTCACTGTAAAATAGTATACCCATAGTGGGCTCACTTGTCAATAGTTAAATTTAAGTTTGTTAAAGGTGACAAGGTGGGCTCTTTATTTTTGTGCAAAATAATAGTATAATAATGGTACCAAGGAGGGACTAAAAATGACAAACAAAGTAGAAGTAAAATTGAGATTGCCCGAAGGGACAAAAACCAAATTACAAAAAGAGGCAGAAAAACAAAAAAGAAGCATAAACAACCTACTTGAAGTTATAATCGAAGAATATCTCAAAAACATAAAATAGCAAAAATAATTACACAATTACACAACTTCTTACACAGGGGTTGTGTAATTTTTTCAGGGCAAGAATGGCTTAACAAAGCCTTGTATTTTCAAAATTACACAAATACACAGCCGGAGCATATGACGCGGATATGCTCCGGCTCTGCTTTTTTTCCGTAAAGTCTGTACTGTTTCCGTTTAGTTTTGAAAACGAGAGAGGGGGCAAGGAGGGGAGCACCAGGGTGACACCTCCCCTCCATTTCCCCCAAAAAATTACCATTAAAAGGTGGAAAACTCTTCGAGTTTACACACCATTTAACGGCGAATTTTTTTCCCCCTTTTCTCCCTTCCGTCACCTCACACACAAAAAAAATAATTTTTTTTTTGAAAGATTGCGCGTTCTGCGGAACGCGCTATGTACCGTTAAAATTGTGCTTACGCCGTTTTTGTTGCGGAACGGGTAATTTCCCTACTTAACGCCACGAAGACCGTACAAAGGGCAAAAAAAAGAGCCTACACGTATCAGTGTGACTGAATTGGTACTTTTCTGAATATTTAGTATAATTGTGGAAATATTAAAAATTGGCTCATATATAAAATTGTTCCAAGCCTGTAAACGGATCCTATGCCGCAGTATTTCGTAATGGTCGAGGTTATCTAAAGCCGACAGCCGAAGACTTGTATTAAGATCCTTTTCTTCCTGTTCTATTTGATTGCCTTTTCTGTATAAATTATCCATAATACGCCTCCTTATAACCATTCGGAAAAAACCGTAGAAAAGCGAACAAAATTTTAAAAACCTTAAATCCTGAAAACTATACCCTTTTACAGCTTTCGAATCTGTATAATTATCTATATAATAAAGAAGCTGCGTTCACAGATTATCTTGCGGCAAAAAAAGCTTTTAATTCAGGTAATATTCATTTTTTATAAAAACAACAAAAAGCAACCCGAACAGTCGTACTGACCGTTTTGGTTGCTTTTTGTTGTTTGCAGGTTATTTTTTAAAACAAATTATTCTGCCGCTCTGTTTGAATTATCGGAAAAGATGCAGCCGCAGTATTTTTGGCGGTATATATCATATTCGCGGCATATTACGATCGAACGCTGATATCCGCCGCGCTTTTTAAAATCGGACGGGAGATATAAAACACCGTTTTTTTCGGCGCAGCTCTCCCCTATTTTATTTATAAGCGCGGCATTTTTATGCGGACTTACCGTAAGTGTTGTTGCGTATATAGGAAAACCGTTTTTCGCGGCAAATTTCGCCGTGCGCGAAATGCGCATTTTAAAGCACAGATCACACCTTTTACCGCCCTCCGGCTCTGTTTCGAGGCCTTTAACAAATTTATAGTATTCTTCTGTATTGTATTCGTCTTCGATTATTTTGACGCCACCGCAAAACGAAGCGGTTTTACAGAACCTATAAAGCTCCCTAAGCCTTTTTTCATATTCGCTTTTATCTGTAATGTTGGAATTGCTGAAAAATACGGTTATATCGAAATATTTTGTTAAATACTCAAGTACGTATGTCGCGCAAGGCGCGCAGCAGGCGTGCAAAAGCAACTTTTCGCGTTTGGTTTTGCAGCACTCTTCTATAATTTTATCGGTTATAAGCTGATAGTTTATTTTTTCCAAATTCGTTCACTCTTTCCTGAATTATTATACTATTATATTTTTCTGTTGTCAAATTATCTTAGATTTGGTATAATTATATTTAAAGGTTGGGATTGAAATGAATAGTGTAAATACAATTAAAAACGAGCTTGACCGAAACAGCGCTCTATTGGTTTCAGGAGGTCCGAACAGATTTTATTTAACAGGTTTTAATTCAAGCGCGGGCTATGTGCTTATAACAAAGAATTATGCCTATTTTCTTATAGATTTCAGATATTATGAAAAAGCGTTCAAAATCGTTAAGGACTGCAAGGTAATACTTTCGAAAAATCCCTTTGATGAAATTAAGCGGTTGTGTGAAGAAAACGGCGTCGGTAATATATATACGGAAACCGAAAGCCTGTCGCTTGCTGATTTTAAGCGGTTTACCGCCCGATTAAAGCCGCTTACCGTATCTGAAAGCGACAGTTTTGATAATTTGCTTAAAAATATGCGCGCAGTTAAAAGCGAAAGCGAGCTTGAATATATAAAACAAGCCCAGCGCTTAACAGATAAAACCTTTTCATATATATTAAGCCGCATAAACACCGAAAGAACCGAACGAGAGATTATGCTTGATATGGAATTTTATATGCGAAAGCTCGGCTCCGACGGCGTATCGTTTGATTTTATTGTTGTTTCGGGTAAAAACTCTTCTCTGCCGCACGGCGTTCCTACCGATAAAAGGATAGAACGCGGAGATTTTGTAACAATGGATTTCGGAGCGGTTGTGAACGGTTACCGCTCTGATATGACGCGAACCGTGGCGGTGGGATATATAATCGATGAACAGCGGCTTGTTTACAATACTGTGCTTAACGCTAAGGCGGCAGCTGTTAGCGCGGTAAAAAGCGGTGCCGTTTGCAGTGATATTGATAAAATTGCACGCGATATTATAAATAATGCGGGATTTGAGGGTTGCTTCGGTCATGCGCTCGGTCACAGCGTGGGTATAGAAATACACGAAAGCCCCATTTTCAGCCCGAAATGCAGCGAGACCTTAAAAAGCGGAAACGTTATAACGGTAGAGCCGGGAATTTATATTGAAAACAAGTTCGGCGTAAGAATAGAGGATATGGTATTTGTAACCGAAGACGGCTGCAAAGACATTACCGAAAGTCCCGATGAGCTTTTAATAGTGTAATTTTAACGGAGGGTCTTATGGAGAATATTATTGAAATTGAGCATTTGCGTAAATCATTCGGCAGTATTAAGGCTGTTGACGATTTATCGTTCAGTGTGAAAAAGGGCGAGCTATTTGCATTTTTAGGTGTGAACGGCGCAGGAAAATCAACCACTATTTCAATTATTTGCGGTCAGCTTAAAAAAGACGGCGGCAGCGTTACGGTATGCGGTGAAAATACGGATAACGCCGCCGAAAGGATTTTAAGTAAAATAGGGGTTGTTTTTCAAGGCTCGGTGCTTGACAAGGCGCTTACCGTTAAGGAAAATCTTAAAAGCCGCGCGGCGCTTTACGGTATAAACGGCGACAGCTTTAAAAAAAGACTTTTCGAGCTTTCTGAAACGCTTGATTTTACGGACCTTCTAAACCGTTCGGTAGGTAAGCTGTCAGGCGGTCAGCGCCGCAGGATAGATGTAGCCCGCGCGCTTTTACATAAGCCCGAAATACTTATTTTAGACGAACCTACTACCGGTCTTGACCCGCAAACCAGAGTTACGCTTTGGCGTGCGATTGAAAATTTAAGAAAAACCGAAAATATGACTGTTTTCCTTACAACGCATTATATGGAGGAGGCGGCTGACGCCGATTACGTTGTGATTTTGGACAGCGGTAAAATTTCCGCCTGCGGCACCCCGATAGAGCTCAAGAATAAATATACGGGCGATTTTATAACGCTGTACGGCGCAAATGAAAACGAGGTAAGCGAGCTTTCCTATCCTTACGAAAAAATCGGCGACGCCTATCGCGTTGCGGTGCCAGATACCGCAGCGGCAACCGCGCTTATAGTAAAAAGACCCGAAATTTTCCGCGATTATGAGATAACCAAAGGCAAGATGGACGACGTATTTCTTACGGTTACCGGTAAAAAGCTTACGGGAGACGAAAATAAATGACAGGACTTTACAATCTTACCAAAAGAAACTGCAAGCTGTTTTTCAAAGATAAGGGTATGTTCTTTACATCACTTATAACACCTATAATACTTCTTGTGCTGTATGCCACGTTTTTGGCAAAGGTATACCGTGACAGCTTCACTTCAGCGCTGCCGGCGGGCTTTAGCATAAAGCAAAAGCTGTTAGACGCCACGGTGGGCGGCGAGCTCTTCTCTTCCCTGCTTGCAGTAAGCTGTGTTACGGTCTCGTTTTGCTGCAATATGCTTATGGTACAGGATAAGGTTTCGGGCGCAAGGCACGACATTACCGTTTCACCGGTTAAAAGCAGCGTGCTGTCGTTAAGCTATTATATTTCAACGCTTATTTCCACCCTGCTTGTTTGCCTTGCCGCAACGGCGGCTTGCTTTATCTATCTTAGCACTATAGGCTGGTATATGTCTTTAAAGGACGTTATGTTTATAATACTTGATGTATTTCTGCTGACTCTGTTCGGTACGGCGCTTTCCTCGGTAATAAATGTTTTTCTGTCGTCACAGGGGCAGATTTCAGCCGTGGGAACGGTTGTAAGCGCGGGTTACGGGTTTATTTGCGGCGCGTATATGCCTATTTCTCAGTTCGGTAAGGGGTTACAGCGTTTTATAATGTTTTTACCGGGTACATACGGCACAAGCCTGCTTAGAAACCATGCTATGAACGGCGTATTTAATGAAATGAAAAATACGGGATTTCCGAACGAGGTTTTAAGCGCGATAAAGGATTCTGTTGACTGTAATCTTTATTTCTTTGACAATAAAGTTTCGGTCGGCGCTATGTACGCGGTGCTTATAGGCAGCACGTTATTACTTATTTTGTTATACGTGCTTATAAGTGCGCTTACGGTAAGAAAAAACAGATAGAAAAATACGTCGTGATTGCTTAACTTATATAATACCTGCAATCACGCCGTATTTTTATTTGTGTGTATTTTAAAAACAGACTAAGCGTTTTACCGCTTAGCCTGTTTTTAAATTTATCAATACATTCCGCCGGCCTGTGCCGCAGCTGCCGCTGCTGCATTAGCTGCCGCCGCGTCTTCCTTTTTATCTGCCACAAGGCTCTCGGTTGTGAGAACCATTGCCGCAACAGAAGCCGCGTTTTCAAGAGCAGAACGCGTAACCTTTGTCGGGTCAACTATACCTGCGTCTATCATATCGGTATAGGTTTCGTTATAAGCGTCGAAGCCGTAGTTTACCTTGCCGCTGTTAACGATCTTATCAATAATTACAGAGCCTTCACGACCTGCGTTAAACGCAATTTGCTTAATGGGAGCCTCAAGCGCCTTAAGAACAATATTAACGCCTGTTTTTTCGTCGCCGGAAACGGTATCGAGCAAAGCCTTAACCGCAGGAATGGCGTTAATAAGCGCTACGCCGCCGCCTGCAACAATGCCCTCTTCAACTGCCGCCTTGGTGGCTGAAAGAGCGTCTTCAATGCGAAGCTTTTTATCCTTCATTTCAATTTCGGTAGCAGCGCCCACTTTAATAACGGCTACGCCGCCTGCAAGCTTTGCAAGCCTTTCCTGAAGCTTTTCTTTATCAAAGTCGGAGGTTGTAGCGGCAAGCTCGTTTCTGATCTGGGCTACCCTATCCTTGATAGCGGCGGAATCGCCCGCACCGTCAACAATAATGGTGTTTTCCTTTGTAACCTTAACCTGACGTGCTTTACCGAGCTGTTCCATTGTGGTATCCTTAAGCTCAAGACCCAATTCCTCGGAAATAACCTCGCCGCCGGTTAAAATGGCTATATCGCGGAGCATTTCTTTACGTCTGTCGCCAAAGCCCGGCGCCTTAACCGCAACGCAGGTGAATGTGCCGCGCAGCTTGTTAACAATAAGGGTTGAGAGAGCCTCGCCCTCAATATCCTCTGCAATTATAAGCAGCTTTTTGCCTGCCTGAACTATTTGCTCAAGAAGCGGAAGGATTTCCTGAATGTTGGATATCTTCTTATCGGTAATAAGAATAAGCGCGTCGTCAAGCACGGCTTCCATCTTATCCGAATCGGTTACCATATAAGGGGTAATATAACCGCGGTCAAACTGCATACCCTCAACAACCTCTGAGTATGTTTCGGCGGTTTTTGATTCTTCAACGGTAATAACGCCGTCTGCCGTTACCTTGCTCATAGCCTCGGCGATAAGCTTACCTATAACCTCGTCGCCCGAAGAAACGGTTGCAACACGCGCGATATCGTCGCTGCCGCTTACCTTCTTGGAGTTCTTTACTACCGTATCAATAGCGGTATCAACTGCGTTTTTAATGCCTTTCTTTACAACCATCGGGTTAGCGCCCGCGGCAACGTTTTTCATACCCTCTTTAATAAGCGCCTGAGCTAAAACGGTAGCCGTTGTGGTGCCGTCGCCCGCGGCGTCGTTTGTTTTAACCGATACTTCCTTTACAAGCTGAGCGCCCATATTTTCAAACGGGTCTTCAAGCTCGATTTCCTTTGCTATGGTTACGCCGTCGTTAGTAATAAGGGGTGAACCGTACTTTTTATCAAGAACAACGTTTCTGCCCTTGGGACCTAACGTTACCTTTACGGCGTCTGCCAATTTATCAACGCCTGCCTGAAGTGATTTTCTGGCTTCCTCGCCGAAAATAATATTTTTAGCCATAATAACTTACCTCCGATTATTCTACTATTGCCAAAATGTCTGACTGGTGAAGAACGGTAAATTCCTCGCCGTCGATTTTAATATCGGTGCCCGAATACTTAGCGGCGATTACCTTGTCGCCCTCTTTGACGGACATTTTAACTTCCTTGCCGTCCACAATACCGCCGGGACCTACCGCAACTACAACCGCAACCTGCGGCTTTTCCTTAGCGGCCGAGGTTAAAACGATACCGCTTTTAGTGGTTTCCTCTGCTTCTGTTGCTTTAATAACAACATTATCTGCCAAAGGTTTAAGTTTCATAACAAGTTCCTCCAAACTTATGTTTTAAAGACGGCGTATACCGTCTTTTTTTAACTGCAATATACATTATAATCGAAAATCAGGGAAAGTCAATACCGCATTTTAAAATTTAAACTATTGTTAATATTTTACTCTTAAAAATGCAATATTATCCTAATTATTCTCAATGTTTTTATACATTTTTTCAAGCACCGATTCTACAATAAACTGTTCTTCGGGCGATATTCCGTCTAACATATGCGAAAAAAACCTTTCAACCGACATTGAAACCGATTTTGCCGCAATTCCCCCTTTGCCCGTAAGAGAGATTTCATCGCCGTTTATTACCGCCATGGTATCGGCAGTAAGCGCCTCGGCGGTTTTTTGAACCTCGGACAGACGAATATCGTTTAATTTTCCCTTATGCTCCGGTTTTTCGTAAAGATATATAAGAGCCTCCGCCTCGTCTACGGATATTCCAGAACGTCTTGCCGCCGCTTCCGCCGCTTTTTCGTATGTTTTTAGAATAACCTTTTGCAGCTTTATAAATCTTGTAACGTTAATACTGTTCATAAAAAAGTAACACCCTCCGTAATCAAATACTTATATATTTTAATACGGAAGATGTTATTTGTAAATGCTTTATTTTAAAGTATCTGCAATTTTATAAATAAGCTTTTCGGATTTTTCCCAGCCAAGGCACGGGTCGGTTATAGATTTACCGTAAATATGCTCGCCTATCTTCTGCGCGCCGTCCTCAATATAGCTTTCAATCATAAGCCCCTTTACCATTGAGCGGATATCCTTATTGTGGTTACAGCTGTAAACCACGTCCTTTGCAATTCTTATCTGCTCTAAATACTGCTTGCCCGAATTTGCATGGTTGGTGTCGATTATAACAGCCTGATTTTTCAGTTCTCTTTAGCAAGCTTTGTTTCCGAATACAGCTCGTGCAGCTTTATAAGGTCTTCATAATGATAATTCGAGACGTTTTTGCCTGCAAAATCAATATATCCGCGCAAAATGGAATGTGCGTAGGGGTTGCCTTCGCTTACAACCTCCCACCCGCGGTATATAAAGGTATGGCTGTGCTGCGCGGCGGTTATAGAGTTCATCATAATACTTAAATCTCCGCTTGTGGGGTTTTTCATACCCACTGGTATATCAAGACCGCTGGCCGTTAGCCTGTGCTGTTGGTTTTCAACCGAGCGCGCGCCTATCGCAACGTAAGAAAGCAGGTCGGATAAATAACGGTGATTATCGGGGTAGAGCATTTCGTCCGCGCAAGAAAAGCCGTAATCGTGCAGCGCCGCCATATGCAGATCTCTTATTGCAACAATGCCTTTTAGCATATCGGGCGTTTCGTCGGGGTTAGGCTGGTGAAGCATTCCCTTATATCCGTCGCCCGTGGTGCGCGGCTTGTTGGTGTAAATGCGCGGTACTATAAGTATTTTGTCCTTTACGTCGTCCTGTACCTTTTTAAGCCTTGAGATATAGTCGAGCACAGGCTCGCGGCTGTCTGCCGAACAGGGACCGATCACCAAAATAAATTTATCCGATTTGCCCGAAAAAATGTTTTTAAGCTCCTCGTCGCGCGCAGCTTTTACCGCCGCGTCCTGCTCTGATACAGGGTATCGCGCCTTTATCTGCTGCGGTATGGGCAGTTTTCTTAAAAATTTCATATTCATAGTCTTTTCCCCTTAGGTCGTTAATCTTATAGGTGCTTGTTAAAGCGTTTTCTGCGCTCGGTGGAAAGCCGCATCATTTTGCGTATTCCCTCGCGGTCGCCCGTTTCGATTTTTTCGTAAAGCTCTTGGAAGCTTTGCTTAAAACTGCGCATTTCGGCAAGCAGCATATCTCTGTTATCCAAAAACAGCTCGCTCCACATTTCGTCGTTTATCCGCGCAATGCGCGTTAAATCGCGGAATGAGTCGCCAGTGTAATATTCAAGGTCGGGCGTGTTGTTGCAGCACATCAGCGTTACCGCTATGCAGTGGGTAAGCTGTGATAAAAACGCTATCATTTCGTCGTGCTTTTCGGGCGATAGCTCCGCCACGCGGTGAAAGCCTAATTTCTCGCCCAAATCGCGGCAAAGCTCTATTGCGCCGGCGGTGTTTTTCTCTGTGGGAACCACTATGTAGTTAGCGCCCCTGAAAATGCCCGAATCGCTGTTTTCAACCCCGCATACCTCGCGCCCCGCCATAGGGTGGGCGGCTATAAACTCCACATCCGGGCGGAGTATCTCCTGAATTTTGTAAACAATACAGCCCTTAACGCCCGTAACGTCGGTTATAACCGCGCCCGATTTTAATAGGTGTTGATTTTTTTCTATCCATTCGGTGAAAACATGTGGGTAAAGCGCAAATATAACTAAATCTGCGGCGGAAATAATGCTTTTATCAAGCTTTGTTGTGCCGTAATTGATTATACCCTTTTCAAGCGCAAAATCAACCGACGATTGCTCCTTTGTTACGGCGTTTACGGTATAACCTTTCTTTGTGAGGGCTTCGGCGTAGCTGCCGCCAAGTAACCCTAAGCCTACTATTAAAATATTTGTATCTTTACTTAACTTCATTTTTCTTCAACCTTTATGCCGAGGGAAGCAAGCCTGCGGAAATAATCGGGAAAGCTTTTGTTTACCGCCTCGGCGCCCGATATACTGCCGCCTGTTATACTGCAAAGAAGGGAAAGCGCCATTACTATCCTGTGGTCGTTGTGACCGGAAAGTATATCGGTAGGTGTTGTTATGCCGCGCTTTTTCACTTCAATTTCATTTTCATAAACCTTTACGCTGCAGCCGAACTTTGAAAGCTCCTCCGCCATAGCTTTTCCGCGGTCGCTTTCCTTTATTTTAAGACGGTGGGTGCCCGTAAGCCTTACGCCGTTGTTTGCTGCCGCAACCGCCATTAAAACAGGCGCTAAATCCGGGCAATCGGAAATATCCATTTCGGGGCAGCCACGCACCAATTTGCCGAAAAGCTTTCTGTAAACCGCGTCGCCTTGGCAGGTATCCTTTTTAAGTCCTGTAACCGCAACATTGCCGCCTACCGAGTTGAACGCCTCAAAAAACGCGGCGTTGGAGTAATCACCCTCAACACGCAGCG
>ERZ772821.1538-NODE-1538-length-13663-cov-11.182540_pt1 | contig 13663 bp, 16 predicted proteins | sample MGYA00580859_ERZ772821 | MGnify/ENA primary metagenome ERZ772821 (study PRJEB29015, sample SAMEA2737674) | human gut metagenome | biome: human gut; feature: human-associated habitat; material: faeces | place: China | collected 2012 ...
GCACACAAATTGATCTTATCATTCGAAAAAGGCTGCAAGACCCTCTCAGTCACCTACGGTGACAGCTCTCCCAAAGGGAGAGCCAAGTTCGTAGGGCCCGCTGCTCACAGCGGGCCGGGGAGAGCCCACGCCTCTATGACGGGTGCACCGGCGAAAATGGTTGTTGACAATCCATCTTAATTGATATATGATCCTATTAAGAGGTGAAGAGATGATCTACCGGAACACGGTCCAGCGGGCCATGACACTGGAGGCGGTGCGGAGGCTGCACGCGCACCCAACGGCGGAGGAGGTATACCGGCAGGTGGCGGCGGAGCACCCCAGCGTCAGCCGGGCCACGGTTTACCGCAATCTGCGGCAGCTGGCGGAAAGCGGCCTGCTGCTGAAAATCAACACCACAGACGGGGCGGATCACTTCGATCACCGGTGCGACGCCCACTATCACGCCGGATGCCTGCGCTGCGGCCGGGTTTTCGACGTGGAGCTGCGGCAGCCGCCGCAGCTGGAGAAGCTGCTGGGGGATACCCACGGCTTCGCGGTCAGCGGATACGACCTGCTGTTTCGTGGCGTGTGCCCGGAATGCGGCGGGAAAACATCCATATAATAAGAAGAGCAAAACGAAAGGGAAGGAAACAAATATGAACAAAACCACCAAATACGCCGGGACCCAGACGGAGAAGAACCTGATGGCGGCCTTTGCCGGGGAATCCGAGGCCCGGAACAAGTACACCTACTTCGCCTCCAAGGCTAAAAAGGACGGCTTTGAGCAGATCGCAGCCCTGTTTCTGAAAACGGCGGAAAACGAGAAGGAGCACGCCAAGCTGTGGTTCAAGGAGCTGGAGGGCATCGGCTCCACCGCCGAGAACCTGCTGTCCGCCGCCGAGGGTGAAAACTATGAGTGGACGGACATGTATGAGGGCTTTGCCAGGACCGCCGATGAGGAGGGCTTCCATGAGCTGGCCCAGCGATTCCGCCTGGTGGGGGCCGTTGAGAAGCACCATGAGGAGCGCTATCGGGCGCTGCTGCGCAACGTGGAGATGGCGGAGGTGTTTGCCAAGAGCCAGGTGAAGGTGTGGGAGTGCCGCAACTGCGGCCACATCGTGGTAGGGGAGAAGGCCCCGGAGGTCTGCCCCACCTGTAACCATCCCCAGAGCTATTTCGAGATTCACGCGGAGAACTATTGATAGAAAAACGCAGGAGACGCCGCCCACCCGGGCGGCGTCTCCTGAAACTGTTCCAAAAGGGTGTTGCCCTTTTGGAACAAAAGACTTGCAGTCTGCTGCGCGCAGAATTTGTTCGCCGGTGGCGAACAAATTCCACACTTGCAGACTGAGAAGTATTTTCGTCCAGGTACACGCCCCGGACGAAAATGATTCCATTCGATTTGCCGCCTACAGGCGGCAAACTCTGCGAGGCTTCTTTGATGAGCTGACAAACGCAGGAGACGCCGCCCATCCGGGCGGCGTCTTCTGCGTTTGCGCTGGGGGAAAAGGGTGTTATGACTGCTTCACGGAGGGCTTCAGCTTCTCCGCGATGACGCACAGAAGGATGGTCAGGACCATGTCCGGCAGGGTATAGCCCACGGGGGTGTCCACACCCATCAGCAGGCGATAGGCCACGAAGCCGATCAGCCAGATCACCAGGTTCCGGGCGTCGGCGGCCACGGCGAAGCGGTCCCGGCGCAGAAGGAAGTGGTCGGCGATCTGGACGGCGATCATGGGGGCGAACACGGAGCCGATCAGGTACAGGAAGTTGGTGATATCGTCCATGGGGAACAGGATGGCCCCGGCCACGCCCACCAGGGTGGTGACGATGGCCACGGTTTTGCCGCTGAGCTTCCCGGACAGGGACTCGGCGGAGATACCGGCGGACCAGGCGTCCAGGAAGGTGGTGGTGACGGTGGAGAACACCAGGATCACCAGGGCGGCGATGCCCAGACCGGCCTTCACCATGATGACGGCGATGTCATACTCGCCGGTGAAGATGGCCGCGCCCATGCCGATGACGTACATCCAGCAGGACACCAGGCCATAGGTGACCACGCTGGCCACGGTGGCCCGGACGGGCTTCTGGGCCTGGCGGGTATAGTCGCTGATCAGGGGCAGCCAGGACAGGGGCATGGCCACCGCCAGCTCCACCGCCGCGCCGAAGGTCAGGCCCTCACCGCTGGGGGCGGCCATGGCGCTGCCGGAGAAGAAGATCACCTTGCACAGCACCAGGGTCAGCACAAACAGGGCGGCCATGGTGATCTTGTTGATCCAGCCCAGGTCGGTGATGCCCACCACGATCCACAGGATGATGAGCCCGCCGATGACCAGGCACCACACCCAGCGGCCAACATCGAAAATGCCGCCGATGGCCAGGGCGCCGTCATAGATCATGATGGCGGTCCAGCCCACCAATTGCAGCACGTTCAGCAGGGCGAACAGCAGGCCGCCCTTCTGACCGAAGCTCATTTTCACGGTCTCCATGGCGCTGCGGCCGGTGCGGCCGCCGATGAGGCCCGCCAGCAGCATCATGCCGCAGCCGATGACGTGGCCGATGAGGATGGCCAGCAGGCCCTTGCCCATGCCCAGAGGGGCGAAGGCCGTGCCGGTAAGGATCTCCGCCAGGGAGACGCCTGCCCCGAACCAGATCAGGGCGTTCTGAAAGGTGGAGGTCTTTTTCATTCCGCAAAGCCTCCCTTCAGGTCAAACATGTGGTTCATGGGGCCGGAGCCGCGGCCCAGGTCCAGCATGGCGGCCAGAGCCCCGGAGATATAGGCCTTGGCCCGCTCCACGGACCGGTCCAGGTCATAGCCCTTGGCCAGGTTGGCGGCGATGGCGCTGGACAGGGTGCAGCCGGTGCCGTGGGTGTTGGGGTTGGGGATGCGCCGGCCCCGGAACCACTTGCCGCTGCCGTCCCGCCACAGCAGGTCGTCGGCGTCGTTGATCTGGTGACCGCCCTTGCACAGCACGGCGCAGCCATAGCGCTGGCTGATGGTCCGGGCGGCGGCCTCCATGCCGGCGGCGTCGGTGATGGTGAGGCCGGAGAGGATCTCCGCCTCGGGAATGTTGGGCGTCAGTACCGTGGCCAGAGGCAGCAGCTGAGAGGTCAGGGCGTGGATGGCGTCGTCCCGCAGGAGCTTTGCGCCGGAGGTGGCCACCATGACGGGGTCCACCACCACCCGCTCCGCGCCGTACTGCCGGAGCTTTTCCGCGATGACGGCAATCAGCTCCGCAGAGGAGACCATGCCGATCTTCACCGCGTCGGGGACGATATCCGTGAATACGGCGTCCAGCTGCTCCGCCAGGAAATGGGGGGTGGACTCCAGAATATCCGTGACGCCGGTGGTGTTCTGGGCCGTCAGGGCCGTGACCGCGCAGGTGGCGAATACGCCGTTGGCGGTCATGGTTTTGATATCGGCCTGAATCCCGGCGCCTCCGCTGGAATCGCTTCCGGCGATGGTCAATGCTGTTTTCATGCTCATTTCTCCTTTCGATGTTAACACAGCACAGTTTTATAACGCGATGCAAGGTGGTGCCCCCAATGCACCGCGAAGGAACACATTTTGATTCAGTTTTCGTTATTCAGCCGCTCCCAATGGGCGGGGAGCCGGGCCAGGGAGGTGAGATATACCTCCGCCGCATTCCGCAGGCCCTGCTGATCCGCCTCGCCGTTGGCATCGAAAATGCCCACGGTGCGATAGCCCGCTGCGGCGGCGGTTTGCAGGGCATAGAGGGAGTCCTCCGCCACCAGGCACTGCCGGGGCGGCACGCCCTGGGCCGCCAGGTGATAGATATCCGGCCTGTGCTTGCTGACGCCCAGCTCGCCGGTGGTGTAAATGGCCCGGAAATACGGCAGAAGGCCCAGCCGCTCCAGGGCCCGGGTCACATGGGTCCGGGGACTGGAGGTGGCGGCGGTGACGGCTACGCCCCGGTCCTGTAAAAACGCCAGGGCCTCGTGGGCTCCGTCCTTTTCGGGGACCTCGTTGTAATAAAAGTCCCGCAGCATGGCGGAAAGGCCCGCCAGCACGTCCTCCTCCGGCGGCAGGGGATAGTGGGTCCGGAGATAATCCGCCCCCTGCTCCATGCTCATGGAGAACAGAAGCTCCCCCAGGCCCGGCTCCGGCGTCAGGCCCCGGTGCAGCAGATACCGGGCTCCCAGGTCCCTCCAGATGGACATGGAGTCCAGCACCACGCCGTCCAGGTCGAATATGGCGGCGCGGATCATGAGCGCAGCATCTCCTCCGTGGCGGCCTTCAGGTCAAGGCTCGCCCGGCGGATGTCCGCCGCGCCGTAAATGGCGCTGATAACGGCGATGCCGCAGATGCCGCTGCCGGAAAGCTGAGACACATTGCCGAGGCTGATGCCGCCGATGGCCACCACGGGGATGGACACGGCCCGGCAGATGGCCTGCAGGGTGTCGTAGGACACGTCGTCGGCGTCGTCCTTGGAGCCGGTGGGGAACACCGCTCCCACCCCCAGATAGTCGGCCCCGTGCTTTTCCGCCAGCAGGGCCTGCTCCACCGTCTGGGCGGATACGCCGATGATCTTGTCCGGCCCCAGCTTCCGGCGGACGTCCAGGGCCTCCATGTCGCTCTGGCCCACATGAACGCCGTCGGCGTCCATAGCCAGGGCGATGTCCACGTTGTCATTGACGATGAAGGGAACGTGATAATCCCGGCACAGGGCCTGAAGCTCCCGGGCCTCCGCCAGGAAGGCGGGCTCCGCCAGGGACTTTTCCCGCAGCTGCAGCATGGTGACGCCGCCCCGGAGGCTCTCCTCCACCACGTCCCGGAGGCTGCGGCCATTGAGCCAGTGGCGGTCCGTTACGGCGTACAGCAGCAGATCCTGCTCAGCGCACTTCATACTTGGCCCCCTTGTCCAGCGCGGCGCCGTCCATGTTGTAGATGGCGTCGATGATGCGGTTGCGGTAGGTGGAGTTGCCGTCCCCCGGGGCCATGCGGCTCCAGCCGGTCTCACCGGCCAGACCCATGGCGCACACGGCAGCGGCGGCGGCCTCCAGACGCCGGTCGGGGTTGGCCACCACAAAGGCGGTCATCATGCCGGACAGCTGGCAGCCGGTGCCGGTGATCTTACCCATCTCCGGCCGGCCGTTGCGGATGACAAAGCAGCGCTGGCCGTCGCTGACCAGGTCAATGGCCCCGGTGACGGCCACGATGGCATGGCTGCGCTGGGCGAAGTCCTTGACAAAGGCCACGGCGGAATCCAGATTCTCGTCGGATACGGCGTCGGACACGTCGGCGTCCACGCCACGGGTTTTGCCGCTGCCCAGGGCCAGGGTCTTGATCTCGGAGATGTTGCCCCGGATCACGGTGAAGGGCAGCTGCTCCATCAGGTCCACGGCGGTGTTGGTGCGCAGGGCGGAGGCACCGGCCCCCACGGGGTCCAGCAGCAGCACATGGTGCAGCTGCGCCGCCTTCTTCCCGGCCCGGAGCATGGCCTGGATGCTCCGCTGGTTCAGGGTGCCGATGTTGATGTTCAGGCCGCCGCAGATGGAGGTGATGTCCTCCACGTCCTCCGGCTCGTCGGACATAATGGGACTGCCGCCGCAGGCCAGCAGAATGTTGGCCACGTCGTTGACGGTGACATAATTGGTGATGTTGTGGACCAGCGGCACGGTTTTGCGCACGTTGTCCAGGCAGATTCCCAGCATAGAAATACACTCCTTACAGCAAAAAATGCGGACATGCCAAAAAAGGCATATCCGCATGGCTTGGAGCGTGTGCGTCGGTATGTCCCTACGTTGGCATTATCCAAATCAGGTTGAAGGGTCTGGGCGATGACAGCCCACTCTCAGCCCGCTGCGGCGAGCTCCCCTGTTGACGTAGGGTATGATAACACCAATTTTCGGGTTTTGCAAGGGGAAATTTGGAATTTTATAGCGGGAGATGGCGAACGGAGTAGTCCAGGATGATTTTTTTGCAGCGAGGGCAGTTGAATGCTTCCGCAGCTGCGCCGCCGAAAACGGACGAACCGGAATCCGCCAGCGTGATGGCATCCTTCTTCAGCCCGGCCAGCGCAGCCACCGCACCGGCTTCCCGGGACCAGTATACGCCGTCCCGGCTCTGGATGACGCCCGGGGTCATTTCTTCCCCGCAGAAGGGACATTTCATCGGCATAGAGACACCTCCATAATCATCAGATTGGCGAGATTGTAGCATAAAACCGGGGAAAAAGCAAGAAAGGCTTCCTTTTTGAAGCAATCTGTGATATACTGGGCGAAAAATACCCGAAAAGGGAGGGATGCGGGATGAAAATCGGAATGGTGGAGGTGCCCTCGCAGCTGGTGCTGGCCCCCATGGCGGGGGTAACGGACCTGGCCTTCCGGCTGATTTGCCGGGAGCTGGGGGCGGGCCTGACGGTCACGGAGATGGTCAGCGCCAAGGCCCTGTGCTATCAGGACAAAAAAAGCCGGGGCCTGCTGAAGCTGTCCCCCGGGGAGCACCCGGCCAGCGCCCAGATTTTCGGCAGCGACCCCGTGTGCATGGCGGAGGCCGCGTGCATCGCGGCGGAGATCTCCGGGGCGGACCTGATCGACATCAACATGGGCTGCCCGGTGGGGAAGATCGTCTCCAACGGCGACGGCAGCGCCCTGATGCGGGACCCGGAGAAGGCTGCCCGGATCGCCCAGGCGGTGGTGGAGGCCTCGCCGGTGCCGGTGACGGTGAAAATGCGCCGGGGCTGGGACAAGGGCAGCATCAACGCCGTGGAGCTGGCACAGATGCTGGAGCAGGCGGGGGTGTCGGCCCTGGCGGTCCATGGCCGCACCCGGGCCCAGATGTACGCCGGGCAGGCGGACTGGGTCACCATCCGCCAGGTGAAGGCGGCGGTGTCCATTCCGGTGATGGCCAACGGCGACGTGTTTTCGGCGGAGGACGCCGTGAAGATCCTGCACTTCACCGGGGCCGACGCCGTGATGATCGGCCGGGGCTGTCTGGGCAATCCCTGGCTGTTTCAGCAGGCCCAGGCGGCGCTGGAGGGAAAGCCCGTCCCGCCGCTGCCGCCTCTGGCCCAGCGGTGCGATACCGCCGTGCGGCAGATCGAGCTGGCGGCCCGGGACAAGGGGGAGCACATCGCCATTCTGGAGGCCCGGAAGCAGTACGCCTGGTATCTCAAGGGCGTGCCCCACGCGGGATATTACAAGGAGCAGATCGTGCGCATGAACACGCTGGAGGATATGTACCGGATCACGGAGGGCATCCGCCGGGACCTGATATAAGGCGGGCCCAAGGAGGAAAAGGAGGAATTCTATGCACAAGAGAAAGCAATGGATCGTGGCGGCGGGGTTGGCCCTGTGCGGGCTGCTGCTGGCTGCGCTGACCCTGGGACGGCCCCGGGATGTTCCCGAGACAAGCCGGGACAGCGCGCCCTGGCCGGTGGTGCGGGTGGTCCCCGCCTGGAACGGTTTCCAGGCGGAAAGAAACGTGTACTGACCCGGCTGGGAGAGAATGCGATTTACTTAAAATCGTGCATAAGATTAGTCAGATGCAAAAAAACGGCCACCTCAATTGACAAAACCGCTGCGGGTATGGTATGCTGAAAACAGCATACCATACGAAGTAAACCACAGGGAACAGGAAAGGAGAACCAGACGATGAAACGCAGGATTTTCACTTTTCTGCTGGCGGCGGCGCTGGTGCTGCTGACCGCCTGCTCCAGCCGGGGCGTGGTGCGTCCTCCTGTCCGCATCGGGGAGGCCATTGGCGAGGCGTCCCTGCTCAGGTCCTATTCCGCTGCGGAGGCTTTTCAGGAGGCCGACGCCGTGGCGCTGGTCCGGGTGGGCGACTGGCTGGGAGAACAGGATGGGGGATTTCCCATCACCTTCTACAAGGCCGCCGTGGTGAAATCCTACAAGGGCGATCTGCCCCGGGAGTTCACCTTGATGCAGAACGGCGGGTCCGCAGGGACCTATGAGGACTATCCGCTGTATACCTGCGGCAATGAGCTGCTGGTGTTTCTGCGGAAGGCCGACGCCGACTATCCCGACGCCTATCAGAGCGTGGGCAGCTTTTCCACCGTGCTGTATGCCGCCGACGCGGTGGACGGCACCCGGTATTATCTGGACCGGTTCGGCCTGATGAGCATGCGGGAGCAGGAGACCGGGGATTCCGCCTTGGAGCAGCCGTTGTCCCGGATGCCGGAGGACACCGTGAAGGAGCTGCGGGCAGACCTGGAAAAGACGGACGCCCTGCTGGCGGAGAGTCTTTCCTCCGGGGAGCGGAAGAATAGTTCCTTTGAAGCCTATGTCTATACCCAGGACGCCCTGGAGACCCTGTTCGCATCGCTGAACCAGGGGTAAGGCCCCGCCCTGCGGGATATATTGTTGGAGGATCACCGCCAATACACACCAAACGCCAAAATAACACACTCCCGGCCGGTGGTCGGGAGTGTGTTATTTTAACGATGATTTACTTCACGATCAGCGTCTGGCCGTCCATCTCCTGGGGGGCGGCCAGGCCCATCACATCCAGGATGGTGGGGGCGATGTCCGCCAGGCGGCCCGGGCGCAGCTGGGTGCCTGCGCCGCAGAGGATGAAGGGCACCAGGTTGGTGGTGTGGGCGGTCATGGGGCTGCCGTCGGGCTGGAGCATGACCTCGGCGTTGCCGTGGTCAGCGGTGACCATGGCGATGCCGCCCATCTTCAGGGTGGCCTCCACCACCCGGCCCACGCACTCGTCCACCGTCTCCACGGCCTTGACGGCGGCCTGGAGAACGCCGGTGTGGCCCACCATGTCGCAGTTGGCGAAGTTCAGGATGATGACGTCATACGCGCCGGAGTTGATGCGCTCCACGCACTTGTCGCAGACCTCCCGGGCGCTCATCTCGGGCTGGAGGTCGTAGGTGGCCACCTTGGGGGAGGGCACCAGCACCCGGTCCTCGCCGGGGTACTGCTTCTCCACGCCGCCGTTGAAGAAGAAGGTGACATGGGCGTACTTCTCCGTTTCGGCGATGCGCAGCTGGGTCAGGCCCATGGAGCTGAGGTACTCGCCCAGGCCGTTTTTCACCGGGATCCGGGGCCAGGCCACCAGCACGTTGGGCATGGAGGCGTCGTACTCGGTGTTGCAGACGTAGGTGGTGGGGAAGTACTCCCGCTGGAAGCCATCGAAATCCGGGTCCACAATGGCCCGGGTGATCTCCCGGGCCCGGTCGGGACGGAAGTTGAAGAAAATGATGCTGTCGTTGTCGGAAATGGTGCCCTCCGGGTCGCAGACCACCGGCTCCATAAACTCGTCGGTGACGTCGTTGGCATAGGACTGGGCCACGGCGTCCACAGGGTCGGGATTCTGGATGCCCTCGCCGTAGACCATGGCGTCATAGGCCAGCTGCACCCGCTCCCAGCGGTTGTCCCGGTCCATGGCGTAATACCGGCCCATGACGGTGGCGATTTTGCCCACGCCCAGGGTCCGGCACTTATCCCGGCAGGCGGAGACGAAGTCCTTACCGCTGGTGGGGGACACGTCCCGGCCGTCCAGGAAGGCGTGGACATACACCCGGGTCAGGCCCTTGTTCTTGGCCATTTGCAGCAGGGCATACAGGTGCTGGATGTGGGAGTGGACGCCGCCGTCGGACAGAAGCCCGTACAGGTGCAGGCTGGAGCCCTTTTCCAGGCAGTCGTCCATGGCCTTGTTGTAGGCGGCGTTTTCAAAGAAGCTGCCGTCGTCGATGGCCCGGGAGATGCGGGGCAGATCCTGGAACACCACCCGGCCGCCGCCGATGTTGGTGTGGCCCACCTCGCTGTTGCCCATCTGCCCGGCGGGCAGACCCACGTCCAGGCCGCTGGCGGACAGGGTGGTGTGGGCATATTCGGCAAACAGCCGGTCCAGCTGGGGCGTCCGGGCCAGGCTCACGGCATTGCCGGGGCCGGGGCCGGTGAGGCCGAAGCCGTCCATGATGATCAGGGTAGTAGGCGCCTTGTTCATTGCGGAACCTCCTGTCGTTTCGCTTAGTCCTGGTTGGCGGCGTTGATGATCTCCACAAAGTCGGCAGGCTTCAGGGAAGCGCCGCCGATGAGGCCGCCGTCGATATCGGGCTGGGCCAGCAGCTCCGCCGCGTTGCCGGGCTTCATGGAGCCGCCGTACTGAATGGTGATGGAGCGGGCGATGCGGGCCCCGTACAGATGCCGCACGGTGGTGCGGATGGAGGTGCAGACCTCGGCGGCCTGCTCGGCGGTGGCGGTCTTGCCGGTGCCGATGGCCCAGATGGGCTCATAGGCGATGACGCACTTGCGCAGCTTCTCGGCGGGGACGCCGGCCAGGGCGGACTTCACCTGCAGGGCGATGAGCTCCATGGTGATGCCCAGCTCCCGCTGCTCCAGGCTCTCGCCCACGCAGATAATGGGGTGCAGCCCGGCCTCCAGAGCGGCCAGAACCTTCTTGTTGACGGTGAAATCCGTTTCGCCGAAATACTGGCGGCGCTCGGAATGGCCGATGATGACGTACTTGACGCCCAGGTCCTTCAGCATATCGGCGGACACCTCGCCGGTGTAGGCCCCGGACTTTTCATAGAACAGGTTCTGAGCGCCCACGGAAATGCGCAGGTCCTTGAAGGCCTTCAGAGCGGTGGGAATGTTGACAAAGGGGACGCATACCACCACGTCGCACCACTTGGCGCGGGGCATGATAGCCTTGATGTCCTCGGCAAACTTTTTGGTGTCGCTGGCGGTCATGTTCATTTTCCAGTTGCCGGCGATAATGGTCTTGCGATATCTGCGATTCATGATGCTTGTTACTCCTCTTACCTAATAATATATTCTCGAAGGGAGGAAGGGGTTCCTCCCCTGGCGTTACTTATCCAGCAGGCAGGCCACGCCCGGCAGCTCGATGCCCTCCAGAAACTCCAGGGACGCGCCGCCGCCGGTGGAGATGTGGGTGATCCTGTCGGCAAAGCCCATCTGCTCCACCGCCGCCGCGCTGTCGCCGCCGCCCACGATGGTCACGGCGCCGCTGTCAGCCAGCGCCTGGGCCATGGCCCGGGTGCCGGCGGCAAACTTTTCAAATTCGAACACGCCCATAGGGCCGTTCCACACAACGGTGCCCGCGCCCCGGACGGCGGCGCAGAAGGTGCGGATGGTCTCCGGCCCGATGTCCAGGCCCTCCATATCGTCGGGGATGGCGTCGGTGGGCACCACAAGGCTGTCGGCGTCGGCGGAAAACTCCGCCGCGGCCACGGTATCGGTGGGCAGAAGCAGCTGCACGCCCCGGTCCTTGGCCTTCCGGAGCATCTCCAGGGCATAGTCCAGCTTATCCGGCTCGCACAGGCTCTTGCCGATGGAGCCGCCCTGGGCCCGGGCAAAGGTATAGGCCATGCCGCCGCCGATGATGATGGTGTCGGCCTTTTCCAGCAGGTTGTTGATGACGCCGATCTTGTCGGACACCTTGGCCCCGCCCAGCACGGCCACAAAGGGACGCTTGGGGTTTTCCAGAGCACCGCCCATGATCTCCAGCTCCCGGGCCACCAGCAGGCCGGACACGGCAGGCAGGAAGGCTGCCACACCGGCGGTGGAGGCGTGGGCCCGGTGCACGGTGCCGAAGGCATCGGAAACATACAGCTCTGCCATAGAGGCAAGCTCCCGGGCAAACTCGGGGTCGTTCTTCTCCTCCCGGGGGTCAAAGCGCAGATTCTCCAGCAGCATGATCTGGCCGCCCTGCAGGGCCGCCGCCTTGGCCTTGGCGTCCTCGCCCACGATGTCCTGGGCGAAGATGACCTCCTGGCCCAGCAGCTGGCTCAGACGCTCCGCCACCGGGCGGAGGGTCAGGCTGTCCTTCCACTGCCCCTTGGGCTTGCCAAGATGAGAGCAGGCAATGACCGCCGCCCCCCGCTCCAGCAGATACCGGATGGTGGGAAGACTGGCCACGATGCGCTTGTCGCTGGTGATGGCGTGGGTCTCCTTATCCTGGGGCACGTTGAAATCGCAGCGCAGCAGGATCTTCTTGCCTGCCACGTCCACGTCCATGATGGTTTTCTTATTGTAATTCATATCGGTACGCTCCTTTATGAAAATAATACTCAATTTATACTCACTTTGCCATTTCCCCGCAGCGCATCAACCCCGGGAACTCCTGCTGCCGCAGCGCCTCATAGGTCAGCACCGCCACGGAGTTGCTGAGATTCAGGCTCCGGGCCGGGGACACCATGGGCAGGCGGATGCAGCGATCATAGTGGGCCGTGCGGAATGCTTCCGGCAGACCCGCCGTCTCCTTGCCGAAGAACAGCCAGCAGCCCTCCCGGAACCGGGCCTGACAGTAATCCTGGGGGGCCTTGGTGGTGGCCAGCCACAGGTCGTCCGCCGCCTCCGGGTGCTTCCGGAAGAAATCGTCCAGGCTCTCATAGTCGAATACCCGGACCAGGTGCCAGTAATCCAGGCCGGCGCGCTTCACCGCCCGGTCAGAGATGTCGAAGCCCAACGGGCGGATCAGATGCAGATCGCAGCCGGTGGCCGCACAGGTGCGGGCAATATTCCCGCAGTTCTGGGGGATTTCCGGCTCAACCAGAACAATATGCACCATCTTTCCGTCGCTCCCTTCGGCACCTGCCTGACATGACCAGCCTATTGTAATGCAATTCCCTAAAGAATGCAACTGGAAATTGTTAATTCTGGGTATTTTTTCTTAAAAGTACAAAAATATACAGGTGAATTGTAAGGGTTTTCTTGTTTTTTGCGGCACTGGAAAATTATTGCCAGAAAAAAACGCAAAAATACTGGATTTTCACGCAGAGCATGATATAATGGAATTAACTATAGAAGGGGGGATGGTTCCCATGAACTGTAAAATTGCGATTTTCGACCTGAAGGGCGCTTTGGCCCCCGAGGATCAACCGCTGATGCTGGAGCCTGTCCTGTTTTGTCCGGTGCTGACCTGGACGGCGCAGGAGCTTATGGACTGCGGCGTGCAGCGGTATTTTATTGTCTGCCCGGAGAAGTGGCGCCAGGAGGTCCTGGACGACCTGCCGGGCTGTGACGTGACGTTTTTTGACGACGCGGAGGCGGCCCTTTCCGCCGCCGGCGGGGACGTGGTAATGGTCCCCGGGCCGGTGGCTTGCGGTACTGACCGGCATCCGCCATGGAGCTGCCGCCGAATTTGACTACTTTCATTTTTGAATCCTCTCTGCCGCTTCCGATTATTCACGGATTGCTGCGGCGAATGCGTCGGGGTTCTCCTTCAGCCAGGCGTGCATTTTGGCAACGGACACCGGCGCAGTCACCGCCGCGTTGCCCCAATGCGCCTTCGTCTCGCCGTTCCAGTTGCCGCGAACGTACCAGGTCAGCTCCTCGTCGTTCACAGCCGCCGCCCGGCCGCCGTAGGGGGCGTAGAACCCCTTCCCGGCAAGAACGTCCACCAGATCCTGCACCACATTGTATGCGGTGGGATACCGGCCTGCGCCCTGGCCGAAGAAGCTCATGCGCTGAGAGGTTTCGCCAATGAAGGTGATAAGATTGTAGTTCATGGGAACAGCGGCCTCCGGCTCACCGTCCTTCACCAGGGTGGGCTGAACGTAGGCACTGATCACGCCGTTTTCCCGCTTGCCCGTAGAGATCAGCTTGCATACCAGGCCGTGGGCTTTGAAGTTCTCCACGTCCTCTGCCTTGATATTGCGGATGCCCGCCACAGGGACGGTTTCCTTGTCCAGGCTCACGCCGAAGGCGATGTTGGAGGACA
>ERZ772821.1539-NODE-1539-length-13659-cov-21.823434_pt1 | contig 13659 bp, 7 predicted proteins | sample MGYA00580859_ERZ772821 | MGnify/ENA primary metagenome ERZ772821 (study PRJEB29015, sample SAMEA2737674) | human gut metagenome | biome: human gut; feature: human-associated habitat; material: faeces | place: China | collected 2012 ...
GCATTTTTAAGCATTAGATGCCACTTCCCGATGTCGTATCGGGTCTACTCCTAAGGGGCAGTTGAGGGTTCGATTCCCCCAGGGGGTGCCATGAAAAAAGCAGCCGTCAGGCTGCTTTTTTCAAATGAAGCGCGCCTGCGGTGCACGAAAAATGAAGTATGGCTTCGCCATATGAAGTTTGACGGCATTACACCGAAAGTCTGTCATGCGCTTCACTTCATACGAGCGTCAGCGAGTACTTCATGGCAACGAAGCTGCCGTTTCATGTTTGCGGGGCAAATGCTTCATTATTACAATATAAATGCTTTGCTGTAATTGAGCAGGTATTGATGCAGATATTCCAATTATAATAGAAGTCAGAGGACAATTTTTTTGCGTCTCTGTCATCATTTGGCAAGTTAGTCTAAAAACGGCACTTTTGCCAAGCCGCCAGGCTGCTTTTTTCAAATGAAGCGCGCCTGCGGTGCATGAAAAATGAAGTATGGCTTCGCCATATGAAGTTTGACGGCATTACGCCGAAAGTCTGTCATGCGCTTCACTTCATACGAGCGTCAGCGAGTGCTTCACGGCAGCGAAACTGCCGTTTCATGTTTGCGATGCAAACGCTTCATTCAAATCAATTTACAGTCAATCCGCAAAATCCCCCGCACGGCAAATTTCCGCGCGGGGGACATTTTTTATTTTCCGCTTTCGCCGTAGTTTGAGAGCACGCGGGCGGACGGGTCGTTGACATCGCAGCCCTCCCATGACTTGTTGGGCATCCAGAAATCGGCTATCATCTCGGACTGACCGGGATAGTACTTTTCAAATATCTCGCGGTAGAGCAGGGATTCTTTCGTGAACGGCTTTGCGTGGGTGTATTTTTCGCACTTCTCCTTGAATTCCTCTTCGGTGTAGAGCCCCTCGGCGTATTCCTTGAGGTAGTCGACCATCGAGTGGCCGACTGCGTCGGAGAACGCTGCCTTTTCGCGGAAGAGTATATCGTGGGGCAGATAATCGCCCTCGAACGCGTGGCGGAGCAGATATTTGCCCTTGCCGTAGGTGTTCATTTTCTTCGCGGGGTCGACGGACATGACATATTTTACAAAGTCGAGATCGCCGAACGGCACGCGCGCTTCAAGCGAGTTTACGGAGATGCAGCGATCGGCGCGCAGAACGTCGTACATGTGCAGCTCTCTTATTCTCTTCTGCGACTCCTTCTGGAACTCCTCCGCGCTCGGCGCAAAGTCGGTGTATTTGTAGCCGAACAGCTCGTCGGAGATTTCGCCCGTCAGAAGAACTCTGATATCCGTGTTCTCGTGTATCCATTTGCACAGCAGATACATGCCCATGCTCGCGCGGATAGTTGTGATATCAAATGTGCCGAGCATACGGATGACACCCTCGAGCGAGTCTAAGACCTGTTCTTTTGTCATGATGACCTCGGTGTGGTCACTGCCGATGTAGTCGGCGACTTCCTTTGCGTATTTGAGGTCAATAGCGTCCTCACTCATGCCTATTGCAAAGGTGCGTATCGGCTTTTTGCTCTGTCTTGCCGCTATGGCGCAGACGAGGGAGGAGTCGAGCCCGCCGGAGAGCAGGAAGCCGACCTTTGCGTCCGCAACGAGTCTCTTGTCAACGCCGGCGATGAGCTTTTCGCGGATGTTTTTGCAAACTGTCTCAAGGTCGTCATGGCAGACTTCGTCGACCGCCGCTATGTCGCAGTACTGGACAAACTCGCCGTCTTTATAGTAGTGTCCGGGCGGGAAGGGCATAACATGCCTGCACATTCCGACGAGGTTCTTCGCCTCGCTCGCGAACATGATAACACCTTTTTTGTCATAGCCGTAGTAGAGCGGGCGAATGCCTATCGGGTCTCTTGCGGCGATATATTTTTTCTCTTCGCCGTCATAGATAATCAGCGCAAACTCGGCGTCGAGCATCCTGAACATATCCACGCCGTATTCGCGGTAGAGCGGGAGAAGTATCTCGCAGTCGGAGCCGCTTTTGAATGTGTATTTCTTTGCAAGCTCCTCTTTTATCTTCTCGTAGCCGTATATCTCGCCGTTGCAGACGACATAGCTGCCGTCCAATTCAAACGGCTGCATTCCGTCGGGAGTCAGCCCCATTATCGCAAGGCGGTGGAAGCCGAGCAGACCTTTGCCGGTGTCTATTATCCGGCTGTCGTCCGGTCCTCTTGAAACGGTCTTTTTGAATCCTTCCTCAAAATCGGAAAAAGCGGCACAGCAGTCGCAGTAACCCATTATCGAACACATAGTAATCTTTCCTTTCGGTTAGTTTCAGCATTCGATAGGGCAAGTGCCAACTCGCTGTGCCACCTATCTTTGTTCTCTTTTCGGCTTCGAAGAAAGCCTCGCCGCTGTAACGGTCGGCGTGTCCGGCGCACCTACTCGGTAGTCCTTTCGGCTTGCAGCTCGTCGGGTGTTATTTGCGCGGCTCCTGTGCTGCATGGCTCTCACCGTCCCATGCTCGCTTTGAGCGGTATTCCGCGTTACTTCTCCCGACTCGGGTGCTTTTGTTATTGTAAAAAGGGTTGTGGATTTTTATTTTACGCTGAAGAGCAGGTCGCTGTAGGTCGGGAACGGCCAGAACTCCTTGGCGGTTATCGTCTCAGCCTCATCGCAGACGGCGCGCAGGGCGTCCATCTTGCCGAGGATAACGTCTCTGATATCATTCGCCGCTTCGGTGACATCCTCGATGGCCTGGAACTTCGCTATCTCGCCGTCAAGGTCTGCGGTCGCGTCGGCGATTTCATCGGACAGCTCGGAGAGCTTTGTGATGGTCGCGGTTTCGTATTTGCAGGGGAGACCTGCGACTGCCGCTTTCTTCGCGGCGAGGGTCTCTGCGAGCGACTTTGTGTAGCCCTCGACTGCGGGGAGAATCTCTTTTCTCGCCATGTCGACCATGGTCAGAGCTTCGATATTGACGGTCTTTGAGTAGTTCTCAAGAAGTATCTCATAGCGGCTGTGAAGCTCTGCGGGTGAGAATATCTTGTGAGCGGTGAGCATCTTCACGTTCTTGTCGGCAATCATCGCGGGCATAGCGTCCGGAGTGGTGCGGAGATTCAGCAGTCCGCGCTCCTCGGTAGCTTCCTTTATCCACGCGTCGTCATAGCCGTTGCCGTTGAAGATGATTCTCTTGTGGTCTTTTATGGTCTTCTTTATCATGTCGTGCAGAGCGGTCTCGAAGTCATCGACATTTTCGAGGCGGTCCGCATATATCTTGAGCGACTCCGCAACGGCGGCGTTAAGCATGATGTTCGCGCAGGCGATGCTGTTCGACGAGCCGAGCATACGGAACTCAAACTTGTTGCCGGTGAAGGCAAAGGGCGATGTGCGGTTGCGGTCGGTGGTGTCGCGGGTGAACTTCGGCAGAACATGAACACCGAGCTTCATCGTTGTCTTTTCGCTGCCGCTGTAGGGCGCGTCGTTCTCTATAGCGTCGAGAACTGCGGTCAGCTCGTCGCCGAGGAACATAGAGACAACTGCGGGCGGAGCTTCGTTTGCGCCGAGTCTGTGGTCGTTGCCTGCGGTCGCGACGGAGACGCGGAGCAGATCCTGATAGTCGTCAACGGCTTTGATGACCGCGCAGAGGAACAGCAGGAACTGTGCGTTCTCATAGGGGGTCTCGCCGGGAGTGAGGAGGTTGACTCCGGTATCCGTAGCCATGGACCAGTTGTTGTGCTTGCCCGAACCGTTGACTCCGGCGAACGGCTTCTCGTGGAGCAGGCAGACAAGTCCGTGCTTCGCGGCGACTTTCTGCATGATCTCCATAGTCAGCTGGTTGTGGTCGATGGCGATGTTCGTTGTGGTGTATATGGGTGCAAGCTCATGCTGAGACGGTGCGACTTCGTTGTGCTCGGTCTTTGCAAGAACGCCGAGCTTCCAGAGCTCTTCGTTGAGGTCTGCCATGTAAGCGGCGACTCTCGGCTTGATAACTCCGAAATAGTGGTCGTCCATCTCCTGACCCTTGGGCGCCTTTGCGCCGAAAAGAGTGCGTCCGCAGAAGACGAGGTCTTTGCGCTGCTCATAGAGAGCCTTGTCAACAAGGAAGTATTCCTGCTCGGGGCCGACGGAGGTGCGCACGCACTTTACATCGGTGTTGCCGAAGAGTCTGAGAATACGAAGAGCCTGCTTGTTGAGAGCCTGCATGGAACGGAGAAGAGGCGTTTTCTTGTCGAGTGCCTCGCCGCCGTAAGAGCAGAACGCCGTGGGGATGCAGAGGGTCTTGTCTTTTATAAATGCGTAGGAAGTGGGATCCCACGCGGTGTAGCCGCGGGCTTCAAAGGTTGCTCTGAGTCCGCCGGAGGGGAAGGACGATGCGTCCGGCTCGCCTTTTATCAGTTCCTTGCCCGAGAACTCCATGATAACGCGTCCGTCGGATGCGGGGGTTATGAAGCTGTCATGCTTCTCGGCGGTGATGCCGGTCAGGGGTTGGAACCAGTGGGTGAAATGGGTCGCGCCATGCTCAACGGCCCAGTCCTTCATAGCGGCGGCAACTGCGTTGGCGACGTCATTATTGAGACTTGCTCCTTCGTCAATAGTCTTCTTGAGAGACTGGTAAACATCGGCGGAAAGCATTGCTTTCATCACTCTGTCGTCAAAAACGAGACTTCCGAAATAATCAGATACTGTGCTCATAAGTTAGCGCTCCTTTTTCATATTTTAAGGCGAAAAATAAAAAATGGCGTCAATGAACCCGTTCGGTTCAAAGACGCCATTGCCTTTATGCGCTGAATTATACGCGCAGCAAAATCGTTTGTCAAGGCGTTTTCGGACAATTCTTTATTTTTGTGCAAATAGCCGCAATCGGGGCTTTTTGAAAAGCAATTTTATGAGCAAGATGTAACCGCTTTTCTGAGAAAATGCGGGGGCTTTGAACTCTCACCAAAAAAATTTTCGGCGGCGCGGTTCTCCCGGACGGCTTTAAAAATAAAGTGCGATACATATATAAAATACAATTGACACGGGTCTTTTAATATGATAAAATACGCCTCAAATGAGCAAAGGCGTTCATTCCGCCGGGGACAGTGCCCCCCATCGGAGGACGCCTTTGCTTTTTGCTTTTTCGGAATCGAGCGCCCCGCATCTCATCGGGTTTTGCGGGCAGTTGACCGCGTTGTCATATTTTTCGGTTCCAAAGCACTCGCTTTTAGTACAGAATACCGTAGAAGTCGGCAGGAAAGGTGTGTTATAATATGATATAATGAAAGTACGCGTGAAACCTTAACCGGAGAAGTATATAAAAAAGAAAAAGATAAAATACGGAGGGATATTAATGACAAAGTACATCTTTGTGACCGGAGGCGTCGTATCCGGCCTCGGAAAGGGGATAACTGCGGCGTCGCTCGGACGAATACTCAAAGCGCGCGGACTCAAGGTAGCGGCGCAGAAGCTTGATCCTTATATCAACGTTGACCCGGGCACCATGAGCCCCTATCAGCACGGCGAAGTTTACGTCACGGAAGACGGCGCGGAGACCGATCTCGACCTCGGCCACTACGAGCGCTTCATCGACGAGGATCTTAACAAATACTCGAATCTCACCACCGGTAAAGTATACTGGAACGTGCTCAACAAAGAGCGCCGCGGCGAGTATCTCGGTTCGACCGTTCAGGTCATACCCCATATAACAAATGAAATAAAGGATTTCGTATACCGTGTCGGCAAGAAAACCGATGCTGACGTGGTCATCACTGAGATCGGCGGCACTATAGGTGACATTGAATCCCAGCCTTTCCTCGAAGCTGTAAGACAGATATCTCTTGAGGTGGGGCGTGAGAACAGCCTCTTCATCCATGTCACTTTGGTGCCGTTTTTGCGTGGATCGGACGAGCATAAGTCCAAACCCACCCAGCACTCGGTCAAGGAGCTGCAGGGCATGGGCATCAACCCGAACATAATCGTCCTGCGCTGTGACGAGCCGCTTGAGGAGGCTATCTTCAAGAAGATATCGCTCTTCTGCAACGTCAAGCCCGACTGCGTTATCGAGAACATCACCCTGCCTTATCTCTACGAAGCTCCGCTGATGCTCGAGAAGTCGAACTTCTCGTCCGTCGTCTGCCGCGAGCTGAATATAGACGCTCCCGAACCGGATCTCGACGAGTGGACGGAGCTTGTCCACCGCATCAAGAACCGCGAAAAGGAAGTCAAGATAGGTCTTGTCGGCAAATATGTCCAGCTCCATGACGCGTATCTGTCCGTTGCCGAGGCGCTTCGCCACGCGGGCTACACTCTCAACACCCATATCCGCATCGACTGGATCGATTCCGAGAATCTGACCGAGGCGAACTACGAGCAGGAGCTCTCGCACCTCGACGGAATAATCGTCCCCGGCGGCTTCGGCGGCAGAGGAATCGAGGGAATGATCCTCGCGGCGAAATATGCCAGAGAGAACAATGTTCCCTATTTCGGAATCTGCCTCGGAATGCAGATTGCGGTTATCGAATACGCGCGCGATGTCGCGGGTATAAAAGACGCCCACTCGGGCGAGTTCGATGAGCTCTGCAAGAACAAGGTCATTGACTTTATGCCCGGTCAGAGCGATAATATAGACAAGGGCGGCACACTGCGCCTTGGCGCATATCCCTGCGTTATCAAGCCCGGCACAACAATGGAGCGCTGCTACGGAAAGTCCAAAATTTCCGAGCGCCACCGCCACCGCTACGAGTTCAACAACGATTATCGCGATATACTTACCCAGAACGGACTCACCCTCTCGGGCCTTTCGCCCGACGGCAGACTCGTTGAAACGGTCGAAATTTCCGACCGCCCGTTCTATGTCGGAGTGCAGTATCACCCCGAGTTCAAGTCCCGTCCCAACAAGGCTCACCCGCTGTTCAAAGGCTTTATAGCCGCAGCGCTTGAAAAATCTGAGATCGGAGAATAAATACCTATGGCAAACTTGCATGAAGAGTGCGGCGTTTTCGGAGTCTATTCACCCAAGCCCGGTCCCGTGGCGGATCTCGCCTACTACGGTCTCTATGCCCTGCAGCACAGAGGGCAGGAGAGCTGCGGCATAGTCGTCAACGACGATGGAGTGTTCGCTTCGCGCAAGGATATCGGACTTGTCAACGAAGTCTTCTCGCGCGACGACCTGATGAAGTTCCCGCAGGGCAGGATGGCTGTCGCCCACGCGCGCTACGGCACGACCGGCGGCAACAGCAGAGCGAACTGCCAGCCCATCGAGGTCAACCATCAGAAGGGCAAGATGGCTCTTGCCCACAACGGAAACCTCAGCAACGCCTATGAACTGCGCAGCGAGCTTGAGCTCGGCGGCGCTATCTTCCACACGACGAGCGACACCGAGATAATCGCCTATATCGTCACGCAGGCGCGCCTCAACAGTCCTTCGATAGAAAATGCGCTGAGCAGCGCGATGAACAGGCTCGAGGGCGCGTATTCCCTCGTGCTCATGTCAGCCGCAAAGCTGCTCGCGGCGCGCGACCCTTACGGGTTTCGCCCGCTGTGCTACGGCAAGACGCTCGACGGCACATATGTCGTCGCGTCCGAGAGCTGTGCGCTCTCCGCGGTCGGCGCAAAATTCGAGCGCGATATACTCCCCGGCGAGATACTCGTCTTTGACGAAAACGGCGTGCGCTCGAACAGGGATCACTGCGGCGAAAAGCCGAGGCGCTCATGCATTTTTGAGTATATCTATTTTGCAAGACCGGACTCCGTCATTGACGGTGTATCCGTCCACGCGGCGCGCAAAAATGCCGGCGCGATACTTTCAAAGACCCATCCGGTTGAAGCCGATGTTGTTATGGGCGTCCCGGATTCGGGAATCGACGCCGCTTTGGGCTATGCCGAGGCGTCGGGAATACCCTACGGAATGGGCTTCATAAAAAACAAATATATCGGCAGAACTTTCATCTCGCCCGGTCAGGACAAGAGAATCGATCAGGTGAGAATAAAGCTCAGCGCGATAAGCGAATCCGTAAAGGATAAGAGAATAGTGCTCATCGACGACTCGATAGTGCGCGGCACGACGAGCCGCCAGATAGTCAATCTCCTGCGCGAAGCGGGGGCAAAAGAGGTGCATATGCGCATCTCCTCGCCGCCGTTCATGCATCCGTGCTACTACGGCACTGATGTTGACTCGCGCGAAAATCTTATCGCCTGCCACCACTCGGTGGAGGAGATTGCCGACATAATCGGCGCGGATTCCCTCGGATATCTGCCGGAGTCGGAGCTTAAAAATCTGATAGGCAGCGAGAACTTCTGCAGCGCGTGCTTCAACGGAGTCTATCCGACCCCTATCCCGGATGTTATCACCAAAGACCGCTTTGAGGGGAAACTCTCCGAGCGGAGCAAATAAATAAAAATACGAAAAGCGAAAGGAAACTGCGGTATGGAAAAGTTGTATGAAGGCAAGAGCAAGGTCGTTTACAGTTCGGAGGAGCCCGGTACCTGCATCATCAAGTACAAGGACACCGCCACTGCCGGCAACGGCGTCAAGAAAGAGGATCTGCCCGGAAAAGGAAAACTCAACGCGGCAATCTCCAACATCATCTTTGATTACCTCATGAAGAACGGAGTCAAGACCCATCTTCTCAAGGTCATCGACGAAACCACCGTCCTCGCGAAGAAGGCTGAGATCGTTATGGTTGAGGTCATAGTCAGAAATATCGCAGCAGGAAGCTTTTCAAAGAAATACGGCGTGCCGGAGGGTTCGCCCCTGAAGAATACGGTCGTTGAGTTCAGCTACAAGAGCGACGAGCTCGGCGATCCGATGATAAACGACAGCCAGATAACCGCCATCGGTCTCGCCACGCAGGAGGAGCTCGACGAGCTCAGAGCCATGTCCAAGCGCATAAACGAGCTGATGACCGAGCTGTTCGCAAAGGGCGGCGTGCGCCTTGTCGATTTCAAGCTCGAGTTCGGCCGCACCGACGAGGGACTTGTCCTGTGCGATGAGATATCCCCCGATTCCTGCCGCCTCTGGGATATGGAGACCGACAAGAAGCTCGATAAGGACAGATTCCGCCGCGACCTCGGCGATGTTCTCGGCGGCTACAGAGATGTTCTCGCGAGACTTCAGAGCTCGATCTGATAAATTCAAGGAGTGTATTTTTAAATGAGACTCATAGACCGCAAGATCGTCCTTGAGGACGGCAGCGAGTACTACGGATACGGCTTCGGCAGCTATGCCGACAGGGTGTGCGAGATAGTTTTCAACACCTCGATGGTCGGCTATCAGGAAATAGTCTCCGACCCGTCGTATACCGATCAGATGGTCGTTATGACATATCCGCTCATAGGCAACTACGGTATAACCGACGACGATTTCGAGTGCAAAAACCCGAGCATCGGCGGCCTTATCGTGTATGACTACAACGATATGCCCTCGAACTTCAGATACACAAAGACGCTCTCGGAGCTGCTCGAAGAGAACGGCATCCCCGGCATCTCCGGCGTTGACACGAGAAAGCTCACCCGCAGCATACGCGACTTGGGCTCACGCCGCGTGCTCATAACCTCGCCCAATATTCCGGCTGAGGTCGCGGTGGAGATAATCAAAAATACCCCCGTCGCCCACGATGCGGTCAGCCGCGTCAGCTGCAAAAAGCGCTGGTATTCGCGCACCTCGAACCCGCAGTTCAATGTCGTTGCGATAGACTGCGGCATGAAGCTCAATATCGTGCGCAGCCTCAACAAGTTCGGCTGCAACGTCGTTGTCGTGCCCTATGACACGCCGGCTGATGAAATTGAGTTTATGAAGCCTGACGGAGTGTTTCTTTCAAACGGCCCCGGCGACCCCGAGGATGTGACTCCGGTCATAAAGACGGTAAAGGCGCTTCGCGGCAAATATCCGATTTTCGGCATCTGCCTCGGACATCAGATGATATCCCTCGCCTACGGCGCAAAGACATATAAGCTCAAGTTCGGCCACCGCGGCGGAAACCACCCGGTCATGAACCTCGACACCAACAAAATAGAGATAACCTCGCAGAACCATAGCTATGCCGTTGACCCGAAAACGGTCGAGGGCACCGACCTCGAAGTGACGCACATAAATCTTCTCGACAACACCGTCGAGGGAGTAAGATGCAAGAAAGACCTTGTGTTCAGCGTGCAGTATCACCCCGAGAGCGCGCCCGGTCCGCAGGACAGCAGCTATCTGTTCGGTCAGTTTATCGACTATATGAAGGAGGCGAAGGAGCGTGCCTAAGAGAACTGATATAAAAAAGGTGCTCGTTATCGGCTCGGGTCCTATAGTCATCGGTCAGGCTGCCGAGTTCGACTATGCGGGAACTCAGGCGTGCCTCGCCCTGCGTGAGGAGGGCTACGAGGTCGTCCTCGCGAACTCGAACCCCGCAACGATAATGACCGACACAACCATAGCCGATAAAGTCTATATGGAGCCGCTGACGCTCGAATATCTCGCGCGTATCTGCCGCTATGAGCGCCCGGACGCGATAGTCCCCGGCATCGGCGGTCAGACCGGACTCAACCTTGCGATGCAGCTCGCCAAAAAAGGCGTGCTCAAGGAGTGCGAGATAGAGCTGCTTGGCACGGATGCCGAGAGCATTGAGCGCGCCGAGGACAGAGAGCTTTTCAAAGAGCTCTGCGAGAGCATCGGCGAGCCGATAGTCCCCTCGCAGATAACCTACAGCATCGAAGAGGGTCTTGAGGCGGCGGAGAAGATAGGCTATCCCGTTATCCTGCGCCCCGCATTCACGCTCGGCGGAACGGGCGGCGGCTTCGCCTATGACCCCGACGAGATGCGCGACATGATGAAGAACGCGCTTGCGCTCTCGCCCGTGCATCAGGTGCTCGTCGAAAAGAGCATAAAGGGCTACAAAGAGATAGAATACGAAGTGATACGCGATGCGAATGACACCGCTATCACCGTCTGTAATATGGAAAACCTCGACCCCGTCGGCATTCATACCGGCGACTCGATAGTCGTCGCGCCCAGCCAGACACTGACGAATAAAGAATATCAGATGCTCAGGGATTCCGCACTCAAAATTATCCGCGCCCTGGGAGTAAAGGGTGGCTGCAACGTTCAGTTTGCGCTCGATCCCCATTCGTTCCGCTACTATGTCATTGAGGTCAACCCCAGAGTTTCGCGCTCGTCCGCCCTCGCTTCAAAGGCGAGCGGATATCCGATAGCGCGTGTCTCGGCGAAAATAGCGGTCGGCATGGATCTGCATGAGATACAGCTTGCAAATACCCCTGCCTGCTTTGAGCCCTCGCTCGACTATGTCGTGACCAAGATGCCGCGCTTCCCGTTCGACAAGTTCCCCGCCGCGCACAACACGCTTTCGACCCAGATGAAGGCGACCGGTGAGGTCATGAGCGTCGGACGCACTTTTGAAGAGAGCCTGCTCAAGGCTATACGCTCGCTCGAAGAGAGCAAGAACCACCTGCATATGGAGAAGTTCGACTCGGCGCATATGAGCGTTGACGAGCTGCTCGAATATATCAAAGAGGGCACGGACGACCGTCTCTATGCAATATCCCAGCTGATGTGGATGGGCGTTGACCCGTCGCTTATCTGCGATATAACGCATATAGATATGTTCTTCCTCGACAAGATAAAGAAGATAGTCGATTTCGAGAAGGAGATGGAGGCGAATCCCGGCTCCGACATTCTTCTGCGCGAGGCAAAGCGCCTCGGCTTCTCCGATTCGTATATCGCCGAGCTCTGGAAAGAGAGCGAGGACAGCATATATGAGCGCAGATGCAAAGAGGATATCTTCCCGACATACAAGATGATTGATACCTGCGCGAGTGAGTTTGACAGCTATGTGCCCTATTTCTACTCGACCTACGCGAGCGAGAACGAGTCCGTTGTGTCGGACAAAAAGAAGATAATAGTCTTAGGCTCAGGTCCTATCCGTATAGGACAGGGCGTTGAGTTTGACTATTCGACCGTCCACGCCGTCCATGCCATTCAGCAGCTCGGCTATGAGGCGATAGTTATAAACAATAACCCCGAGACCGTTTCGACCGACTACACCACTGCCGACAAGCTCTATTTCGAGCCCCTGACGACAGAGGATGTCATGAATATAGTCCATCTTGAAAAGCCGGAGGGCGTTATAGTCACCCTCGGCGGTCAGACTGCCGTCAACCTCGCGGCTCCGCTTGCAAGGCGCGGCGTGAAGATAATCGGCACCGACTGTGACGCCATTGAGCGCGCCGAGAACAGGGACGCATTTGACGCCGTTATAAAATCTCTCGGCATCCCGAACCCGAAAGGCGAGGCTGTTACGGATATCGAGACCGGTGCGGCTGTTGCCGCGCGCATAGGCTATCCTGTTCTTGTGCGCCCGAGCTTCGTGCTCGGCGGCAGAGCGATGGAGATAGTCGCTAACGAGACGATGCTCAGAAAATATCTCAAGAACGCCGTTGAGGTCGATGAGGACAAGCCCGTGCTCATAGATAAATATCTTATGGGCAAGGAAGTTGAGATAGACGCCATCTGCGACGGCAGTGAGGTGTTCATTCCCGGCATAATGGAACTCGTCGAGCGTACCGGCGTCCACTCGGGCGACAGCACGAGCGTGTATCCGCCGTTCTCTATTTCGCAGAAGGTCAGAGACACGATAGCCGAATACACCACAAAGCTCGGACTCGGCATAGGCATAGTCGGTCTGTTCAATATACAGTTTATAGTTGACAGCGACGAGAGCGTCTATGTTATCGAGGTCAATCCCCGCGCTTCGCGAAGTGTGCCGTTCCTTTCAAAGTCCACCGACTGCAACCTTGTCCGCATCGCGACAAAGGTCATGCTCGGCCAGAGCCTGCGCGACCAGGGCATAACCGATATGCGCCTGCCCGACGGCAAGCGCTGGTATGTCAAAGCCCCGGCGTTCTCGTTTGAGAAGCTGACAGGCATGGATGCATATCTCTCGCCCGAGATGAAATCGACCGGCGAAGCGATAGGCTACGACAAGCGCCTGAACCGTGCGCTCTACAAGGCTCTTCAGGCGTCCGGAGTCAAGATGAAAGAATACGGTACGGTAATAGTAACCCTTGCCGACGAAGACAAGGAAGAGGCTCTGCCGCTCGTCAAGCGCTTCTATCACCTCGGCTTCAATATCGAGGCGACCGCCGGAACCGCGGCGTTCCTCAAGAAGCACGGCATACGCACCCGCGTACGCGGCAAGCTCAGCGAGGGCAGCACCGAGATCCTCGATTCTATCCGCGCGGGCTATGTCAGCTATGTTATAAACACGCGCGCCATTCTCTCCGGCGTCCACTTTGAGGACGGCGTTGAGATCCGACGCTGTGCCGTCCAGAACGGCGTGACGATATTCACCTCCCTCGACACCGTGAAGATAGTCCTCGATGTTCTCGAAGAGATAACCCCCGAGATATCGACCATAAACGGCGACGGCGAGAACTGATTTCAACAACCCTTAATTATATTAAAAGACCTCCCCGGGCGGGAGGTCTTTTGCTTTTGCTGAAAATAAACCGCCGCACGGCACGAACCGACGGCGGATCGATATTTTAATTTACGCCTTGCCCTTTTGCAGCAACACTCTCAGCGGTCCTTCAAAGACGAGCTGGTTGATAAAAAACGCCTTTATGTCGTTCGGGCTGCAAAACTTTTTTCTGCGCCCTGCGGAGAGCGAGGTCTGCTCCCTTATCGTGCGCGAGACGAAGCCGACGCAGGTGTCGCGCCCGCGCTGCTTCGGGA
>ERZ772821.1554-NODE-1554-length-13533-cov-5.728075_pt1 | contig 13533 bp, 10 predicted proteins | sample MGYA00580859_ERZ772821 | MGnify/ENA primary metagenome ERZ772821 (study PRJEB29015, sample SAMEA2737674) | human gut metagenome | biome: human gut; feature: human-associated habitat; material: faeces | place: China | collected 2012 ...
CTGGTGGACTGCGGCAGCGGGGCGGCGCTGGATCTGGGCGCGGGCGTGGTGAAAAACGGTGAGACAACGGTGGAGCTGACCAAGAACGAGCTGCGCATTCTCCATCTGCTGATGGAGAACCGCGGCCGCTTCGTGCGCCGGGAGGACATCATGAACCGCCTGTGGGAGACGGATTGCTACGTGGACGACAACACGCTGACGGTGAACATGACCCGGCTGCGCCATAAGCTGGACGCGGCGGGGCTGGCGGGCTTCATCCGCACCAAAAAGGGCGTGGGCTACGGGGTGGAGGCATGAGAAGCTATCTCCGGGCGCGTCGGGGCGTGATCGCACTGCTGATTCTGTTCGGCGGCATTTTCGCGGCGGTGTTTTCGCTGTACGATCTGCCCATGGAGCCGATCCGGTATTCGCTGGCGCTGTGCGGCGCGGCCATGCAGGGGCTGTTGCGCAACCCTTTGGCGGACGGGTCCACATTAGGCGTCAGTGCAGGCGCCTCGCTGGGCGCGGTGACGGCGCTGCTGCTGGGCATTTCCTTTCCCGGCCTGCCCTTTGCAGGCACGATGGTGATGGCGATGCTGTTCGCAATGGGCTCACTCATTCTGATCCTTTCGCTGTCATACTCGGCAGACCGCGGCATGAGCACGCAAACCATCATCCTGATGGGGGTGGTGTTCAGCATGTTCGCCACCAGCATCATCAGCCTGCTTACCGCCTTTTCAGGAGAAAAGCTGCGCTCCATCACCTTCTGGACCATGGGCTCGCTCTCGGGTGCAGGGTACACGGAGACGCTGGTGCTGCTGGCTGCGCTGGCGGTTTTCGGCGGCGTGCTGCTTTCGTGCGCGGATGAGCTCAACGCCTTTTCGCTGGGTGAGGATGCGGCGCGTCACATGGGCGTGGCGGTGGGACCGGTCAAGCTGGGAGTGCTGGTATGCGTGGCTTCGCTGATCGGCGTATGTGTATCCGTGGGAGGCAGTATCGGCTTTGTGGGGCTGATCGTGCCGCATGCGGCGCGCCTGTTCACCGGGGCCAGCCACCGCCGCCTGCTTCCGCTGTCGCTGTTCATGGGGGCCATCTTTCTCATGCTGGCGGATCTGCTGGCGCGCACGGTGGTCAGTCCCATTGAATTGCCCATCGGTGTGGTCACCTCGCTGGTGGGAGCGGTGGTGTTTGTGGTGATCTTTTTCAGGAGGCGCAGGCTGTGCTGGAAGTAAAGGGGCTCACTGTTGCCTACGAGGACAGCGACGCCGTGCAAGACGTATCATTTACGGTGGCCCAGGGTGAATGGCTCATGCTGATCGGTCCCAACGGCGCAGGAAAGTCCACTTTGCTGGCAGCTGTGGCCCAGTGTGCGGCGTATCGCGGCAGTGTGCTGCTGGAGGGCTGTGACGCCCGGCAATGGAAGCCCAAGGCCTTTGCGCGGGCTGTGGGCGTGCTGGCGCAGACGCATGCCGCTGGCTACGCATTCACCGTTGAGGAATTGGTAAGCATGGGCCGATATGCGCATACGCGCGGCTTTTTTCGCTCACGGGACCCGCAGGGACAAGAAGCGGTACGCCGCGCTTTGGACGCGGTCGGATTGTGGAACCTGCGGGGCCGCAATGTGCAAACGCTGTCCGGGGGCGAGCTCCAGCGCGCTTTTCTGGCGCAGGCAATGGCCCAGGAGCCACGGGTGCTCCTGCTGGATGAACCGGCCAATCATCTGGATCTGGTGTACCAAAAACAGCTGTTTGAATTGATCGGACAGTGGCTGGCGGAAGGGGAGCGGTGCGTGATCTCCGTGGTGCATGATCTGAGTCTGGCTTTGCGCTACGGCACGCGCGCGGTGCTGCTGGACCATGGGTGTGTAACGGCGGATGGACCGGCGGGAGATGTGCTGGCCTCGGATGCCCTGCGCCGCGCCTACGGAATGGATGTGGCCGGTTGGATGGCGGATCTGGCGGGACGGTGGCGGAAAGTGGCAGACTGCGAAGCGCAAAGCATTCAGGCAGGGTAAATGAGGCGAATTAATTCGTTTCAAAAGCGTGCCTCGGAAGGGTGCAGCTCCCGGACAATAACGATATTTGTAAGCCGCTTTTCTCAAGAGGCGGCTTTTCTATTTTCAGGGCCATATCCGAAGATTCTCTTTTGGAATAAACTGGATCAATAAAAATTAATCAATTTTCGCAAAAACGTGATGCAATTCGGTTTGTGATATGGTAAACTATATGCGTTGCGTATTCGGAGGGCATCGTCTTTTGCCCGCAATCAAAACAGAGGAGGTCTTAGGCTGCCATGTCCAATCATAACGAGAAATATGAGAAGCTGGCGCAGGTCATCCGGGAACACCGGGAGCAAAAGGGCGCGCTGATGCCTGTGCTGCAGGCGGCACAGAACATCTTTGGCTGCGTCCCGCTCGATGTGCAGGAGATCATCGCGGACGGGCTGGGCGTTACGCTCAGCGAGGTATACGGCGTAGCCACGTTCTATTCGCAGTTTTCGCTGCAGCCCAAGGGCGAGTACGTGTGCGGCGTATGCCTGGGCACTGCCTGCTATGTGAAAGGCTCACAAAAGGTGCTGGATAAGCTGTGCAGCGAGCTGGGCGTTGAGGTTGGACAGACCAGCAAGGACGGACGCTTCACCGTGCAGGCTACCCGTTGCCTGGGCGCGTGTGGCCTGGCGCCCGTCATGATGATAAACGACGAGGTATTCGGCCGCCTGACGCCGGAGGACATTCCGGACATTCTGGCCAAGTACCGCGCCTCCTGAGCAGCCCATGCGCGATTTGAGCATGCATGTTCTGGACATCGTCCAAAACAGCATCAAGGCGGGCGCGGCGCTGGTGACGGTTACCTTTACGGTGAATGAAAACCGGGTTCTGACCTTCTCCGTCCGCGATGACGGATGCGGCATGGCGCCGGACTTTCTGGCACGGGTGACCGATCCCTTCACCACCACGCGCACCACGCGTAAAGTGGGGCTGGGCATTCCCATGCTCAAGCAGAGCGCGGAGATGGCGGGCGGGACTTTTGGCATTGAAAGCGAGATCGGAAAAGGAACCTGGATTCATGCATCCTTTGACCTGTCCAACATCGACTGCATCCCCATGGGAGAGATCTGCGATTCGCTGGTTACGCTGATTGTGCTCAATCCCGAAACTCCGGATTTTGTGTTCCAGGCATTCGCGCCTGAAAAAGAGGCCCTTTTTGACACGCGGCAGGTCCGCGAGGCGCTTGGAGGCGTGAGCCTGGCCGAGCCGGAGGTGGCCGCCTGGATCAAGGAAAGCATTGACGAAGAATTCAAACCGATTTTGGAGGTGTCCTGATTTATGAAATCCCTGGCTGAACTTGAGGCGATCCGCCAAAGGACTCTTGAAAAAGTAGCCATGCGCAAGGAGGGCGACGACGCCGTGCGCGTGGTGGTGGGCATGGCCACCTGCGGCATCGCGGCCGGCGCGCGTCCCGTGATGCTCAAATTTCTTGAGGAAATTCAAAAGCGCAACCTGCAGAACGTGACCGTTTCCCAGACCGGGTGCATCGGTATGTGCCGTCTGGAGCCCATGCTGGACGTCATCATGCCCGGCAAGGAAAAGGTGACCTACGTGCGTGTGAACCCGGACATGGTGCCGCGCATCGTGGCTGAGCACATCGTCAACGGCCGTCCTGTGCAGGAGTACACCATCGGCGCCGCGGAAGGCGAATGAGAACAGAACGCTAAGGAGGAACGAACATGGATCTTTTTCGCGCACATGTGCTGGTCTGCGGCGGTACAGGCTGTTCTTCGAGCGGCTCTGCCGAGCTGATCAAGCGTTTTGAAGAGCAGATCGCCAAAAACGGTCTGGACAAGGAGGTCAAGGTGGTCCGCACGGGCTGCTTCGGCCTGTGCGAGGCGGGCCCCGTGGTGATCGTCTACCCGGAAGGCACCTTCTACAGCCGCATCCGTCCCGATGATGTGGATGAAATCGTTTCCGAGCACCTGCTCAAGGGCCGCATCGTGCAGCATCTGGTCTACAAGGAAAAGGCCGATGAGGAGCAGCATGTCACGCTGGACAACATCGACTTTTACCGTCCCCAGATGCGCCTTGCGCTGCGCAACTGCGGCGTGATCGATCCCGAAAACATCGATGAATACATCGCCTTTGACGGCTACAGAGCGCTGGCCAAGGTGCTCACCGAAATGACCCCCGAACAGGTCATCAGCGAGGTGCTTAAGTCCGGCCTGCGCGGCCGCGGCGGCGCGGGTTTCCCCACGGGCAAGAAGTGGCAGTTTGCCGCCGCCTCCAAGGCGGATCAGAAATACATGATCTGTAACGCCGACGAGGGCGACCCCGGCGCCTTTATGGACCGTTCCGTGCTGGAGGGCGACCCGCATTCCGTGCTGGAAGCCATGGCCATCGGCGGCTATGCCATCGGCGCCAGCGAGGGCTATATCTATGTGCGCGCGGAGTATCCCATCGCCGTCAAGCGCTTGGAGATCGCCATCAATCAGGCCCGTGAATACGGCCTGCTGGGCAAGAACATCTTTGGCTCCGGTTTTGATTTTGATATCTTCATCCGCCTGGGTGCGGGCGCATTCGTCTGCGGCGAGGAAACCGCTCTGATGCATTCCATCGAGGGCGGCCGCGGCGAGCCCAAGCCCAAGCCCCCGTTCCCGGCGGTGCGCGGCCTGTTTGACAAGCCCACCAACATCAACAACGTTGAAACCCTGGCCAATATTCCCCAGATTATCCTCAAAGGGGCAGACTGGTTTGCCTCTATCGGCACCGAAAAAAGCAAGGGCACCAAGGTGTTCGCCCTGGGCGGCAAGATCAACAACACCGGTCTGGTCGAAGTGCCCATGGGCACGCCGCTGCGCGATATCATCTATAAAATCGGCGGCGGCATTCCCGGCGGCAAGAAGTTCAAGGCCGTGCAGACCGGCGGTCCCTCCGGCGGCTGCATCCCGGCCGATTACCTCGATATCGCCATCGATTATGATTCCCTTACCGCCATCGGTTCCATGATGGGCTCCGGCGGCATGATCGTCATGGACGAGGACAACTGCATGGTGGATATCGCGCGCTTCTTCCTGGACTTTACCGTGGATGAAAGCTGCGGCAAGTGCACCCCCTGCCGCATCGGCACCCGCCGCATGCTGGAGATTCTGGAGCGCATCGTGGAAGGCAAGGGCGAGGAGGGCGACATCGAAAAGCTGGAAGCCCTGGCCGAAAACATTAAGGCGACCGCGCTGTGCGGCCTGGGCCAGACCGCGCCCAACCCGGTCCTGTCCACCCTCAAGTATTTCCGTGATGAGTATGAGGCACATATCAAGGAAAAACGCTGCCCCGCGCATCACTGCCAGAAGCTGCTCAACTACGAGATCACCGACAAGTGCCGCGGCTGTACGGCCTGTGCGCGCGTGTGCCCTGTCAATGCCATCACCGGCAAGGTCAAGGAAATGCACCATATCGACCGCGCCAAGTGCATCAAGTGCGGCTCCTGCATGGAGAAGTGCCGTTTCGGCGCCATCGTCAAGAACTAATGTCCGCATGAGGAGGAACAGACATGGAACAGATGATTCCGCTTACCATCGACGGCGTGCATGTGGAGGTTCCCGCGGGTACGACGGTGCTTGAGGCGGCGCGTATCGCCAAGGTGAACATCCCCACGCTCTGCTACTTAAAGGATATCAACGAAACCGCCAACTGCCGCCTGTGCGTGGTGGACTGCGGCGGCCGCGCGCTGCAGGCTGCCTGCGTACTGCCGGTGGCGCCCAACATGGTGGTCAAAACCAACACCCCGGCCGTGCGCCAGGCGCGCCGCATCAATCTGGAGCTGATTCTGAGCAACCACGAAAAGAAGTGCCTCAGCTGTGTGCGCAGCCAGAACTGCGAGCTGCAAAAGCTGTGCCTGGATCTGGGCGTGGAAAGCGGCGATCGCTTCGCCGGTACCCAGAATCAGTATGAAACGGATACCAGCTCCGTCTCCATCGTCCGCAACAACAACAAGTGCATTTTGTGCCGCCGCTGCGTGGGCGCCTGCGCAAATGTCCAGAAGGTGGGCGTGATTGGCCCGGTGCGCCGCGGCTTCAAGACCGCCATCGAAAGCCCCTGGGAGATGAAGCTGGCCGAAATGGCCTGCATCAACTGCGGCCAGTGCATCACCGCCTGCCCCGTAGGCGCGTTGACCGAAACCGACAACACGCAGGATGTGTGGAAGGCCCTGGCCGATCCCGCCAAGCATGTGGTGGTTCAGCCCGCGCCCGCTGTGCGCGCCGCCTTGGGCGAAGAATTTGGCCTGCCCATGGGCACCAGCGTAACGGGCAAGATGGCGGCCGCCCTGCGCCGTTTGGGATTTGCCAAGGTATTTGATACCGATTTCGGTGCGGATTTGACCATCATGGAGGAAGGCACCGAGCTCATCGACCGCCTCAACAACGGAGGCGTGCTGCCCATGATTACCAGCTGCTCGCCGGGCTGGATCAAGTACTGCGAGCACTACTATCCCGAATTCATCCCCAATCTGAGCTCCTGCAAGTCGCCTCACGAGATGACGGGCGCGATGGTCAAAACCTACTACGCCGACAAGGCCGGCATTGATCCGCAGAACATTGTGGTCGTGTCCGTGATGCCCTGCACGGCCAAGAAGTTTGAAGCCCGCCGTCCCGAGCTGGGCCGCAACGGCATGGCCGACGTGGACGTGGTCATTACCACGCGTGAGCTGGCCCGCATGATCAAGGAAGCCGGCATCGACTTTGTGAACCTGCCGGATGAGGACTTTGACAGCCTGATGGGCGAAAGCACCGGCGCCAGCGTCATCTTCGGCGCGACCGGCGGCGTGATGGAGGCTGCGCTGCGCACCGCCTATGAACTCATCACCGGCACCACCCTCGAGGATGTCAACTTTACTGCGGTGCGCGGTATGGAGGGTATCAAGGAGGCTACCGTCAAGATCGGTGATCTGGACGTGAAGGTGGCTGTGTGCTCCAGCACCGGCAAGGCCAGCGAACTGCTGGATGCCGTCAAGCGCGGCGAAAAGCAGTACCACTTCATCGAGGTCATGGGCTGCCCCGGCGGCTGCGTCAATGGCGGCGGCCAGCCCATCGTGCCCGCCCCCGTGCGCAACTGGACCAACGTGCCCGCCATCCGCGCCAAGGCGCTCTATAGCGAGGACGAGGCCAAGACCCTTCGCAAGAGCCATGAGAACCCCGAAATCAAGCAGATTTACGAGGAGTTCCTCGGCAAGCCCAACAGCCATAAGGCGCACATGCTGCTGCATACGACTTATGAGCAGCGCGATATCTACCTCTGAGTTCGATCTCCTTTCGCGGCGGCGGGGACTTTCCCGCCGCCGCGCTTGTATGTGCGCACATAAAAATGTGCAAAGAAAATTCCTTAAAGAAAACACGTTTCGCCCATTCGTTCATAAAAGCTTTACAATCCGCCGCAATCCCTTGAAAAATCAGCATTTTCCGCAATGTGGACACCGGATTTGCCCCTTGCGCTTTTTGGGAAAGAATGCTTTAATAGGTTGAGCGCTTTTGCCGGGAAACCCGAGAAGGCGGCCGGAAGGGGTTTTTTGTTTGGACATTCAATGGTATCCGGGTCATATGGCCAAGGCCAAGCGGCTGCTCAGTGCGCAGCTGAGCAAGGTGGATCTGGTGGTAGAGCTGTGCGACGCACGGCTTCCGCAGTCCAGCAGGAATCCCGCGCTGGACGAGCTGATCCGCCATAAGCGGCGCGTGCTGCTTTTGTGCAAGGCCGATCTGGCCGAACCCGCCAAGACGCAGCGCTGGTTGGCCTATTTCCGGCGGCAGGGCCTGGAGTGCATGGCTTATGACAAGAGTCCGCAAAAGACCAAGCAGGCGCGTGCCCTCATCGAACTGGCCGCCAAGGATGTGCTGGAGCGCAACCAGCGCCGCGGCATCCAAAAGACGCTCCGCGCCATGGTAGTGGGCGTGCCCAACGTGGGCAAGAGCACCTTTATCAATCGCCTGTATGGCGGGAGCATCGCCAGGACGGGCGACCGCCCAGGCGTCACCAAGAGCAACCAGTGGGTCAAGGTATCGCCCTATCTGGAGGTACTGGACACCCCCGGCATGCTCTGGCCCAAGCTCAACGACCAGCGTGCGGCTACGCGCCTGGCCTATATCGGCACCATCAAGGATGCCGTCTACGACCAGTACGAGCTGTGCGCCTGCCTGCTGGCCGACCTGATGGCCGTTATGCCTGAGCAGACCATCGAACGCTACAAGATCAAAGACCCCTCTGCCCAGGGCTATGCCCTGCTGGATGAAGTGTGCCGGGGCCGGGGGTTTCTCATGCGCGGCGGCGTGTGCGATCTGGACCGCGCATGCGCCGTGATTCTGGATGAATTCCGTGAGGGCAAGGTGGGGAAGCTCACCCTGGAAGATCCGCCCCAGACCGGGGAGGAGGCGCACGATGGTAAAACCCTCTGAAAAGCGACTGGCGCACTTTCGCGATCTGGTCGCCTATGACCGGGCGTTGCCGGGCTTCGGCACGTCGCTGGCCGGCATGGACGAGGCCGGACGTGGCCCGCTGGTGGGCAATGTGGTGGCCGCCTGTGTCATCCTGCCCGCACAGCCGTTATATGAGTGGATAGACGACAGCAAGCGCCTCAGCCCCAAGCGCCGCGAGGAAATGTATGAACGCATCATGGAAACGGCGCTGTTTGTGGGGGTGGGCGAGGCCAGCCCGGAGGAAATCGACCGGCTGAACATCTTGAATGCCACGCGTCTGGCCATGCGCCGGGCGGCAGAGCGTGCGCCGGCCACCCTGTGCGTGGTGGACGCGGTCACGGGACTGGATTTGCCCTTTCCGGTGCGGTCTGTCATCCGGGGCGACGCCAGCAGCTACCACGTAGCGGCTGCCAGCATCGTGGCCAAGGTGACGCGGGACCGACAGATGCGGGACTATGCCCTGCAATATCCTGAGTACGGATTTGAACACAACATGGGCTATGGTACCGCGGAGCACATCGCGGCGCTGCGCACCCATGGTCCCACACCGGCGCACCGCCGTACCTTTCTACGCCATTTTGTCGGGGAGGAAACAGCCGAATGAAACGCATCTGCGCCTTTTTTTGCCTGGCGTTGACGCTGCTGATGTGCCTGACCGCCGCCGCGGAGGAAGCCAATCTGATCGCCAACGGCGGCTTTGAAACGCTGGATGCGTCCGGGAATCCGAAGGGTTGGTATCCCACGGCCTACCGCACGCAGGAGGGGTATTCGCGCATTGCCATCACGTCTGAAAAGGCGCACAGCGGCCAATACAGCGCCGTGGTGGAAAACGCCAGCGCCAACGACGCACGCTATACCTGCACCGTTTCGGTGGAGCCGTCCTCGCTCTATCGCCTGAGCGCCTACGTGCTGGTGGATTCGATGGAGGACACCGGCAACGGCGCAAACCTTGGCATCGAGGGCATATATTCGTACTCCGACTGCCTCTTCGACACCGGTGGTGAATGGCGCTATCTGGAATGGTACGGCGAAACCGGCGAGGACCAGCACGAAGTGACCTTTGGCGTGCGTGTGGGCGGCTACGGCGCGGAGAGCACCGGCAAGGCCTACTTTGACGACGTGCGCCTGGAAAAGGTGGACGCATTGCCCTCCGGGGTATTTGCCTCCGTCTGGTACGATACGCAGAGCTATGTCTCCTATGATACCGCCACCACGCAGCAGACGGGCCAGAAGAGCACGGCGCTGTTTGTGGTGCTGGGTGTGCTGTTTGGCTTTTTATATCTGCTGGCGCGTCCGCTCCTTTCGCGTGGGGGCGCGGACAGGCGCGCCGTCTATGCCTTTGCCTGCGTGATGGCCGCGGCACTGGCCGTGCGCATCGTATTGGCGGTGAACGTGCCGGGCTATTCGGTGGATATCAACTGTTTCACCGCCTGGAGCCTGCGCATGGCCGAGCGTGGTCCGGCGGGCTTCTATGCGGCGGACTATTTCTGCGACTATCCCCCCGGATATATGCTTCTTTTGTGGCCCGTCGGGCTGTTGCTCAGCGCCGCACAAGGGGCGGGAGCTTCGCTGCTGGTGGCTAAAAGCTTGCCTATAGTGTGCGACCTGGCGGGTGCGATTTTGCTGTTTGCTTTCGCCCGCAAGCGTCTGGGCGATGCGGCGGCGGCACTTGTGGCCGGCATATACGCGCTCAACCCCGCGGTGCTGGTCAACGGTGCAGCCTGGGGACAGGCCGACAGCGTGCTGGCGCTGCTGCTGATGTTCACCTGCCTGGCAGCCATCCGCCGGGACTGGCGCGCGGCTTTTCCGCTGTTTGCGGCGGCCGCGCTGGTTAAGCCGCAGGCGCTCTTGTTCGCGCCGGTTGGCGGCGTATGGCTGCTTGGATGCCTGCTGGAAAAGCAGGAGCAGACGGACCGGGCACGACAGTGGAAATCAGTCGGTCTGGGCCTTGGACTGGCGGTGCTCGTAGCCGCGGCCATCATCGTGCCCTTTTCCGTGCGGCAGTCGCCGGGATGGCTGATCAGCCTGTATCAGGAGACCCTTTCTTCCTATGCCTACGCCACGCTGAATACGGCCAACCTCTACTATCTGATCGGCGCCAACTGGACGAGCCTTGAAGCGCATGTTCCCATGGCGCTCCCGCTGGTTACGGCGTTGGCTGCCATGAGCGTGGGCCTGTGGCTGCTGCTGGACGGTGAGAAGCTGTCCCTGCGTGCTCAGCCCCGCCGCGCGTCGCTGGGGGCGCTCTGTCTGCTGCTGGCGCTGTATCAGTTCGGGCTGACCTTCTTTGGGGGCAGCTATACCGCCTACGGCTATGGAATGATGGCTTTTGCCTTTTTGCTTTCGGCCGTGTGCCTGGCCTTTGACCGCAAGGCCAATCATTTGCCTTTTTACCTGGCGCTGTCGCTGATTCTGATCTATGTGCTGGGAATCAAGGTGCATGAGCGCTACCTGCTACCCGCCCTGCCGCTGCTACTGACGGCCTATGTGCTGACGCGCGACCGCCGGCTGCTGGGCCTGTGCGTCGGCTTTTCCATCACGACATTCATCAACACGGCCATCGTGCTCGATAACGCCATTCTCTATGGCGCGGAGATGGGGCATCTCAACAATGATACCCTCGTTCTCAACGATGCGCTGTGCGTACTCAATCTGCTGCTGTGCGGCTATGCCATCTGGGTGGCCTATACGGGCCTGCGGCCCAGCGAGGCGCCACAGCCGGAGAAAGCGGAGCCGTCCGTGCCGCCTGCATATGAGCGGATGCTGCTGTCCCCCCGCGATGCGCGCCTGCACCTGACATTGCGGGACTATCTGGTGATGGGTGCAACCTGTGTGGTTTACGGCGTGCTGGCTTTTGCGAATCTGGGCAGTACCGTTGCGCCTCAAACGGGCTGGGTGTCTACCTCGCCCGACGAGCAGATCGTCTTTGACCTGGGCGAGAGCACACGATTCAGCCTCCTGTATTATGCGGGGGTCAGCTACAATGATTTTTCCGTATCCACCAGCGAGGACGGCGTCACCTGGTCGGCCGAAACCCCCTGCCGCATACGCGAGGGATTGTGCTATCGGTGGCTGTATGCGCTTCAGTCCACACAAAGCAATGGTGAAACCACTTATCTGAGCGATTCGCCCACCAGCGTGGTATGGTTCACGGGACGCTATCTGCGTCTGAACGCCTGTGAGGCGGGACTGAACCTGTGGGAGATCGTAGCGCGGGACGAAAACGGCCAAACGCTGCCTCTGACCATCGTGAGCCATACCGGCGCGCGCACGGGCGTGCTGGAAAGCGAAAAGCCGGTCGAAAACCTGATCGACGAGCAGAATACCTGCGTGGGCGAGCCGGGCTGGTACAACGGCACCTACTTCGATGAAATCTATCACGCGCGTACCGCCTATGAGCACCTGCACGGCCAGGCGCCCTACGAGACCACGCATCCGCCGCTGGGCAAGCTTATGATGAGCGTGGGCATCGCCATTTTCGGCATGACGCCGTTCGGCTGGCGGTTCGCGGGGGCGCTCATCGGCGTTCTGATGCTGCCGGCGCTCTACCTGCTGGCACTGCAGCTCACCCACCGGCGTTCCATTGCCACGGTGTCCATGGTGGCGTTTTCCCTGGATCTGATGCACTATACCCAGACGCGCATCGCCACCATCGACTCCTTCCCGGTATTTTTCATCCTGCTGAGTTACCTGTGCATGGTGCGCTACCTGCAAACCGACCTTTTTGCCGCCGATCCCGAAAAGCCCCGCCTGTTTGACCACTGCCTGCGCCGGAGCCTGATTCCTCTGGCCTTAAGCGGACTGTTCATGGGCCTGGCCATCGCCAGCAAGTGGATCGGGCTGTATGCCGCGGTAGGATTGGCACTGCTGTTCTTCGTGGCCATCTACCGGCAGTATCGGGTGAGCAATGTGGCCTGCGGCCTGGATGTGGAGCACGCCAAACTGGACGATAGCCAGAAAGCGCGCGTACACGCCGCGCAGGATTTTACGCTCAAACGGATACTGATCACATGCGGCTTTTGCGTGATCTTCTTCGTGCTGGTACCGTGCGTAATCTACTACCTGTGCTATATCCCGTACCTTTCGCCCACGGGTCCGGTCACGCTCAAGCGTGTGATCGACGCGCAGATCGGCATGTTGAATTATCACAGCACACCGGGGCTGGGTATGGACCATCCCTTCCAATCCCCCTGGTGGCAATGGCCGTTTATCCTCAAGCCCATGTGGTTCGCGCAGGACAGCTATGAACCGGCCGGCTATGCCAGCACCATCATGTGCATGGGCAATCCGTGGATTTTCTACCTTGGCGCCATTGCCATGCTGGGTGCCTTGGCAGCTTGCGTACTCAAGTACCTGAACCTGCGCAGCGGCGTGTCTCTGCGGCAGGGAGACGGCGATCTCACGCTGCCGGTGCTGGCCGTGGGCTTTCTGGCGCAGTACCTGCCCTGGGTGCTGGTGCCCCGAAGCATGTATATCTACCACTATTTTGCAAGCGTGCCCTTCATCATCCTGGCTACGGCCTGGTGGCTGGACCGCCTGCCGCGCTCCCGGCCACGGCTCCGCATGGGGGTCATGGCCCTGTACCTGGTTGGCGCCCTGGTGTTCTTCGTGATGTTCTTTCCCTACGCGTCGGGATGGCTGACCAGCACGGGGTGGCTGGACGCGATGAAGTGGTTCTCAAAGCTGTACTACTGATGATCCTGTTTTTCTGGAGAGGGTGTGCCCGATGCTCGCCAAGACGTTATCCTGCGGTTTAAGCGGCGTATACGGCTATCCCGTGGAGGTGGAGGCGTTTATCTCCAATGGGATGATCGGTTTTGAAATCGTCGGCCTGCCCAGCATGGCTGTCAAGGAAAGCCGCGACCGCGTCCGCGCGGCTATCGCCGTGAGCGGCCTGTCCTTTCCCTTCGGCAAGGTGACGGTCAACCTGGCCCCTGCGGATGTGAAAAAGGAAGGCACGACGTTTGAACTGGCCATCGCGGTTGCTCTGCTGGCTGCGCGCTCTCCGGAGGCGTTTCATGGGCTGGGCGAGACCATGCTGCTGGGCGAGCTGGCGCTGGACGGGCGGATGATGCCCGTGCGCGGTGCGCTGGGGATGGC
>ERZ772821.1556-NODE-1556-length-13530-cov-2.910575_pt1 | contig 13530 bp, 16 predicted proteins | sample MGYA00580859_ERZ772821 | MGnify/ENA primary metagenome ERZ772821 (study PRJEB29015, sample SAMEA2737674) | human gut metagenome | biome: human gut; feature: human-associated habitat; material: faeces | place: China | collected 2012 ...
GGGCAAATCTCACCCGGAGCTGTAACCGCCTTGAGCGAATCACCGAACTCCATGTAGCCGACCTCCGTAGAAATCTCATAACCGTTCTCAGCCTTGATGACCTCATAGTTCGCCATTTTCAGCTTGCCTGCCATGAGAATAAACGGGTTGGTAACAGGCACCCGAATCTCCTTCATTCTTATATTAAAGAACGGCTTAACTTCTGTTTCCTCAACGGGCGTCCAGCCCTCACACCAAAGCGTGTATTCGCCGCCGTTCTTTTCGGCAATCTCGGTCTCACGCTTAATTTCTTCCTCGTCATAGAGAAGCTTATTTTGCTTTATCTGCGCTTGCGTAAGATTGAGCGAAAGCGCCATTTTTGCAATCTCATGGCCGTAACGCATGGACTGCTCCCAACGGCGGTTGAAATCCTGCGAATCGTTTGTCAGTCCCCTTGCCATATAAATCCCGGCAATCGCTCCGTTAAAAAACATACAATTGAAGCCTGCTTTTGAGATAAGCTCGTCCATATAGTAAACATAGTCGCCGCTGACCTCACGTCCGCTGCTCTGTCCGTCGCTTGTCGGCAGTCCCGCAACGTCCGGATGCGCCGCAATATTTACAATTTTTGTCGCTCTTGCGCTCTTATTGAATGGAGTGAACGTCATAATCGTCATATCCGTAAGCATTGCGGAAGCCGATGAGCGGTTCTTGTTTGTGAAATATCCCTCTCCGATATCTTTTCTTGAGATCGTCAGCTTTCCTTCTGTCATGCTATTGCACGCTTCGAGCATTGCGTCGGAAACTTTATCAAAAAGAAAATCCATATAGTGCTTATCTGTGCCCTGTTCAACCTCGCCGAGACCCGTTTTAAGCTTGAAAATATTCGGAATAAGCTTGCCGAAAAGATTCGTCCAAATTCCTTCGGTATCAATACCGCTGTGGCAATGTGTCGATGCAACATTTATCGTTGCAAAATTAAATTTTCCGTCCGATTTTTCAACAAGCCGGCGGCGAATTTCTTTAATATCGCTGTTTGTCATGCCGATACAGTCAATCGTCGCAAAAACGGAAACTCCGCGTCCGCTCGAATCGTCAACGGCGATAACACGGGCTTTCATGTCGTCGATTATGCCCTCGACCTTGTTGGTGAACCAATTTTCCGCCATTATGTATCCGCCGATATAGTATTGGTGCTCCCGCCAGTCGTCAGGAACAAGGCTGACACTGTTGTAGCCAAGCCGCCAACAGGCATTTTGCGACGGAGCAGAAAGAAAAGTGTCGTTGCCCTTATAAAAATCGTGGTTTTCGTAATCCTCCTCGGCAATAAAGTTTTTGCCGTCGGGCAGAATTGAATTTATCGCTCCGAGTGCACCGGAAATAACCGTTCCGAGCGCACCCGTTCCTATTCTCTGCCAGAAGCTCTGAGCCGCAAAAACGGAAGTAAAGTTAGCGCCGATAATCAGGGCGCAGGAAAGCAAAATTGCAATTCCTCTTTGCATGATTTTTTTCATATGATCCCCTCCTAAATCTATTTAAAGAGAGTACAACCGGATTCTTTGAACTGCTTGATTTTTTCTTCAAGCAATTCCTTGGAGCAGTCAAATTTTTCGGCGATGCAGTTTATGCATAAAAATTCCGTCGAGTCGCGGTTGATAAGCTTCTTTGTAAGCCCAATGTCATTTCCGCTAAGCTCCTTGCCGCATTTTTTACAGTTGCTCATTATCTGTCAACTACCTTTGCACGGTAAACAACGCAAGCGTGAGCAGGAAGATTTGCACCTACAGTATCATTGACGGGTTTTGAAACCTCGCCTGTCCAAACGTCGGTCAGCTCAAGCGTTTTGCCCGTGCAGAAACCGAGACCCACCGCATCAAGAGTGAAGCACTCGTAATGCTCGTTATCCGTGAAGTTGAAAAATCCTATTGCGAGATCGCCGTTTTCAAGATGTCTAACAATAACGGGCATATGGTCGGGATACCAACTGTAAAGCGGCTCGTCGCCCTTTCGCTCGTTGTTGATAATTCTGTTTCCGTCAACAAAGTACGGCTGTCTGTATGCCGCATCCTGGTCAATTCTGATAAGCTCCTTATTCTTGAGGATAGCCATAGCCTCCTCGTCGGCTTTTCTGAGGTCGCAGCCGATGATAAGCGGAGATCCCATCATTGCCCAAAAAGCAAAGTGTGTTTTGTATTCCTCAGTCGTACAGCCCTTGAGCCCGACATGGCCCTTACCCTTCATTCCGACAACGAGCATATCCATATCGTTAAAGCAGCCGCAGCCGTTGTACTCCGCAACCTTGTACTGCGAAAGTGCAAGCTCCTTGATCGACTCCCATGTATCAAAAATGTCGCCTGTCGAACGCCATGTGTGTGCTCCGGTTTCCTTGATCCATGTCTTTGTGTTTTCACTTCCCCACGAACATGCGGCGAAAAGAATGTCCCTGCCGCAATTGGCAAGAGCGAGACCCATTCTCTTATAGAGCACATGACCGTAGGTCGTGAACGGATGATAACAATAGTCATATTTGAGGTAATCGACTCCCCATTCGGCAAAGCATTTCGCATCAATGAATTCATGGTCAAGGCTTCCGGGATAAGCGGCGCAGGTCATCGTTCCGGCACAGGAATACATGCCGAACTTCAATCCTTTTGAATGAATGTAGTCGGAAACATACTTCATTCCGTGAGGGAACTTTTCCGGATCGGGAACGATTTCATTTTTCTCGTTTCTTTCTCTGAGGCTCCAGCAGTCGTCAATAATCACATATTCATATCCGCAGTCCTTGAGTCCGCTCTCAACAATAAAGTCTGCAGTTTCCATAACTACTTTTTCGTTTATGTTCTCCGCAAATGTGTTCCATGAGTTCCAGCCCATCGGTGGTCTGTTAATTACCATAATATTTAGCTCCTTTTTGTTTGGTAAAAAAATTATATCAATTATCAAAGTTGCTGTCAACCGAAAGTAAAAATTATTCGGTCACAAGAAAGTCTAAATGAAGATCTGGTTTTTTAAATTTTCTTATTTTTCTATATTTGCATTAACCTGATTGCATTATTTGATACAATAGTAAAAAACTAAAGGCTGAGGTTTTTATGAAAGAATATATTATCAGGGAGACGGATGATTTTCTATCGCTTTCGACCCTTTTTCACGAGAGCGGAATGGGTGTTAATATCGAAGAACGTATGCCGGACAGAGTAATCAAGATGTGGCGTATGGATAATGCCCGGACAGGAGAACTCATGGCGGCAGTAACTCTTGAGATTCGTGACGGCGCATATTCTTTGGGTGACATCGCCGTGCGCGATACCGTGCAGTCCAAGGGCTACGGAAGAATCATGCAGTCTATCGTTTTCGACGAAGCGAAAACGCTCGGCGTCAAAGAAATCTGGGCCTGCGCCAAGGAGCCCGAATATTATATTCACTGTGGCTGGGAAAGAATGGATTGGGAAGACTCTCCTAATATTGCCGTTTATTGCTCAACCTGCGACAAGCGCGGCACCACCTGTCATCCCCAGCTGATGAAATACACATTTAAATAATTTTTACACATTAAAGAGTTTGAACGTCTTCCGTATGTCAAGCTTTTTTCAGTAAAGTGAATCAAAACCGCCGGTTCAACCGGCGGTTTGCTCCACCCCTAAAAGGGGCTTCTGATTTATAGCAATGCATTACATTCTCAGCAGCCGCTCACGTGCGGCTGTTTATTTTTGCTTACTTTTTCTTGGCACCCGTGAACGGGTCTGTGTACTCTTTGAAACTTATTTGGTCTGCTGCAAAATCGTCCTCTAACTGATTCTTTATGTATTCTGCTATTACCCTTTTATTCCGCCCTACCGTATCTACATAATATCCTCTGCACCAGAAGCTCCTTCGTCCATACTTATATTTTAAGTTCGCGTGTCTGTCGAATATCATCAAAGTACTTTTTCCCTTGAGATATCCCATAAACTGTGCTACACTTATATGCGGTGGAATACTTATTAGCATATGGATGTGGTCCGGACATGCCTCTGCTTCTATTATTTCCACCCCTTTTTGTGCACACAGTTTTCTTAATATCTCCCCGATATCTTTTCTTAACTGTCCATATATCTCTTTTCTTCTGTATTTCGGTGCAAAGACTATATGATATTGACATCTGTACTTTGAGTGTGCGGAACTCATTATTTCATTTCCTGTGTTTTTGTTGAAATTTATTGACATAATTATACCTCCATTTACTTCATGTAATGCATTGCCACATTTCATTGTAAACGGAGGTTTCTTCTATGTCTATACTTTTCGGCTTGCTTTTAGCTCGCCGTTTTTATTGTCGCTCTGCTCTTTCTCTTTCCCCCGGTAGAACCGGGGGTTTACTTCCACGCATAAATGCACCAAGAAGAAACGGAGCAGGCATAAACCTGCTCCGTACATAGGGTTTTATTTGTGATTATAATGCCGTCTGAAACATTCATTGATAGTTTCGGCATAGAGAGAACGGGAATGTTTATCTGGATTATCGTTTAGGTTTTTCTTATCACGATAAACGTCCAAGACTTCGTTCCAATGACCGTTTTCTTTTAAGTATTCGGCACGAGATTCGAGTTCCTTATACGGTTGTGTTTGAAATTCCCACGAAAAGTAATTGCGTTCTTTGTTGAATCGAATGTATTGCTGACAATCACATCCGTCGTGGACGACCGCAAAATCGCAACTGTGATTTACGCGAGATCTCCAAGGATCAACAGACTTAACCGTAATGACGCGAGTAGACTGTTCGCATTTATTATAACCGTAGGCAGTCATAAAACGAGTAAATGCGTTGTGTAAGATCGTCCGAATTTCTTCCGCCGAATAGTTTTCGTCGTCGTCATTCACTGTGATGTTGACATCGAAATCAAAGCCGACATTTGTTTTAGGGTCGTAGGTAATCATATTGCGGCTTGAACTACCGATGAATGTAAACTGGAATGTGAACTCATCTCTGACATAGTCCTGTACTTTGTTGAGAAGTTCAATCAATCCGGCTTTGTATGGTGCGGCTTCTTTTTTGGAAACGTAATCGAAATGATACATATTTCCTTACCTCCTTAAAATAATCCCAAGCCGCCCATTTAGTTCTGCTGAACTAAATCGTTATATTATACTTATGGATGATACCCTTGTCAATACTTTTAGGTAAAGAACAAAGTGGATGTAACTGCAAATTTATCGTTTGCTCCAGAGGATGCAATCAATTTTCTTAGTATCACTTAATTTATCTTTGTATTGCGGCAACAGTTGGTCAAAGAGCTTAATGCATGCTTTTCCGGTTTCGTCATTAAGAAAATCAGAATACCATTTGACAATTTTGTTATAGATTTCAACAGCCTTTTGTATTCTTTTTTCTTTCGGTAATCTGGACGAGCAAAGCCATTCGGATTCTAAGCCGATGTTTCTGACAACATACTGATCCCATATCGGCATTTGGGGATTAACGGTAGCAATCAATTTGCTGATGAACGACACCTCTAAAGAGCCATTTACCGTGTGCATTTCACGAAGCAAATCCTCAAAAGAGCAGTCCGCACAAAATTGGCTTTCGAACAAAGAATAATATTTATCATACCATTTGGCACTTCTTTGTCGGAGCTTGTAGTAACCATTGAATGTTTTTCTGAATTCAGGTGTTGCGACAAAAGGTCGATTTTTAGTGAACTGCATTATCGTAGAATACGCTTTAAGGCCAAATGCGGTTTCCAAAGATTCACCAACGAAGGTATCAGGGCTAATTCCATAATCCATAGATGCACCAACTTTCAAAAAACAAAGTGGATGTAACTGAAATCCGTTACATCCACTCGATATGGTTGCGGAGGCTGGACTTGAACCAACGACCTTCGGGTTATGAGCCCGACGAGCTACCGACTGCTCCACTCCGCGATATTTCTTCGCCCCTCTCTCAAGGCGCTTAATTATTATAGTACTGTTCATCTGCTTTGTCAATAGTTTTTTATTATTTTTTTCGTTTGATATGATTTTATTCATATCTGAATATTTATATTCTTAAATATTGACTTTTAACTCATACTTTTATATAATATAAAAAGTCTATCATTTTAATAGGTTAATTCTTTCAAGAAAAGGCGGTGACGATATGAATGATTTGGTTGATAAGCTCTTTAACACGGGTGATTTATCTGATGAGGAGTTAAAAACATTGCTTGAAAGCGACAGCTTTAATGAGCCGCTCGCCCATGCTGCAGATATCCGCCGCAGAGAGAATTACGGCGATAAGGTTTATATCCGAGGTCTTATCGAATTCACCAACTATTGCCGCAACAACTGCTACTATTGCGGTATCAGACGTGATAACAAAAAAGCCGAACGCTATCGGCTGACAAAAGAAGAAATTCTTCTCTGCTGCGACGAGGGCTATCGGCTCGGCTTCCGCACCTTTGTTATGCAGGGAGGAGAGGATCCGTACTATACGGACGAAATGATTTGCGATATTATCTCCGAGATAAAGCGCCGCTATCCCGATTGTGCAGTCACGCTTTCAATCGGCGAAAAATCGAGAAAAAGCTATCAGGCATTTTTCGATGCAGGCGCAGACAGATATCTGCTTCGCCATGAAACCGCAGATGACGAGCATTACGGCAAGCTTCACCCCGGCTCAATGAGTCTTGAAAGCCGAAAGCGCTGTCTTTTTGATTTAAAGGAAATCGGCTATCAGGTCGGTTCGGGTTTCATGGTCGGTTCGCCGTATCAAACGATTTCAAATCTCATTTGTGATTTGCGCTTTTTGCAGAAGCTTAAGCCCGACATGATTGGTATAGGCCCGTATATTACCCATGCGGACACGCCGTTTGCCGAGTTTAAAAGCGGAAACGTTCTTCTCACGCTAAGACTTGTTTCAATTCTCAGGCTTATGTTCCCCTATGCACTCATTCCGTCAACGACAGCACTCGGAACAATTCATCCGCAGGGTCGTGAGCTTGGGCTGAAGGCAGGCGCAAATGTCGTTATGCCGAACCTTTCCCCTGTTTCGGTACGAAAATTATATTCACTCTATGAGAATAAAATTTGCACGGGGGAGGAAGCGGCTCAGTGCCGAGGCTGTCTCGAAAGACGTGTTGAGTCGGCAGGATATAAAATTGTAACGGACATCGGAAATGTCAAAAAGATCGAGGAATAATTATGCTTAATCAGTTTTCAAGAACAGAGCTTATATACGGACACGAGGCAATGGAAAAGCTGAAGAATTCCCGTGTTGCGATTTTCGGAATCGGCGGAGTAGGCAGCTTCACAGCCGAGGCACTTGCACGCTCGGGAGTCGGCACTCTTGATTTAATCGACGACGACAAGGTTTGCCTGACAAACATCAACCGCCAGCTTCTTGCGACACACAAAACCGTAGGCAAGTACAAGGTTGACGTTGCCGAAGAAAGAATTGCCGAGATAAATCCCGAAGCAATCGTGAACAAGCACAGAATTTTCTACACACCGGAGACTGCCGATCAATTCGACTTTTCACAGTATGACTATATCGTTGACGCCATTGACACGGTCACAGGCAAGCTTGCGCTTGTTGAAAACGCTAACAAGACAAAGACGCCGATAATTTCCTCAATGGGAGCAGGCAACAAGGTTGACCCGACGGCATTTGAGGTCACGGATATTTTTAAAACCTCAGTCTGCCCCTTGGCAAAGGTAATGCGAACCGAACTGAAGAAAAGAAAAATCAAAAAGCTCAAGGTGGTTTATTCAAAGGAACTGCCGATAACGCCGATCGACGATATGGCAACAAGCTGCCATCAGCATTGCATCTGCCCTCCGGGAACAGCGAGAAAATGCACACAGCGCAGACAGGTTCCCGGAAGCACTGCTTTCGTTCCGTCGGTAGTGGGATTGATAATCGCAGGCGAGGTCATAAAAGACATTACAGGCTTCAAAGGCAGAGGAATAGGAGCATAACAAAAGGGCTGTTGCATTTTTGCGCAGTCCTTTTCGTTATAGTTCACAAATTGCGGAGCTTATTTTTTTATATTGAAATTTTCAATATATATTGCGTTTTATTTCCCGTTTTGATAAAATAAAAATGAGATAAAATATAATGAACGGGAGTGAAAATCATGGCAGAATTCAGAACAGAGCGCAAGGGTGATATTATTAAATGCGAATACACCGTCAGCGGCGGAATTGAGGGTGGAGCTTACTCTCTCAGGGCGTCCAAAACAGGCGATAAAACGGCTGAGCTTGCCGTGTTAAATGTTGTTAATCAAATGACCTTTGACCGTGAGAAATATTATGACATCGGCATTGAAATTTTTGATGAGCTTGCAAGAATCGTTGACCGATACAGAATGCTGCGATGGTCTGCCAGGACGGAAAATCCCGTACTTGTCAGTGATGAGGAAATAACGACTGTGCGAATTGCCGTTTTCGAGGACGGCGAAGCAAAGGCGTATAAAATTTCGAGCAAACAGATTTTGCCTTTCAACGCAATGAAAGCATTCAAAGAAATTCGCAAATGTATGGAAAGCTATATTGAAGAATAAAAATCACCGACAGGATTTCAATTTGATTCCTGTCGGTGTCTTTTTATGTTATAGACATAAAAATTTCATCAATTACTTCATCGAGAATTTTGTTGTAAAATTTCTGATTGCTCTTCATCTCAGAAAAGCTTGAATAAAAGCTTTTATTTCCGTTGTGAGAAACACAGATTTTTTCGTCTGTTTTTTTCAAAATATATCTTTCATTGTTTAATGAAAAAGTTACGGTCTTCCCCTCATTCAATCCCGTTTCAACCATCGTGACGTTGTTCGGAATAAGTGCTATTTTATGATAGGAAAGAAGTTTTTCAAAACAATCTGAGCAAAGCCATGCTCGCTCATCTGATGATTCATATGCCTGTTGATCGTTATCAACAGCATCGCCGCAACTGATTCGCTTTGCACAAAAAAGGCAGTGTTCATGGCTCTCTTGATCTCCGTAATCAATCCATGCTGATTTTTTATACTTCATTCCTTTAAAATATTGCTTATAATATGTACTGTAACATTCCTCTATCCAGTTGTTATCCATAATAAAAAGCTCCTTCAAAAAATTTTTGTTCCCAACTTCCATCTTCAAAAATCCTATATCCTCTTTTCCACCCTTCCGGATGTTTGTAATCCCAATGGGGTTCTTTTCCTTCACTATGGTTCACATCCCAGTGATAGCTTTCTCCGGTTTCTCGATTATACCAATTACCTTTATTATCTTCTGGAGACGAGCTGCCCCTCCATTCAAAGCCCTTTCCGGGTGATTTGTTTTTGTATCCCGGAAATTTCGGCATATCTCTGTTCTCGTCAAAAGTCGGCTTCGGGTTGCCTGCTCCGATTCCGCCTGCTGAACCGCCGCCCTTTTCGCGAGGCAAAACATATCCGGTAACTTTTGTCACGTATATAGGTTCATAGTGTTTGAGATTGTTTGTTTCGGCATAATCTATTTCGATTATATCGCCTTTCATATCCTCAAAAGGCTTGCCGTAACAAATTATTTTCTTCGGTCGTATCCGCCTGCGCATTTCATTATAGCCAAGCATAAAATGAGACTTTTCATTTTTTATTCCAAGCGTTGAAACGGCAACTGTACAGCCTTGTTCAATTCCGTCAAAGCAGAAATTGAAGCTTTCAAGGCTGCCCCACCGTACGGTCGGTATGACCTTAATACCCTTTGACTGCAGATACGCCCCGACCCACCTGTTTCTGAAGCAGTTATACAACTGCAAGCTGACAGGCATTTCGGTAAACATGCTAAAGTCAGGCGACATAACGGCATTGAATTTTTTTAGCCGTTCAGTTTTATCATCGGGATTTTTATAAATGCTTTCAAAACGGTAATCATCAAGAAAAAAGTGTACCGTTTTTTCTTTTTCGTCGCTTTGATTGATTTTATCATAACCTATAAGCGACAGTTTTTCAAGAGAAATGTCCTGCATTTTTATCAGCCTTCACTCAAAGTGTGAGCCTTGGTCGGGTTCTGCTGACCTTGGGTCGATGTGGGCATCGACCCCTACAAGAAGTGCCTTTGTCATAACAAATCGTAGGGCGCGATGCCCACATCGCGCCGAGAAAATCGCCTTTGTCGAACCTCACCGTACCATATTTTTCTTGTCAATTTTTCTGTTGCCATATAACTACCGTCTCTGAATAAACATCGGCAAAGAATATCAGCATCAAGCATTTTTTGACTTTAATGAATATTTGTATAGAATTATCTGAAAAATCTTGACAAATTTTTGGATATGATATTATAAATATACATCCGTTGGGGAGTAGCTATGGGATTTTTCCTATCTGCTGTCGCCACGCGCTTTAAAGGCTTGAAATATCAAGTCATTTTCAGCCGGCAGCAGACCGATTAGATTTTTCGTATTTGATGCAAGACCTTTGGCAGCCGATATCGGTATCGGAATGGGTATTACAGGTACGGACGTTACAAAGGGCACCTCGGACATGGTTCTTGCCGATGATAACTTTGCAACAATCGTCAACGCTGTTGAAGAAGGACGTAAGATTTACGACAATGTTCTCAAGGTTCTTCAGTTCCAGCTTTCAACAAATCTCAGTGAAGTTATAATCATGTTCATTGCGTCGATTCTTCACTTCACTATCCTTTCCCCTGTTCATCTTCTTTGGATCAACATTGTTACGGACTCTCTCCCGGGTCTTGCTCTCGGTATGGAAAAAGCTGAGGGTGACATCATGAGAAGACGTCCGCGCCCGACAACGGACGGTATCTTTTCAAACGGTGCCGGTGCTGACATGGTATGGCAGGGAATTTACCTTGCAATCATCTAAATTGCCGCATACATTATAGGATATTGGCTTGAACCCGTCGGCGGTGCAACACGCAGTCTCGCAGGCTTCTTCAGCGGCACAGAATGTGTCAACGCAATGGCAATGGCATTCCTTACAGTTAACTTTGCCGAAATGATGTGCGCAATAAACATGCGTTCACGTCAGGCTTCAATCTTCTCGGCAGACATGATGAAAAAAAATGAACTGGTGGCTTGTAGGTGCATTCTTTGCAACAACCGCAATGACTCTCGCCGCCATCTATATTCCGGGTCTTTACACCGTATTCGGAATTGAGCCGGGTACATTCAGTACGGAAGAGCTTCTTATTTCCTTCGGTCTTGCACTTTCAACGGTTCCTGCATTTGAAATAGGCAAGGCGATCAGAAGATCTATCAATAAAAAGAAGCAAGCATAAACCTTAATAACAAGCGAACCGCCGACGAGCAAATCGTCGGCGGTTGTTTTATATTCATTTTTTCGCCGTGAAGAAAAGTCGGGGCATTTTTAAAATTATCGAGCCGTTGGCTCTGCGCGGAAAATTCTCGGAAATTATCTCGTTCAGATCCGCAAGAAATTCGGGTCTTTTTTCCTCCGAGAGAGAGTCGAGATACGGTCTCAGGCCGCTTCCCTTGTACCATTCGATCACGCCGTTATGTGACTGAACCGTATGATAATATGTCGTCTCCCAAATATTGAAATTATCGCTGAGCCTGCCGAGAATGTCATAATAATCCTCAGGAAGAAGATTGTAAAAATTATGTATAGCAGAAAGATCTTTCCATTCGACAGTGTGAACAAGAAGATTTAAAAGCCGGTAAAACGGAGCCTTTTGAATGTACGGAATCTGAACGGCAAGAGTACCGCCGTCGCTGAGCTTATCGAAAATCGCAGGGAGCAGCGACTCATGATTCGGAATCCAATGAATACAAGCATTTGAAAAAATAAGGTCAAATTCCCCATCAAGCTTATCGAGATCATCGGGTATAAAGCTCTGCTCAAATCTAAGCTCGGGGTAGGTTGTCCGTGCTTTTTTTAACATATCCTCCGAAAAATCCACACCGAGAATGTCGGCGTTCGGAAATTGCTTGGCGAGCCTATCGGTGCTGTTTCCGGGTCCGCATCCGATATCAAGAATGCGATTCGGGTTTATGTCGGCAATGCGGTTTACAAGATCTATTGACGGCTGAGTTCGCTCGGCACCGAATTTCATGTATTGATTTGAATTCCAGTCAGACATAATTATCCCTCCCTGAATTTTTCTTTATTATACTCCCCTATTTTATTTTTTCAAGTAGCCGACGTTGTTTTTTTGCACATGATTTGATATAATACTTTTGAAAAAAGCCGAAAAGGTGACGCTATGAAAACGATTGCAAAAATTCACACGGACTTTCCGACAAAGTTCGGAATCCCGAGACAGAGCGGTTTGGTCGAGGAACTGAAGGGCAGAATTGTTTTTGAACCCGAATTTCACAGTCCCGATGCAATAAGAGGGCTTGACGGTTTCTCGCACATCTGGCTTCTGTGGAAGTTCAACACACCTGCCGAAAATCATTCGCTGACCGTCCGTCCGCCAAAGCTCGGCGGCAATACCAGAATGGGTGTTTTTGCTACCCGTTCTCCTTTTCGTCCTAACAATATCGGTCTTTCCTGTGTGAGACTCGACAGAATCGACGGAACGGACCTTATAATTTCGGGAGCCGATTTAATGGACGGAACGGAGCTTGTCGATATCAAGCCGTATATACCCTATGCTGACTGTCACCAGTGAAAAAGATCACCCCGACGCCGTCGGAGGATTTTCAAAAGACGGCAGCGAGCGTTTGAAGGTCGTAATTCCCGACAGTCTTTTATCCGTGTTCCCCGAAAGCAAGCAATCTGCACTTATTAAGGTTCTGGAGCTTGACCCGAGACCCCAATATCAGAACGATCCCGAAAGAATTTATGGCTTTAATTTTGCGGGATTCGAAATAAGATTCACCGTTAACAACGGAACACTTTTCGTAAAAGAATTAAAAAAGTTCACAGGTTGTTAAAATAATGTCACAATTTCCGCAAAATTTAAGTTTATAATATAATTAAAGCGTGAGTAAACGTTACCGCAAGATAACAAAAGCACGCCGAAAAGATAAATCAACCGCAGAAAAGCGGTTATTAAGGAGAGTGTAATACCATGAACAGATTTGTACTTAACGAAACTTCTTACCATGGCGCAGGCGCTATCAATGCTATCCCCGATGAAGTAAAGGGCAGAGGCTTTAAGAAGGTTATGGTTGCTTCAGACCCTGACCTTGTAAAGTTCGGCGTATCAAAGAAGGTTACAGATGTTCTTGAAAATGCGGGAATCGAATACGAATTATTTACCGACATCAAACCGAATCCGACTATTCAGAATGTTCAGGCAGGCGTTGCCAAGTTCAAGGAAATCGGCGCAGACTGTATCGTAGCCATCGGCGGCGGTTCATCAATGGATACCGCGAAAGCAGTCGGCATTATCATTGCAAATCCCGAGTTTGCGGACGTTCGCTCTCTTGAGGGCGTTGCTCCGACAAAGAATAAATGCGTTCCCATCATCGCAGTTCCTACCACGGCAGGCACAGCCGCCGAGGTTACAATAAACTATGTTATAACCGATGCCGAGAAGAACCGCAAGATGGTTTGCGTTGACGTACATGATATCCCGGTTGTTGCAGTCGTTGATCCCGACATGATGTCATCAATGCCAAAGGGTCTTACC
>ERZ772821.1558-NODE-1558-length-13514-cov-3.470466_pt1 | contig 13514 bp, 9 predicted proteins | sample MGYA00580859_ERZ772821 | MGnify/ENA primary metagenome ERZ772821 (study PRJEB29015, sample SAMEA2737674) | human gut metagenome | biome: human gut; feature: human-associated habitat; material: faeces | place: China | collected 2012 ...
CGGCAAGGACGGCCTCATGCCGGTGGAAAAGACCATCATCGACCGCTGTGTGCGCTCTGTTTACCGGGAATACCTGAGCGACCCCCGCCCGGAGAAGATGCCCATTTTGGAGGACTTGTACAACGAGCTTCGCAGGCAGGATGAAAAGGAGGCGCAGTATATCGCCACGGCGCTGGAAATCTACGTCACCGGCTCTCTCAACGTGTTCAACCACCGCAGCAACGTGAATATCGAAAACCGCGTGGTCAGCTTCGATATCAAGGAGCTGGGCAAGCAGTTAAAGAAGATCGGGATGCTGGTGGTGCAGGACGCGGTGTGGAACCGCGTCACGATTAACCGTGAACAGCGCAAGTCCACCCGCTACTATATCGACGAAATGCACCTTCTTTTGAAGGAGGAGCAGACCGCCGCCTATACGGTGGAGATCTGGAAGCGGTTCCGCAAGTGGGGCGGCGTTCCCACGGGCATTACGCAGAACGTCAAAGACCTGCTCTCCAGCCGTGAGGTGGAGAACATCTTTGAAAACTCCGACTATGTGTATATGCTCAACCAGGCTTCCGGCGACCGGCAGATTCTTGCAAAGCAGCTCAACATCTCGCCGCACCAGCTCTCATATGTGACCCAATCCGCCGAGGGCGAGGGGCTTTTGTTCTACGGCAGCGTGATCCTGCCCTTCGTAGACCGCTTTCCCAAGGATACGGAACTGTACAAAATCATCACGACAAAATTGTCCGACCTCTCCGAACAAACCGGGGAGGAAGCGAAGGACGCAATTACAGTGTAAGGAAGGAGAAAAGAATATGGATAACCACCTTATGATTTTTGAAAGCGCAGATTTTGGTCGGGTGCGTTCCGTGCTGAAAGACGGAGCTCCTTGGTTTGTTGCGGTTGATGTGTGCAAAGCTCTCGGATTGAACCAGGTTACGCGCGCAATGTCCAGATTGGACTCGGATGAAGGTGGGTTACTTGAAGTACCCCACCCCCAGAACGCCGATAAGACGATTGAAATAAATGCAGTAAGTGAAGCCGGACTCTATCATTTGATCCTTTGTTCCAAAAAGCCGGAAGCGAGAGCCTTCAAGCGCTGGATCACCCATGAGGTCATTCCCTCCATCCGCAAGCACGGCGCGTATATGACGGACAGCCTGTTGGATGCGCTGGAGGCGCACCCCGAGGCCGTGCCGGAGTACCTGAACCGTCTGCGCAGCGAAAACGCCCGAAACCGGGAGCTGACCCGCCGTCTCCGGCTTGCCCTCCCCAAAGCGGAGTATTACGACGCCTTTGTTGACCCTGCGGACTGCACCAACATCCGCACCACCGCCAAGGAGCTGGGCGTTCCCGAAAAGCAGTTTACCCGGTATCTGGAGGAAAAGAAGTATCTGTTCCGGGACAAGAACCGCAAGCTCTTTCCCCGTGCGGTCAAAAAGAGCGCCGGTCTGTTTCTGGTGAGGGACTTCTACACCGAGCGCGGCAAGCTGGGACACTACACCCTCATCACCCCGGCGGGCAAGCGGCATTTTCTGGAGAGAACGGATGAAATTCTGTTTGAATAACGCTTTTAATCCATCAGCAGCCCCATCAGGAGGTGATGAATATGGCAAAACGCTCGCCAAGGCTGATTTTCCCCGAGGAAGAACGCGCCCTGCCGGAGCTGGAACGAGCTGTCCGCAAGGCGGACAGGGCGGCGGTTAAGCTGGAAAAGGCCGAAGCGAAAATTCCCAAGAAAACCGTTAAGGTCAAGGAGCGCGTTGTGGACGCCGAGAGTGGCAAGGTCACGACGCGCCTTTTCTTTGAGGAGGCGGACAAAAAGCGTCCGCCCTCCAAGCTGGCGCACGCCGCAAGGAAAGCGCCGCTGGATACCGTCCGCAGCGCAGTCCACCGCAAGCTCCGGGAGGAGGGCGGCGACAACTCCGGCACGGAGGCGGCGAACACCCTGACCGAGACGGCGGAGCGCACCTGGCGCATTGCGGAATCGGCGCACCGCTCCCATGCGGAAAAGCCCTACCGCAAAGCGGACAAGGCGGAAGCCGCCGCAGACAAAGCCAATCTCAAGGCGCTGAACAAACAGTACGAGCAGGAATACGGCAGGGCTTCCAACCCCTATTCCCGTTGGCAGCAGAAGCAGGCCATTAAAAAGGAATACGCCGCCGCAAAAGCGGGGAACGGCGCGAGGAATACCGTCAAAGCGTCCGAGACCACCGCAAAGGCGGCCAGGCGCGCCGCCGAGGGAAGCAAGGAACTCGGCAGCTTTTTTGTCCGGCACAAGAAGGGCTTCCTCATCGCGGGCGGTATCGCCGCCGCGATACTGCTGCTCATGACCTGCATTTCCTCCTGCTCCACGCTGTTTCAGGGCGGGGTGTCCGGCATTGCGGCCTCCACCTATCCGCTGGAGGATGCGGATATGCTGGCGGCGGAAGCCGCCTACTGCGCCATGGAGGACGAGCTGCGGGAATACCTGAACAGCTACGAAAGCACCCACGATTACGACGAGTACCACTTCGACCTGGACGAGATTGAGCACGACCCCTATGTGCTCATTTCCATGATTACCGCCCTCAAGGGCGGAGAATGGACGATTGACGAAATAGGCGGGATTCTGGAGACGCTGTTTGAAAAGCAGTATATCTTAACGGAAACCGTCGCCACGGAAACCAGATACCGCACCGAAACGCATATCGGCTATTACACCGACGAAAACGGCAATCTGCAAAGCTACGAGTACGAGGCGGAGGTTCCCTACACCTACTATATCTGCCATGTGGAGCTGGAAAACTTCAACCTCTCCCATGTGCCGGTGCATATCATGTCCCACGATCAGCTCTCCATGTACGCCGTGTATATGAGCGTGCTGGGCAACCGCCCCGACCTGTTCCCCGATTCCCCGTATGTGAACCGCTACTACTACACCCAGTATGAGAAGTACGAGATACCCCCGGAAGCGCTGGCGGATGAACAGTTCGCCGCCATCATCAAGGAAGCGGAAAAGTATCTGGGCTACCCCTACGTCTGGGGCGGCAGCTCGCCGGACACCTCCTTCGACTGCTCCGGCTTCGTTTCGTATGTCTACAACAACTGCGGCCTGCATTGGAGCTTCGGCAGGCTGGGCGCGGAGGGGCTGCGGGGCATATGCGCCTATGTTTCCCCGGAAAGCGCCCGTCCCGGCGACCTGATCTTTTTTGAAAAGACCTACGACACCGCAGGCGCGTCCCATGTGGGCATCTATGTGGGCAATAACAGGATGCTCCACTGCGGCGACCCCATTCACTACGCTTCCATCGACACAAGCTACTGGCGAAGCCATTTTCTCCAGTTTGGCAGATTACCTTAACAACAACCATATTAACGCAAAAAGGAGGATGTTATGAACCCGCGACTTGAAAAGCTGCGTCAGGAGCGCGAGAAGCTGGCGGAAAAGCTCGCATCGCTGACCGCCCGGCTCAAAGCCCTGGACGAGCAGATTCTGAAGCTGGAAAACACGGATATTGTGGGCATCGTCCGCGAGAACGGGCTGACCATCGAGCAGCTGGCGGCGCTGATGGCGATGCTGGAAAAGCGTCCCACGGCGGCGCTGCCCGACGAATACAGAAAAACGGAGGAATTTGTGGATGAAGAATAAATGGAGATTTTTTGCCGTGACGCTGGCCGTCGTGCTCTGCATGACGGCCTTTTCCGTTACGGCCTATGCAGGCGGCGGCGATATGGTCGATTCGACAATGGGCGACCCGACCATGGAAACCCCAACTGCAACTACACAGCCGGAGAATACGAATACCGGTGAGCAGACCCCAAACGGACAGACCCTGACCGTGCTTGTGACCGAAAATGCGGACGGAAGCCATACCGTGACCATCGGGGATCGGAGCCGGACGCTTCCCGCCAAACGGGAGCAGGCCGGAAAGGTGGTCAACGTCCGCACCTATTTGAATCTGCGCACCGGCCCCGGCACGGACTACACTGTGATTGGGCATCTGCTCAACGGCGCGGAGGTGAAGGTGCTGGAGGAAAGCAACGGCTGGTACAAGGTGGTCGTGCCGGAGCAGACCGGCTATGTATACGGCAAATACCTTGAGGTTCTCAACACCTCTGCGGGAGGCGGTGAGAACGACACGGATACTGCGGGACTGCTGGAGATACTGCTGCAATATTACGCCGCTGCCGGAGGTTCCGCGCCCTTGACCCCGGACGGCAACCTGACACTCATGGACGATATCGGCTCCGCTTTCGGCGCAGGCAAGCAGTTCATCACCGTGACGACCAAGGGCGGCAACACCTTTTATCTCATCATCGACCGGGATGATAAGGGCAATGAGAACGTCCATTTCCTGAATCTTGTGGACGAGGCCGACCTGCTGGCGCTGACCAAGGACGGCGAGAGCATCGTCCCCGCCTGCGCCTGCACGGACAAATGCGCCGTGGGCAAAATCAACACGGGCTGCAAGGTGTGCAGAACCAATATGAGCGAGTGCGCGGGTAAGGAGCAAGCCGCAGAAATTACGCCCCAGCCCGCCGAGCCTGCGGAGACCGCGCCCGAAAAGAAGTCCGGCGGTGCGGGGCTTGTTGTGGTCGTCCTCCTGCTCCTGCTGGGCGGCGGCGGTGCGCTGTACTGGTTCAAGCTCCGCAAGCCCAAGGCCGACACCCGTGGGGCGGACGACCTGGACGATTACGACTACGGCGAGGACGAGGAAGATGAGGACTACGAGTTTGAAGATGAAAACACTGCTGACAGTGAGGAGGACAAAAACCAATGATGAATACGACCTGTTACCGGCTTGTTGTGTGTGAAAAGCCCTCCGTGGCAAGGAGCATCGCTTCCGTCCTTGGCGCAGGCAAACGCGGGGACGGTTTTCTTTCGGGCGGCGGCTATCTCGTTTCCTGGTGCTTCGGGCATCTTGCGGAGCTTTCGGATGCGGACGCTTACGACGAGAAGTTCGGCAAATGGCGAAGGGAGGACTTGCCCATCCTGCCGGATAGCTGGCAGTACACCGTATCAAGGGACAAGCAGAAGCAAATGAACACCCTCCGCGCCCTCATGCACAGAGAGGACGTTTGCGAGGTCGTCAACGCCTGCGACGCCGGACGCGAGGGCGAGCTGATCTTCCGCACGGCGTATAATCTCAACAACTGCCGCAAGCGCGTAAAGCGGCTCTGGATCTCCTCCATGGAGGATGCGGCGATCCTCGATGGCTTTGACAATCTCCGCGACGGCGCGGAGTACGACAACCTCTACGCCTCCGCCCTCTGCCGCAGCAAGGCGGACTGGCTGGTGGGCATCAACGCCACCCGCCTGTTTTCCGTGATGTATCATCGCACCCTGAACGTGGGGCGCGTGGTATCGCCTACGCTTGCGCTGCTGGTGCAGCGGGAGGCGGAAATAAGCGCCTTTCAGCCGGAGACTTTTTACACGGTCAATCTTATTTTCGATACCTTTTCCGCCGTGGGCGAAAAATATGAGGTCAGGGCGGAAGCCGAAGCGCAGGCGAAGAAATGCAATAATGACACGGCGACCGTCACAAACGTGGAACGAAAGGAAAAAACTGAAAAGGCCCCGGCGCTCTATGACCTGACCACGCTCCAGCGGGATGCGAACCGCTTGCTTGGGTACACGGCGCAGCAGACGCTGGATTATCTGCAAAGCCTCTACGAAAAGAAGCTCTGCACCTACCCCCGCACCGACAGCCGCTATCTCACCGACGATATGGAGAGCAGCGTAAACGCGCTGGCGCTGTGCTGCGCCGGTATCTGCGGCACGGAGCCGCCTACTGCCATTTATTCGGCACAGGTTTGCAGCAGCAAAAAGGTCAGCGACCACCACGCCGTCGTTCCCACTATGGCGGCGGGCGAAACGGATTTGGAAACCTTGCTCGCAGGCGAACGGGAAATCCTGCGCCTTACCGCCCGTCAGGTGCTTATGGCGGTCAGCGCACCCTTCGTCTATCTGGAGACCGAGGCAAGGCTGGACTGCGGTGGAAATGCCTTTGCCGCCAAGGGGAAAACAATCCTTAATATGGGTTGGAGGGCATACACGGAAAAGGGCAAGCAGGACAGCACCCTCCCGGAGCTTTCCGAGGGACAGATGCTTTCCGTTTCCTCCTGCGCGGTCAAAGAGGGCAGAACGACCCCGCCCAAACAATTCACTGAGGATACGCTTCTGTCGGCTATGGAGACGGCGGGCAAGGAGGATATGCCGGAGGATGCGGAGCGGCGCGGGCTGGGAACCCCCGCGACAAGGGCAGCGGTCATTGAAAAACTGGTGGCCACGGGCTTTGCGGAGCGCAAAAAGGCGAAGAAATCTGTACGCCTCGTTCCCACCGAAGCGGGCGTTTCCCTCATTACCGTGCTGCCCGAACAGCTCCAGTCCCCGCTGTTGACCGCCGAATGGGAGCACCGCCTCAAGGAGATCGAGTGCGGCGGGCTGGGCGCGGACGAGTTCCTCGCCGGCATTCAGAAAATGGTTTCCGGTCTTGTTCGGGACGCTGCGCCTGTGGACGGCGCGGGGGTGCTGTTCCCCTCCGGCAGACCCGTTGTGGGCAAATGCCCCCGCTGCGGCGCAGAGGTCACGGAGAGCAAAAACGGCTATTTCTGCGAGAGACGGAGCTGCAAGTTCGGGCTGTGGCGGGACAACCGCTTCCTTGCCACCAAGAAGATCAGCCTGACAAAGAAGATGGCTTCCTCGCTCCTGACGCAGGGACGCGCCTACGCCAGCGGTATCTACTCCGAGAAAACCGGCAAGACCTACGACGCATTCATCGTGCTGGAGGACGACGGCGCGCGTTCCTCCTATAAGCTGGACTTCACCAAATGACCCTCGCAGGCTCCCGCACGGGCGTTTCATTCCCCTGCGGGAGCCGCTGTTTTTACCATGATTCAAAGGAGGTATGCACCCAATGGCTGAAAAACAGACCAACAAGGAACGGCTCAAGGATATCACCGACAGCATCGAGACGGGCATAAAGGAGCTGTTTGAGAGCGACAAATACAGGCAGTACCTTGCCACCATGAGCCGCTTTCACCGCTACAGCGTCAACAACACCATGCTCATCTATATGCAGCGCCCCGACGCCACCCATGTGGCGGGCTTCAACAAATGGCGCGATCAGTTCGGAAGGAGCGTCAAAAAGGGCGAAAAGGGCATTAAGATCATCGCCCCCACGCCCTTCAAGAAGAAAATCGAGCAGCAGAAATTAGACCCCGACACCAAGCTCCCCCTGCGGGACGAGAACGGCGATATTATCACGGAGGAAAAGACGGTGCAGATCCCCATGTACAAGCCCGTGGTGGTATTCGACGTGCAGCAGACCGCAGGCAAGCCCCTGCCGGAGCTGGCGGCGAACCTTACGGGGGACGTGCAGAATTACGGGGTGTTCATGGAAGCCCTGCGCCGCAGCGCGCCCGTACCCATTACCTTTGAGAAGCTGGCGGAGAATATGGACGGCTACTTCTCCGTGGACAAACAGCGCATCGCTGTCCGCGAAGGCATGAGCGAGGTACAGACGGTCTGCGCCGCCGTCCATGAGATCGCCCACTCCAGGCTACACAATAAGGACGAAATCGGAGAAAAATATCAGGCGGTCGAGCTGTTCGGCAAGCCCGCGCTGTTCTCCAACGGGCGCATCGACCGGGATAAGCTGCCGGAGGGCTTGTATGCGTATGACCTGCGCGGCTCGGATTACGATCCGGGTATGCCGGTAACGCTCGAAAGCCATGTCACCGTCAATCATGCCGCCTCTGTCATCACAGCAGCGCCCATTGAGCTGCCGGAGCAGGGCTTTTTGTATCTGGGCGAGGACGGGCTGAACTTCACGGGCGGCGAGCAGACCGTGAAGGAGTTTCTGCACGCACAGTACCCGGAAAAGGCAAAGCTCTCCCGCGCCGCCGAGGAGATTCAGGCGGAGAGCATCTCCTTCGCCGTCTGCGCCTATTACGGCATTGAGACCGGCGAAAACAGCTTCGGGTATCTGGCGACCTGGGCAAAGGACAGGGAGCTGACCGAGCTTCGTGCATCGCTGGAGACCATCAACCGAACCTCATCCTCCCTGATTACGGATATCGACCGCCATTACGCGGAAATATGCAAGGAGCGCGGGCTGGATAAGGAGACGGAGAGCCTTACAGCCCAGCCGGTGCAGGAGATCGCCGTGCAGGAGCCGGAGCCGGTCGCAGCGCCGGACAACGGCTGCGTCCCCGACCCTGCGATTTCTGTTGAGAGCATGAACGCCTACGGCTACACCGATTCCAATATGCTGCCGCTGACAAAGGAGCGTGCGCTGGAGCTCATGGAACGGGACGTGAGCGTGTATATGCTTCACACGGACAACACCGAGGCCATGGCGTTCGATGCGGAGGAAATCCGCAGCTTTGACGGCATCTTCGGCGTGGAAGCCTCCGAATGGGAGACGGTCAAAGACCGCCTTGCGCCTACGGACTATGAAAAGGCGTTCCTCAGTAACCCCGCCGACAGCTTTGCCATCTATCAGCTTCGGGATAATGACGATACGGCGCAGCTCCGCTTTATGAACGCCGAGTATCTGGAGAAGAATGGGCTTTCCATTGAAAAGGGAAATTACGCCGCCGTCTATGCGGGCAGCCTCGACCGCAGGGGCGATACGCAGGACAGGTTGAACGAGCTGTATGAGACCTTCAACATCCGCCGCCCGGAGGATTTTCGCGGCCACAGCCTCTCCGTCAGCGACATCGTGGCGCTGAAGCAGAACGGCGTGGTATCCTGTCATTACGTTGATTCCCGAGGCTTCAAGGCGCTGCCCGACTTCCTCAAGCCGGAAAACTATCTCAAAAATGCGGAGATGGCCATGGAGGACGACTACGGCATGATCGACGGCGTTATCAACAACGAGCCGAAGCAGACCGTGGCAGAGCTGGAGGAACAGGCAAAGTCCGGCAAGCCCATCTCCCTCATGGAGCTGGCGCAGGCGGCGCGCCGGGAACAGGCGCAAGCGGCACGGCAGGAGAAGAAGCCATCCGTGCTGGCAAAGCTGTGTCCTCCCGTCAACGAGCCGAAAAAGACAGCGCGTTCAAAGCGCGCGGAAAGAGAGCTGCTATGATGAATTTTACCAACGATGAAATGAACCTCATGTGCATCTACCAAAACGACAGCCGCAGCGGGCTGATTGCCGCCCTCACCGAAATGCGCGGATACCTGGACGAGGACGAAGCCGAGCTGCGAGCGCTGACCGACAGCGCCCTGCAAAAGCTCAGCGAAATCACCGATGAGGACTTCGCAGCGCTGGAGCTGGTGCCTGACTTCGACACGGACGAATAAGGCGGATGCGGCGGGAGCGGCTTTCGGGTCGCTCCTGCTGTGATTATTCTATTGAAGAAAAGTGCGTGTACCCGCAAAAATTTTCAACAGAGCGCATCACAAAGGAAAAAGTGTCAATACGGAGGCGTATTCTCTCCGGAAAACGCACAGAATGAGCAGGAAAGAATCCGCACTATTTTTTGAAATCACTTGATTTTCACCGGATAGTTGCGTATAATAAGACTGCGAGGTGAAAATATGATAAAGACAACAGCAATGCTACTGGAGGAATTGAAGGGATACGGTTCTCCGAAGTCAAAGTTGGCGCGTATGGCGGAGCGGGGCGAATGCTTTCCCATTACAAGGGGGCTATATGAAACTGACCGGAACGCTCCTGCGTACCTGCTTGCGGGCAGTATTTACGGGCCTTCATACATTTCCTTTGAATATGCCCTCAGCCGCTACGGGCTGATTCCCGAGGCGGTATATGCCGTTACCTGCGCCACCTTTGAAAAGAAAAAGAAAAAGAAGTACGAAACGCCCTTCGGAACCTTCACCTATCGGGATGTGCCGTCCGAGGCGTTCCCGCTGGGGCTTCGGCTCGTGCAGGAGGGCGACTATTTCTACCGGATCGCAGAGCCGGAAAAAGCACTGTGCGACCAACTCTATACCCTGCCGCCCGTACCGAACACACAGGAGCTTTTCCGGCTGCTGACGGAGGATTTGCGGATTGAGGAATCGGAGATTGGGAAGCTGGACGGAAATAAGGTTTGCAAATACAGCGGAGCGTATCATTCCACGAACGTAAAGAAGCTCTGCTCGCTTTTAAGGAGGCTTTGACATGAACAGCGCCATTGAACAGATGCTGAAAAGCTACCATGTAGAGAATATCTACGACAGAAAGAACGCCATGAAGGAGATCATGCAGGAGATCGTGCTGTGCGGCTTGTCCCGTGCGGGCTTTTTCAAAAAGGCGGCGTTCTACGGCGGAACCGCCCTGCGAATCTTCTACGGTCTCGACCGCTTTTCCGAGGATTTGGATTTTTCGCTGGAAGCGGAGGATTTGGACTTTGACCTGACCGCCTACTTTCCCGTGCTGGAGAAGGAAGTGAAAGCCTTTGGGCTGAACGTGGAGATTCAGGAAAAGGAAAAGACAAAAGAAAGCACCATCCGCTCCGCCTTTCTGAAGGGGAACACGAAGGAACATCTCCTGCTGTTCTACGCGGATGAAAAGGTGGCGGGAAGCGTAGCGAAGAATGAAGCGGTCAAGATTAAGTTCGAGGTGGACGTTAACCCGCCCGCCTTCGCCTCATTCGAGCACAAATACCGGCTGCTGCCCGTTCCGTATGAGGTGAAAATGTATGATATGCCCTCCCTATTCGCAGGAAAAATCCATGCTGTCATCTGCCGTGCGTGGCAAAGCCGCATCAAGGGCAGGAATCTTTACGACTATGTATTCTATCTTTCAAGGGGTGCGGCCGTCAATCAAAAACACCTTCGGGCACGATTGATTGATTCCGGATATATTTCTGCCGATGCGGACTGTTCCTTGCCGAAAATCAAAGCGATGCTGGCGGAACGCTTCGACAGTATCGATTACGCACAGGCAAGGCAGGATGTGGAGCCGTTCATTCACGATTCCTCCGTGCTGAATATCTGGAGCGCAGACTTTTTCAAACAAATCACGGAGGGACTGACTGCGGTATAGTTCCCGACTGAAAACCGAATACCGCCCATACATAGAGCGTCCGATCCGGGCGCTCTAAATTTATGCCATGAAGGAGGAGCAATATGCCGAGCAAGCTACAAACGTATATGCAGATGGCGGACGAGGCGCAGCGGCAGATCACCGGCAGCTACCGGGGCTGGACGGGCTTTCTCACCACCGCCGCAAGGCTGTACAAATACCCCTACGCCGAGCAGGTCATGATCCACGCCCAGCGTCCGGACGCCACCGCCTGCGCGGAGTACGACTTCTGGAACGAAAAGATGGGCCGGTATGTCCGCAGGGGCTCCAAGGGCATCGCCCTCATCGACAGCAGCGGCGAAAGGCCGAGGCTTCGGTATGTGTTCGACGTGTCTGACACGGGCGGAAGGGAGTTTCCAAAGAGCCGCTATCTGTGGGAATACCGGGCGGAACACGCGGATGCGGTAAGCGCCATGCTGGAAAGCCGCTACGGTGTGGACGGGAAAGGAGGGCTTCCTGACCAGCTTGAGCGCATCGCGTCTCAGCTTGCGGAGGAATACTGGCGGGACTATAAGCGGGATATCCTCGCCATCGTTGACGATTCCTTTCTTTACGGGTATGATGAGTTCAACGTAGGAGCGGCCTTCCAAAGCGCCGCCGCCGTCAGCATCGCCTACTCGCTCATGTCCCGCTGCGGGCTTGAAGCGGACGACCGCTTCGAGCATGAGGACTTCCTGAGCATCTTCGATTTCAACACCCCGGAAGCCGCCGCTGAGCTGGGCACGGCGGTGAGCCGGATCAACGGAGAGGTGCTGCGGCAGATCGAAGTCACCATCAAGAATTACGAGCGCGAGAAACTCGCGGAAAGGAGCCATAGCCATGACAGAGCTGACCTACACCAAGAACGGGGACTACCTGATTCCCGATCTGACGCTGAGCGAAACGCCGGAGGACGCGAGACCCCTGGGCAAGTACGGGAGACTGCGCAGGAGCTACCTTCAGGAGCACAGACCGGGGCTGTACAGCCGTCTGGTGCTGTCGGAGAAGCTGTTCCCGCACCTGCGGGAGATCGACGAGACGGCGAACCGGAGGCTGGAGCAGATGATGCCGGAGCTGATGAAGTCGGCGGGCGTGACGGAGGAGCTGAAAGCCCGCGACCAGATGAAATGGGTGGGGCTGATGAACAGCCTGAAAGCGCAGGCCGAGGAGATCATCCTCAGCGAGCTGGTGTACAACTGACCAATGACGCGCCGGAAGCGGAACCGGCGCAGCCCCCGATACCGCAGGCATACCAACTGAGCCTGTTCCCCACGGAGGAAGAGCAAATCGCATATATCGCAGAAGCGGAGAGCTACACGCCCTCCGCTTTTTCCATGTCCATCCCGCAGTCGGATATCGACCACATTCTGCGTATGGAGGGCAACGCCGACTATGCCCGCATGAAGATCGCCACGGAGTTCTCCAAGGGCAAGAGCGTGGAAGAAATCGCGGCGTTTCTTCAAAGCAGCTTCCACGGCGGCAACGGCGTCGTCACCGAGAACGGCAGATATTCCGCCTGGTACGCCGAGGACGGCATCCACATCGCCAATGGGGACGCGGCAAGACACCTGGCCTCTGCAAAGGTCGTAAGCTGGCAGGAGGCGGCGGAGCGCATCGGGCAGCTTCTCACTCAGGGCGAATACGCAACCAACGTAGAGCTGGCGGAAGCGCCGGGGCACGAGCGCGCGGAGCTGGCGCAGTCTATCTGGTATCTACGGCAGGATTTAAGTGAAAAGGCGCGGGCGCAGGGCTACCTCTCCTGCCTGTCGGATATGCGGGGCGGCGGTTTCCCGGAGGAAACGGCGCGGCTTGCCGAGCGGCTGAGAGACCCTGCGTTCCGCGAAGTCCTCATGGACGATTTAGCACAGCTCCGATCCGACTACCGGGAGGACAGAATCCTGCTGCGCTTTCACTACCACAAGCCGGACAAAATCGAGCAGGGTTTGCGGGAGCTGTCCCTGCCCCGCAGGGAGTACCGCACCGAAATGGCAGAAATCCCCGCCGTGCAGCGGTTCATTACGGAGGACGAGATCGCCGCGACCCTGACCCGCGGCAGCAATATTGAAGGGAGCAAGGGGCGTATCTACGCCTATTTCAAAGAGAAACACAGCCCCAGGGAGCAGGCGGATTTCCTGAAAGATGAATACGGCATTGGGGGACGCTCCCACGCGGTATCCGGCGCATCCCACAGCGGTGAGGATCACAGTGGCAAGGGCGTCAGCCTGAAAAAACAGGACTGCCCGAAAATCCAGCTGAACTGGGCGAACGTCGCCAAGCGTATCTCTGAGCTGATCCGCAAAGACCGTTTCCTGACCCCGGAGGAAAAGGCGCGCTTTGAGCAGCTTCAGCGGCAGGCCGCAGAGCGAAGTGCAGCATGGAATGACTACAATGCCGTAAAGGAAGCCCACCCGGACGACATCGTGCTGTTTCAGGTGGGCGATTTCTTTGAGATGTACGGCGAGGACGCAAAACAGGCGGCGGAGCTGCTTGATCTCAACCTTACCACAAGAGCGATCCCCGGTGCTGGCCGTG
>ERZ772821.1560-NODE-1560-length-13490-cov-12.493562_pt1 | contig 13490 bp, 10 predicted proteins | sample MGYA00580859_ERZ772821 | MGnify/ENA primary metagenome ERZ772821 (study PRJEB29015, sample SAMEA2737674) | human gut metagenome | biome: human gut; feature: human-associated habitat; material: faeces | place: China | collected 2012 ...
CTTCAGGAAAAATTAAACAAAGAAAAATACAGAGTGATTGAAGAAGGGTTATGTGGACGGACGACTGTTTTTGAAGATCCACTTCGTGATGGACGGAAGGGGACAGCACTTCTGCCAACTTTGCTGGAAACACATGCACAGGTAGATGTGATCACTCTTATGCTGGGAACCAATGACTGCAAAACAGTTTTCGGAGCATCAGCAGATGTGATTGGAAAGGGAATTACAAGACTGCTGGATCAGATCCAGGAATACGCACCAAAAGCGAAAGTACTCCTTATGTCACCGATTTATCTGGGAGAAAAAGTATGGCAGGAAGGATATGACCAGGAGTTTTCCAGGGAATCTGTAACTGTTTCCAGAAATCTGCAGTCCGTATATGAAAAAATCGCAGCTGCGCGGCACATCAGTTTTCTTCCTGCTGCATCCTATGTACATTGCTGCGATGCAGACCAGGAACATCTTGATGCAGCAGGGCATAAACAATTTGCAGAGGCAGTATACAGAAATTTGCTGCCATTGCTCTAAAAAACGCGTTACTTGCTCGGATGTTGGGAATATGTTAAAATAAAAGTGCATTTTCGGCAGTCAGACTGTTTGAAAAGGCACTTTATTTGTGTGACAGTAAAAAAGATGTTGTCTGGCTGTTTTTATATCAGTCAGACAGCATCTTTTTTCTTGAGTTTTTCAACTCAGCATGGCAATAGATCTACTTTACGGTACAGATTTAGTACTGCTGGCTACTCTGGGAGCCGCTGGACATCTGACGCTCCTGTGCTTCGATCATTTTTTTGACCATATATCCACCTACAGATCCGTTCTGTCTGGAAGTCAGGTTTCCGTTGTATCCGTCTGTAAGCGGAACACCCAGCTCGTTTGCTACCTCATATTTGAAACGGTCAAGTGCGCCTTTTGCTTCTGGTACAACTGCTTTGTTAGAAGAAGTGTTACTTGGCATAATTCATTTCCTCCTTGGTTGTTGTTTGGTTTGATGTTACATTGCTAGTATATGAAATAGCGGAAATAATACACTGGCAGTTAAAGGAAATTTACAGAATAATATAAAAAATTAAAATCGAATGTATGGTTGTTTTTATAAAAAACAGAAGTTATAATATTTTCTGTGGTGCATATAATATCTGGCAGATAAGTAAAGGGGGATTTTGTGAAAAAGAAGCGCTATCCCACATACAGACGAAAATCAAAAAGAAAAAAACAGCCAGCAAAAAAGATCATAACAGGATTGATACTTTGTATTACCATTGCACTGTGTAATGGCTGGAAACCGCCGGACAGCCTGGATAAAGCCAGGGAACAGAGCGAGATTTTTTGTAATATATTTTTTACATATATTAATTAACTGTTGATAAGCTATGTTTCACGTGGAACATGAGTCATTATTTTATAATTAAATTTGTTATTAATAATCATTAATGAATAAAATACAATAATAAATATATATAATTCAAAAATCACATAACAAATATAAACGACTTTTAAAAATAAATAAAAAATTGTTGATAAATTCATGTTCCACGTGAAACATGAAATTTTTTAATAGATATTTTTAGAAATATGTTTGTTAAATATAAATAATAATTATTTCCAAATATTAATTAAATTTATTTTTAATAATTAATTAATTGTTGATAATCTATGTTCCACGTGAAACATAAAAACAAGCATAATTAAAATATAGAAATATAAATAATCACATCAATTAAAACTATTAAATAATTCAAAATAAAAAATAACCAACCCTATGTTCCGCGTGGAACATGAAGTTAGTTATCTAATTATTATTGCTATGTTTCACGTGAAACATAGCATAATTTTAAATCTAATTTATCAACAGGCATAAAAAAAGATACACACACTAAATAAATGTTAAAGCTGCTGACTTCCGTCCCTGACTTGGTTCCATCATTTAATGTTGTATCAACAAGTATTATATAACAATTCAAAAACATAGTCAATATAAGCAAATAGACATACATTTGTATATCTATTTGCTTATAAACTATATATATTAAAGAATTTTATAAAATTAATAATTCTTAATTGTGATTAGAATTTAGTAATAAAAATTATTTCCCGGGAAATAAAATATAAAAATGAAGACACCAAGGCTTCATTTTTTACATTAAAGACTACAGGCTTTAATGTACACTGAGAGATATAATATAGCTCGAAGTGAAAAAAAAGAAAGCTATTCACTTTCTTTTTCAATATTTTCACCATTAATATTATCATCACTAACTTCTTCTCTATCAACAATAGAAGTAGAACTAACAATACTATCTTCTTTTAAATTAATAAGTTTAACACCTTGAGTAACTCTACTCATAGTAGAAATCTTATCAACAGCCAATCTAATAATAATACCAGAATCAGTAATAATCATTAAGTCTTTACTATCATCAACAGTCTTAAATGACACAATAGAACCATTCTTTTCAGTAATATTAACAGTCTTAACTCCTTTACCACCACGATTAGTAATTCTATATTCATCAACAGGTGTCTTCTTACCATAACCCTTTTCAGTAATAACAAGTACATACTCATTAGGTTCAACAATCTCCATACCAACAAGTATACCACCATCAAGATTAATACCTCTAACACCAGAAGCACTTCTACCCATAATTCTAACAGCACTTTCATTAAATCTAACCATTCTACCATTAGAAGAAGCCATTAATATCTCATCATTACCAGTAGTTTTCTTAACAGATACAAGTTCATCATTATCTTTTAAAGTAATAAACTTCTTACCATTATTCCTAATACTATCAAATTCAGATATATCAGTCCTTTTAATTAAACCATTCTTAGTAGCAAAAACTAAACATTTGTATTCATCATCATTAGATATTTTCAATAAAGAAGTAACCTTTTCATCTTTATCTAAAGATAACAAATTAATAATAGGTAATCCCTTAGATTGTCTACTATATTCAGGAATTTCATAACCCTTAATTCTATATACTTTACCCATATTAGTAAACATAAGAATATAATCATGACTAGTAGCATTAATCAAATGCTCTACAAAATCCTCTTCATTAGTAGCCATACCTTTAACACCCATACCACCTCTATTTTGAGTTTTATAAGTATCAGCAGGTAATCTCTTAATATAACCCTTATTAGTTAAAGTAATAACAACATTCTCAACAGGAATTAAAGATTCATCTTCAATATAATCAATAGCAGTCATATCAATATGTGTTCTTCTCTCATCAGCATATTTATCTTTAATTTCAAGCATTTCAGTCTTAATAACTTCAAGAATTTTCTCTTCACTAGCTAATATTTCTTCTAATTCCTTAACTAATTTTTCAAGTTCAGCAATCTCTTCTTCAATCTTAGATTTTTCAAGTCCAGTAAGTCTCTTCAATCTCATATCGAGAATAGCTTGAGATTGAACCTCTGATAAAGCAAAATTAGACATAAGTCCAGCTTTAGCCTCATCGTCATCAGCAGACTCTCTAATAATCTTAATAACTCTATCAATATTATCAAGAGCAATCTTTAAACCATCTAAAATATGCAATCTATCTTTATATCTCTTTAAATCAAATTGACATCTACGATAAATAACATGTTTCTGATGATCAATATACTTCTCAATAATCTCTCTTAAACCAAGAGTTCTAGGACTACCATCAACAAGCATTAAAAAATTAATACCATAAGAAGTTTGAAGCTGTGTATGCTTATATAAATTATTCAAAACAACGTTAGCATTAGCCTCTTTCTTAACATCAATAACAATCTTAATACCCTCTAAAGCCGATTCATCACTTAAATTAGAAATACCATCAATAACCTTATCTCTAACAAGTTCACCAATTCTTTGAATCAAAGCCTTCTTATTAACTTGATATGGAAGTTCTGTAATAACAATTCTGTGCTTATTATGAGTCTCTTCTACAGTAGCCATACCTCTAATAGTAATAGCTCCTCTACCGCTCTCGTACGCCCTTTTAATACCACTATTACCAAGAATAACACCAGCAGTAGGAAAATCAGGTCCCTTAATATACTGCATAAGTTCAGTAACAGTAATATCTGGATTATCAATATAAGCAACACATCCATCAATAACTTCACCCAAGTTATGTGGTGGAATATTAGTAGCCATACCAACAGCAATACCCATATTACCATTAACTAATATATTAGGAAATCTGCTAGGTAAAACAACAGGTTCCTTTCTCTGACCATCATAATTTTCCGAAAAATCAACAGTATCCTTATTTAAATCTCTTAAAAGTTCCATCGATATCTTAGCAAGTCTAGCTTCAGTATAACGACTAGCAGCAGCACCATCACCATCAATAGATCCAAAATTACCATGTCCATCAACAAGAGTATGTCGATAAGTAAAATCTTGTGCCATTCTTACCATAGATTCATAAATAGCAGAATCACCATGTGGATGATAATGACCCATAACAGCACCAACAGCATTAGCAGATTTCTGATATTTCTTATCAGGAGTCATACCCTCTTCATATAAAGTATATAAAATTCTTCTATGAACAGGCTTAAGACCATCTCTAACATCAGGAAGAGCTCTTGCAACAATAACACTCATCGAATAATCAAGGAAAGACTTCCTCATTTCACCAACAATATTAACAGCTACTTTTCTATCTCTTTCATGATTATTATCCTCACCCATATCTTCTATATTTAAATTTTTATCTATATTCTTATCTTCCATCATAAACCTCCTATATATCCAAATTCTCTACAAATAGAGCATTATCTTCAATAAACTTTCTTCTAGGTTCAACTTCTTCACCCATAAGTAACTGGAATGTTTCATCAGCAAGAATAGCATCATCCAAAGTAACTTGTTTTAATATTCTCTTATCAATACCCATTGTTGTTTCTCTAAGTTCTTCTGGATTCATCTCTCCTAAACCTTTCATTCTACCAATTTCATACTTCGTATTAGCAGGTAAAGTAGCTAAATATTCATCTCTTTCCGCTTCATCAAGTACATACTTAATATTTTTACCATGTTTAATTGAATATAAAGGAGGCTGAGCAGCATATATATGACCATTCTCTACTAATGGCTTAAAATATCTATAAAATAAAGTAAGTAATAATGTTCTAATATGTGCTCCATCAACATCAGCATCAGTCATAATAATTATCTTATAATATCTTAACTTAGATATATCAAATTCTTCACCAATACCAGTGCCTAAAGCCGTAATCATAGTTCTAATCTCTTCATTAGCAAGAATTCTATCTAATCTAGCCTTCTCTACATTAAGTATTTTACCTCTAATAGGAAGAATAGCCTGCGTAATAGGATCTCTTCCCATCTTAGCACTACCAGCAGCAGAATCCCCCTCTACAATAAACATTTCTGATATAGTAGCATCTTTAGAAGAACAATCAGTAAGTTTACCCCAATAATTAGTAATTTCAAGTCCACCTTTTCTTCTAGTTAACTCTCTAGCTCTTCTAGCAGCAACTCTAGCCCTAGCAGCAGTCATTGACTTTTCTATTATAATTTTAGCATCATTAGGATGTTCCATTAAAAATCTCTCAAATGCTTTAGCAAATATACTAGCAGCTACTTTTCTAACTTCACTATTACCAAGTTTAGTCTTAGTTTGTCCCTCAAATTGAGGTTCAGGTACTTTAGCAGATATAATCATTGTTATACCTTCTCTAACATCATCACCGCTAAGAGGCTCATCATTATCTTTAAGTATTTTATTTGCTTTAGCATAATTATTAATAATTCTAGTTAAAGCCAATTTAACACCATCTTCATGAGTTCCACCTTCAGGAGTAATAATATTATTAACAAAAGAGTAAACAGTAGCATTATATCCATCATTATATTGAAGAGCTACTTCTATTGAAATATCATTTTCCATTCCTTCAACATATACAATATCTTCATGGATAGGAGTCTTATTTTTATTTACATAAGCAACAAACTCTTTAATACCACCTTCATAAACAAAAGTATCAGATTCTCCTGTTCTATCATCCATAAGAATAATTCTAAGTCCTTTATTTAAGAAAGCAAGTTCCCTAGTTCTAGTTTTTAATGTTTCGTAATTAAAAGTAGTAGTCTCTTTAAATATTTCATCATCAGGCATAAAAGTTACTGTCGTACCAGTTCTATCTTCACTACATTCTCCTATTACCTTTAAAGGTTCTACAGTATGTCCACCATTAGCAAACTTAATATAGTGAACTTTTCCCTCTTTATAAACAGTTACTTCTACCCATTTACTAAGGGCATTAACTACAGATGCTCCAACACCATGTAATCCACCAGATACTTTGTAGCCACCACCACCAAATTTACCACCAGCATGTAATACTGTATATACCGTCTCAACCGTAGATAATCCTGTCTTAGGATGTACTTCAACAGGTATACCTCTACCATCATCTTTAACAGTAACAGAACCATCTTTATTAACAATTATTTCAATATCATCACAATATCCTGCTAAAGCCTCATCAATAGCATTATCTACTATTTCCCAAACTAAATGGTGTAATCCTTTCTCACTAGTACTACCTATATACATACCAGGTCTTTTTCTTACTGCTTCAAGTCCTTCTAATACTTGAATATCCGAAGCATCATAATGTTCATTACTATTCATTTTTTATCACCTTCCTGCATCAAATTATTTCCCGGGAAATAATTTTACCATTTTCTATTTTATAAACATTAGCTTTATTTCTCACATTTTTATCAATATTTTCAATATCTGTAGTAGTAACTATTGTTTGAATATCATTATCTAAATATTTAATTACCTTATTTCTCTTATCAATATCTAATTCACTAAATATATCATCCAAAAGTAAAATAGGCGTATCAGATAAAACATCCGTAAATAATTTAACTTCTGCTAACTTAAGAGCAAGTACAGCACTCCTTATTTGCCCATTTGAACCATATAAAGATAAATTCTTCCCATTCAAATCAAAATAAAAATCATCTCTATTAGGTCCAATAAAAGTAATCTTATACTGAATTTCTCTTGATAAATTACTTTTAAGTTTATCTTTAAACATATCTTTATCTAAATTACTAACATTAGAAGTATATATCATCTTAAGTCCTTCTAACCCTGTAATAGAACTAAATATACCATCTATATATTTATTAACTAAGTCTACATATTTCCTTCTAAAATTATAAATAACTATTGATAAACCAATATATTTATCATTAAGAATATCTAAATAATTCATATCACTCTCTTTATTAATATTAATAATCTTCAAAAATTCATTTCTTTGGCGTAAAACTAAATTATAATTATTTAAATTTGCTAAATAAATCTTATTAATTTGACTAATTTGAATATTAAAGTATTTTCTTCTACAAGATGGACTATCTTTAAATATTCTAATACTATCACTACTAAAAAGAATAACATTTATCTTAGAAATATAGTCACTTAATTTTTTGATCTCTTTTTTATTTATCTTAACAACCTTACCATTCTCATTAATTAATAGTTCAAGTTCATCATAAGAACCATTATAATCAACAATTCCTTTAATCATTGAATATTTACTATTAAAATTAATAAGATTCTTATCACTAATAGATAAAAAAGACTTCGTAACAGCAAGTACATAAATAGATTCTAGTAAATTAGTTTTTCCCTGAGCATTATCTCCTATTATAATATTTAAATTATTATTAAGTTCTAATAAAATATCATCATAATTACGATAATTTTTTAAATAAATTTTTTGTAATTTCAATATAAAGTTATTTTCTTGCCCATATTTTCACCTTTACTAATCTCATGTACCCCTATACATATATAATTATACCATATTTTAATAAAAATTAAAAGAAAAAACACATATTTTCTATGTATTTTTTCCTTATTTTTCAACGCTTTTTCTCATAATTCCATTTAAGTATTTTTCTATCTTTATACACTTAGTAATTTGATTATCAATCGTAGTATAAGGTACCTTAATATTCATCTCTTTACCATTATCAAAATATATTTTTGTACCATTACTTTCTTTAACATATCTAGTAATATTATTATAAGCAAGCCATATACATTTCTTAGAACTAGGAGTACATGTAGGAAAGAAAATAATCATATTATAAGAAGATACAATAATAGGAGTCTTAATATAATAATTAAAAATATCAATAACAAATTGCCTCTGAATATTATAAGAATTACCATAAAAATTACACCCATATTTAAGTAATTTAAGACAATCAATACTCAAATAAAAATCCTTATTCTTCTCCACAACATAAGTACCATATCCATTAGAAGTAAAGCACAAAACATCATCAGTAATAATATAATTTCTCATAAAATCCCCCTCTCCACATATAAAAATATGTACCATGTATTAAAGCATATAATCATGTCGAATTTTATCAAAATATGTCGTAAATTATCAAAAATTTTCCTTTTCTTAACATTTCTATCATCAAAATTACTGTTTTATCACAAAAAAAATAGATAAAAGAATCAAATCTCTTATCTATTAAACAAATATAAATCAAAATTAGCAAGTCTTAATAGGTAAAACAAGTTGTACCAAAGAATCATCTTCATTACTCTTAATAACAATAGGAGAACTATCATTATTCATACATAAAACAATCTTTTCCTTATTAAAACTCTTAATAGCATCTAACATAAACTTAGAACTAAACGAAATCTCAATATTCTTATCATTTTCTACATTAATTTTTTCCTCTACTTTACCAATTTCTGGACTATTTGAAGAAATCATAAGTTCATTACCTTTTAAAGATAACTTAATAGTATTCTTTTCTCTATCAGAAGTAAGTAAACTAGCTCTATCAATCATATTATATAAATCATTAAAAGAACATTCAAGTAATATATTAAAATTCTTAGGAATAATATCACTAGTAGTAGGATAAGTACCAGAAAGTAATCTAGATAAAAATACAATATTACCATATTTAAATAAAACTTTATTACTAAATAAATGTAATTCTAAAGATTCTTCATCATTATCAAGCATTTTAGTAAGTTCTACTAAGTTCTTACCAGGAATAACAATATTAATATCACTTTCATCAACTTTATCAATAGCTACTAATTTTCTAGCAAGTCTATATGAATCAGTAGCAATAACATCTAATTCTCCATTATTAATTCTAAAATTAATACCTGTAAGAAGTGGTCTAGTTTCACTTTGTGAAATAGCAAATACTGTTTGATTAATAATATCCTTAAATACTCCATTGTTAATAACAATAGGCTCCTTAGTTTCATCTAAATCTAAATTAGGAAATTCATTAGGATTAATACCATTCAAATTAAATTCTGTATTATCTGTACTAACAATCATCTTATATCCATCAATAACTTCAATAGATATATCTGTATTAGGAAGTTTTCTTATTATCTCAACAATATATTTACCTCCTATTACTATACTACCTGTTTCTTCTAAACTTGTTAACTTATTCTTTGGTATAAAAGATCTAATAGAAACATCAGTATCACTTGCATATAAATATAATCCATCATCCTTTAAATCAAACTTAATACCTGTTAATATAGGAATTAAGTTTTTAGTAGATATTGCTCTTGCTGTATTATTCAAACTTTCTAATAATATTTCTTTCTTTACGACTAATTTCATTTTTATCATCCTCTTTCTTTTATTATTTATTATATTATTATTATTATGCTGTGGATATTGTGGAAAACTCACATATATCCTTGTTTTATATACCTTTACTTATCCACAATACTTGTTGATAACTTTAAACTTATCCACTATCAACAACTATATTCTCTTTTTTAACTCCTCAATTACTGTTTGTAACTGATAATTTGTCTCCAAATCTTTCTCTATTTTTTGATATGCACTTATTATAGTTGAGTGGTCTCTACCTCCAAAGTAAGTTCCCATTTTTGGATACGATTCATTTGTCATTATTCTACACAAGTATATAGCTATTTGCCGCTGATAATTTATATCTTTACTCCTTTTTTTACCTTTTAAATCTTCAATATCTATCTTAAAGTACTCACAGACAATCCTTTGAATCCTATGAATATCATTTTTATATACACTACGCTCACTTATTTTATCTTTTAAAGCTTCAATAGCAATATCCAAAGTAACAACTCCATGGTTCATCATCAGTGCATAAGCAAAAACCCTTGTAATTGCTCCTTCTAACTGTCTAACATCAGAATCATTAATATTAGCGATATATTCAATAACTTCAATTGGAATATCTTCCGCTGCTTCCTGATGTGCTATCTTCCTTTTAATAATATCTACTCTCAGTCCAAAATCAGGTGGAGTAATATTAGCAGTAAGACCCCAATTAAATCTTGTAATAAGCCTATTTTCTAACATCTTCAAATCATCAACAGACCTGTCGGAAGCTATAATAATTTGTTTATTTGAGTCATGTAACTGATTAAAAGTATGAAAAAATTCTTCTTGCCCCTTAGTAGCGGATCCCAAAAATTGAATATCATCAATAATTAAAACGTCAATATTTCTATACTTATTCTTAAAAGAATCAATCTTATCAAAAGTATTCTTCTCATTATTTCTAACTGCTGCTATATAATCATTAACAAATTGTTCACTTGACACATACAAAACCTTTTTATTAGTATTTTGAATAATATAATTACCAATAGCATGCATTAAATGTGTTTTACCAAGTCCACTTTTACCATATAAAAATAAAGGATTATATGCTTTACCAGGTTTTTCCGCCACCGCTCTAGCAGCAGTAAAAGCAAACCTATTTGAGTTACCTACAATAAAACTATCAAAAGTATATTCGCTATTTAGATTAGCGGAAGCACTAGTTTGATGTGGAACTCCCATATTTTCATTAGAAGCACCAATAATAACCTCTTCATTATTATCACTAATTTCATTAATTTCGTTTTCTAAAATAAATTTAAAATTAAAATTTGTTCCCGTAATAGAATTAAAAGTTTCTTCAATATCATCAATATAATTTTCTTCTAAATGTTTTTTATGTAAAGCTAAAGGAACAATAATAGTGGCAGTACCACCATCTAACTTATATAATTTAGTATCCTTAAACCAAGTATCATAAGATAAAGGAGTAATACGTTCTTTAATTTTATCAAGAAATTCATTCCATAAATTATCCGTATTCATATCAAAACCTCCTTAATCAAATCTGCCATTAATCTTATTATATCTCAAAAAAAAATTTTGTCTAGATATTTTTTTTAATTAACAGGTAAAATAACAAGTTATCCACAACTTATCAACAATATAATACCATATAAAATAAGACTTTAAAAGACTTTTCCACAATTTTTGTCAATTTTTGTTGTCAACAGTCAACAGCTTTACTTTTCCACAGCCCTGTGGATATTGTGGATAAATAAAAAAAGCCTTGATTTATAAGGCTTTATTCTAGTTACTTTTCCACTGTATCATCCACTTGTCAAATATTTTAGCATTTGTACTCTGTGGTTCTGGATTAGGAAGTTGCATTTTTACAATAAGTGGAATCTTCATCATTTTACCAAATGCAACACAAGTACCAGATTGAAGTGATTTTTGTTTTTCAATAACATCACTACTAATATTAGGAACCATCTTTTCAATATACTCCAAATCACTAGGATGGTTAATTTTAAATATTAAGAAATTACTACACTGTGATAAAACAGTTTCAGATAGTTCAGTAGGTCTTTGTGTAATTAAGTCAAGACATATACCAAATTTTCTACCTTCCTTAGCAATTCTTTCAAATATATTGTATCCAAGAATATTAATATCATTATCCTTCTGAACATATCTATGAGCCTCCTCTAGCATAAGATGCATTGGCATACTACCTCTAGTAGGAAGTTTTTTAGCAAAGTTAAAGATAATTCTTGCATATACCTTAACAAGAGCTTTAGCAAATCTATCATCTATATTTTCTAATACAAAATTAATAATTTGTGCTCTCTTATTATTACCAACTAATATTAAATCAGATATAAATTCATTTACAGTAATAAACTTATCACATTCAAAATACTTTCTCATAGAACTATTAGCAATAGTATGTAATTTAACTTTTAAAGCAGTAGCTTCAGCATAAGATTTCTCATTAAGAAGAAGTCCTTCAGATATTAATGTAAAGTTAAGAGCTACTTCTAAATCGTCAATTGTAAAGAAAGTAGGTACATAATCCTCATTCCATTTAGTTTCATTATCGACAAACTTCTTAATATATTCAGTAATAAGAATTCTTTCTACAAATTGCCCTTGACTATCAATTTCAAAACATTTTCTAAAAGTTCTAGTATAACCAACACCAGGTACTTCAACATCTAAGTTAAGTTCAGGTGTATGACAATCAGTTAAAATAGAAAATATTTGGTCTCTAATTCTAGCAGATACTTGATTAGAATACATAACTGATACAATAGCGGATGCAATTAAATGGTTTTTATATCTATTAGATTCCTCATCATTTTTAGCAAATAAAGAAACATAAGCAAGCATCTTTTCAATAATCATAATTTGTGAATAATCAGTTACATCAAGTATATTAGCATAATCATCAACAGAAAGTAACCATAAAGGTAATTTAAGAATATTAACTCCCTTATCAGTATCAGTACTAAACATCTTATAATTAAAATTATAATTATAACTAGAAATACTACTAAAAGCACTATCATATTCATCAGTATTATTAAATATAAAAAGAATACTATTAAAAGGAATATAATTAGGCATAGTAAATAAATTTTGTACTAATCTAGCAACACCATAAGTTTTACCAGAACCAGTATTACCAAAAATAGCACTATGATTGCTCCACATATCATCAATATTAATTTTAATAGGGCTATCGTTATACAAAGGAGAAAGTCCTAGCATCATTGCAGTATTGTCATTATACCCAGTGAGTTCTGCTAATTCATCAGCATTAATAATTCTAATTTTAGAATTAATACTAGGTTTTCTAATAATACCATCATAAAATTTACTTCCATGAAATTCTCCTAAAAAACTAATTTTAGCCTCTCCGTTCATAATTTCTTCTACTTCACCTAATATTTTTTTATTATTTTCTTCGAAAACAACATTTAAGTTAAGTAAATCATCAGTAATAACATTATCAATTTTAACAATAGCATAATTTTTACTAATAGCAATAATTTCTTTAAACATAATCGCCCTTCTTTCTATTCTAAGTAAATTATACCAAATAAATATCAAAAAATAAATAACTTTTTAATAATTTTTTAGAGTAGTTCGCACTTTGTTGCTCACTATTTTTAAAGCCTCAAGTCTTTAAAAAATAATTTTAAGCCAAAATTGTCTTAAAATTAATATTTTTCTTCAAATATTTACAAAATATTAAATATATAGTATAATTTCATTAGTGGTGATTTCTGTGAAAAAAGAAGTAAAACAAAAAAAGAATAAAAAAAATATCA
>ERZ772821.1569-NODE-1569-length-13420-cov-13.392518_pt1 | contig 13420 bp, 15 predicted proteins | sample MGYA00580859_ERZ772821 | MGnify/ENA primary metagenome ERZ772821 (study PRJEB29015, sample SAMEA2737674) | human gut metagenome | biome: human gut; feature: human-associated habitat; material: faeces | place: China | collected 2012 ...
ATAATGCGAAGTTTGAGTGCGTTCAGGGTTTTCATAAAAATCAGCCTCCAATCAAATCAGCCATCATCAAAATAATATCGTCGTTTGCGGTTTCCAGCGCGTCCACGCGCTCCGGCAGCTTGTCCTTTGCTTCCTGTTTCTGGCGCTCTTTTTCCTGCGCAGCCAGCTCTTCGGCAGTGTAGCGGACGTACTTCTGGATGGGCACCTGTTCGGTCCATGCGGCCTGCGCAGGCACTCCCGGCACGTCGATGACCTTCCGCACATCCCTGCCGCCGCCGGGATACTCCGCCACCGTCTCGTAGTGGCTCACTTCCTCCACACCTTCCACAGCCGGGTGCTCCACTGGTTCGGTGTCGTCCACCAGATACCCAAGCGTCAGGTCAGGGGTCTCAATGGCTGCGCCGTTCTCGTCAATGATTTTCATAAGTCAAAGCCTCCTTTCTCAGGCCACGCGCCGCCAGATGTGCACATAGTAGGCGGCGGGCTGCACGGTACTGCTGCGTCCGTAGACGGCATTGGACTTGGATGCATCCAGACTGAACTTATACACATTAGCATCGCCGTTGTTTGCGCCCGTCGATGTGATCCGGTCGCCGGCAGTGAATGCGCCGGATACCTTATGACTCATATAGTGTACATTCGCAACAAAAGAGCCTGTGATGTTCGGCAGACCGGCCTCCACGGTAGTGCCCGCTGCGTGGCTGCTGCTGGCACCCATCAGCGCCCGGTTCTGTGCAATCTCCTGCCATGTACCGCCGAACAGTGCGGCAGGGCTGGTGGGGTCGGTGCTCTGGTAGATGCTGCCCACGGGATGGTCTGCAAGCTTTTGCACTTCAAGAAGCCTGTTTACTTGTTCCCGTGTGTAGTAGTCGGACAGATCGGCCTTCTGTACGCTGTCTTTCCACGCGCCCGTGTCGCTGTCCCACGTCCAGATGGTGTCGGTCGTGCCGACCACTGCCCACCAGCCGTTTTCGCCCACCGGAACAGCAGTCTTGAGGGCTTCCGGCGTGGCGTACCAGCCCTGTGCACCAATGGTGATGGTGCGCACTTGCTCGAAATACTCTTTGGTCCCTTGCAAATTTTTGGCAGACTCCGTCTCGGACGCTTTCGAATTTTTTTCGCTTTTCGCAGAATTTGTAGCCGCTTGTTCTGCTTTAGCCCTTTCAGATGCAGCAGCCTGCGCTGCTGAAATGGATTCTTCCTTTGCGTTAATTGCTCCCGCAACAGTACTCAGCTCGTTTAAGGTGGCTGCGTTGATTGGCGTTCCTTCTTTTGTTGGCTCGTCATTTCGGATAAGAGTGACAATTTCGGATGTTCCATCCGATTTTACCATTGTCCACCGACCCGGATATTTTGCCACACGGTCTTCAAAAACCATATTGTCCATCTCCTGTCATGTATTCACCGGAAAACGTAACGTATGTTTTAGCAAGCGTTTCAATGTCGAACAAAATTTGCTCGATTTGATTCATTGTTGAAAAATCGAGTTTATTCATGCTTTCTGGCGTATCTGCAATAGCAGATGGGCCAGAGCATTTAGTGCGAATGGATTTGATGTTAGAAAGCCAGCGTGTTGCATCGGAGACTTTCATATATCCATCGACTGTCCAATCAGTCCGAACAGAAACAGATGCGCCAACAATGGAGCCAAGTTCTTGAATGCCGGATTCAATGCGGTTGAAATCCGTATAACTTAAAGCGCCCTTCATTCCGGCAAGCCATTCCGATTGTTCGGCTTTTGTCCACGTGCCTGTTCTCGCCTTTGCGGTAATTTCTTTCACACGGTCAACATCTGATTGCGTGCGGTCTGTAATCCAACGAGCCATAAATTATTCTTCCTCAACTCTGTTTTGATACCCAATAGGCAAATTACTCGGAACGGTAAACATGTAATGATAGCACTTATAGTTTGCGTCCCCAGAACCGATACAATCATAAAAAAATAATTCTTCGTCATTAGAATTACCAAGATGTGCTTTGTCCCAATATCCTGAAACAACAATAGAACGATAATAGATACTTCCAACAGAAGGGCCCATGCCAAAATATTCAAGATGGGTAACGGGAGTTCTCGTCCACTGCTGATACGGGCTGTAAACGTCTCCGACCATAAAAAAAGGATTTCTCAGAAGTTCTTTTGCTGTAGGGAGCGGGCTTCCTTCTGCGTTGCATCCATAACCCCAAATTTCGTTAATACCACTACTGTTATCGGGAAATCCGTAGTATATTTCTTTTGCGGAAGGTAAAAATATACTGCGAGATAGAGTAGACACAGCAGAAGGTACGTACTCGTTAGAATCATTTTTTTTGAACGCGGGAGTATAATAAAAAGTAGTTTTGCCGATTTTTTTCTGCATAAAATCAGAAAAAGAATTTTTTACGTTTCCGTTTAATAAGGCATCAATGCTGCTGGTCGAATACTCTGCGGGAGTTGTCATTTTACTATCCCACGCAAAATCCTCTGTACCGTTGCCAAAAATCGGGTCTTTATGCGCTAAAAGCGTTCTTCCGGTCCCGTTTAATTCAGGCTCATAATTATGCTTTGAGACAAGAAAAGCAGTGTAAACGCCAGCGACGGAGATGTAAACGGTATCGCCTTCTTTGAGGTTGGAAATCTCGTCCGCAATCGTAGTAGCGTTGCAAGAAGCGGAAAGGCTTGCGACTGTAGCTGTGATCGTTGCCTTTCCACTGTGTAAATACGTGACTTTGCAGACAGATACACCGCGTTCGTTCTTGATGACATTCAGTTCAACGATACCAGCGGGAGATGCATTCCAAACAATAACAGGGGAATCGGCAGACGCAGGGGTAAGCGTTGCAGTGAGTGTAATCGTATCGGTAGGATGCAAGTAAATTTCAGAAGCATCGATTTGTAACGAATCAACATCTTCAATCATATACCCGGTAACGGAGCCCTTAAAGCTGCCATTAAACGTGTAAGAAACGTCCGTAATCAACAAGTTAGAAGAATATCCAAACTGATGATTGAGCTTGACAAAATCAAGAGCATCGTTGTGTGGGCTGGCACGATAAGACAGGGTGGCTTTTCGACGGTTAGAAAGCACTTTATAACTTTCAGTTAGAACATTTTTGGGCTGGGAGACAATGGAGGAAGAGATAAGTGCATTGTTTACACTTTGCGTAACGCCATCGCCAGTAGCACCATTCGGATACAATGACGAAACTCCATTTAGAGAGTAAGAGATGTTTTTTAACTTATTAGAAAAAGTGATCTCCGGATACTGATAATCATTGATTTCGGTGATTTCGTAAATGTCGGACTTGTTTTCAGGAAGGTACGGAACTCGGTCAATCCGAATCTCACCGCTTCTTGTCTGATACAAAGCCATACCGGCTGCGTTAGCGGAAAGCTGTAGCACATCAGCGTTTTTATACGAAGAATTTCCGTTACTAAAATCAGCTGTATAATCCTTCAAAGATTCATTGATGTAATAGCTGATGCCAGAAACATCAAGAAGTTCCAAAGCGTCATAACACATTTCGTATAAAGTTCCGCTTTTTCTTCCGGTGTATGGTGAATCGATTAAAAATGCTAAAGCATCTCGAGCTTCAAAGGAAGCGGTAATGCCATTAGAAGGAATACTCCAACTAGAAAGGTAAAACTTACCTCCGTTAATCCATTCGGTCTGTCCGTCCAAGTCCATGCCATACTTTACAAAAACAGCTTGGCGTTCATACAAATACTTGTAGAGACCGTCAGGGTTGATAGGATTCCATTTTTGATCGCTGTTATCAATGGAAAAAGAAATCGAATCCTTAGAAAGCTGGCCGGAAATTGGGTCACGCTTTGATTTATGGGAATACGACAGAAGATCTGTTTTGCTAAATTTCACACGTTGTCCAAATTCCACTTGCGAGATACGAGCTCTTCGGTTTGGAATACACCATTCAAGAATTTCAATAATAACCAAATCATAATTGGAAATCTCAAATTCAATTGAAGTTTCGGCGGAATCGTTGTTGTCAATTTGCTTTTCCAAAAGAAGAGCGGTTCCTTTGTAAGCGGAAACTTTAAATGATTTTGCCCATTCATTTAAAATTTCAGACCAAATGATTGTCAGACCCGGTATTTTTTCTTCGTGGATTTTACTAAAAGAAAATGTGATGGTTGGATGATTGGAGCTTGATACGCATTCACCGCTTACATAGCCGCATTCTTGATACGGTTCAGAATTCGGGACGATATCAAAGCTTCCATCTAAAACCCAAAAATTAGTTTCAGCAGTCGCGTAATTTCCAGAAGTGGAAATGTCCAGGTCAGTGATGGATGCCGCATTACTAAACACGGTTTGCGAACCTGAACTTGCAATAGCGTCCGTTTGCGCCGCATCATCAGCTGCATGATAAGTAATCTGAATAAAAGTTTCGGGTACAAGCGTATTATTATATTGTGAAAGCCACTTATCGGACGGCTTTACAGACATATAAAATCACCACCTTTAGACCTCAACCAGGCTCAAAGAACAATCCGTCCAGCCCATCACATTTCCGGTGTTTGGGCCCCTTCGCCACATTCCGGCCGTTCGGTCGGAAACATACATCTGGCGTGTGGAATAAGAAGCTGTCGCTTGATTGTAAAATCGTACCGTGCAATAAAAGTTTGTAGTGAATGGGCCGATAACGGAAGCCCATTGTTTTGCGGTAAGGTAGTTCCACTTGAGAGCCACTTTTGCAACATCGTGCCGAACCACAGAGCCAACAACCTTGCCTTGCACGTTTCGGCCAGAATCAACGATGGTTGAAGTCGTTGCGCTATAAGAGGAAGGCTCTGGCAAATCTACGCCGTTTACTGATACAAGAGCTTGCATAATTCACCGTCCCTTCCTTAATAGCTATACACTTCCGTACCCATGATTTGCACGCCACGGTCAGCCTGCTGCTTTTCGACCGAAGCAGTAATCTGCTTTCCGTCGATGAACAGCCTAACTTCCTTACCACCGGTAATTTCATCACCATAGCGCTGGAAGATATCAAGAAACGCATCATAGCAACCATCATGAACTGCGCTCCTCAAGTCAGATACGCTTACTTCACTTGTAGAAGAGCTTGGATAGTAGCTTCCAGTAGATGTCGTAGACCCGGTAGAAGAATCATATCCGCTTGTTCCAGGATAGCTGGAATAATCTTGGTTCACTGAAGATCTGGATCCGCCTAAACTTGCAACAATACCAGCAATTGCGGCGGCGATTGCAATTCCGCCAGCAAGCATCAGCACACCCGTTGGGATTCCTAAACTTGTCAGGACACCACCAATCGATTCCAGCATGCCCATAAAAGCGCCGCCAATAGATGTGATTACCCCAGCAACGCCTGTTAAAATTTCAGGGAATTTACTAACGAGACCTCCAAGTAATCCGTTGCTGATAGAAAAGCCTGCATTTGTAAGTGGAACTTTTAAGCTGGAAAATCCATTGTAAATTTTTTGCCCCAGCTGAGATACGCTTTTTACAATATCCCCAAAATTATTGGTAATGCCTTTCCAGATGTTTTTGCCAATTTGCAATGCAGAATCAAATAGCGTTCCGGCTGCTTTTTTTAAAACGTCAGACAGTTGAGAGACCAAGTTTTCTGCATACGTTTTTACCTCGGAACGATTTTTTTCTCCCATTGCTTGCCAAATAATAGCAGCAGCAGTTGTTCCGACCGTTTTCAAATCTCCGCTCTGCACAGCATTCCAAAGATTCTGCACTGTGCCGAAGAAGTCATTCTGCAAGCCGGAATCAAGTTCTTGCCACTTGCTGTCCAGACCGTTGAAAAAACCATCAACAAAATTCGTTGCGGTGGTCGTGCCATAGTCAATCATTTCGTTGCCCTTCTGCTGAACAACGTTCACCAGATTGGTCATAGCTTGTTCAACGTAAGGAAGTGCTTCAGTGATACCGTTTGCAAGGCCCTGATCGATATAGATACCAAACTGTTCAAAAACCTTGGAAGGAGAATTGATATCAGTATCAGTTGTAAACTTGTCAATGATGGCTTTTGCAAGTCCACCAACAGTTTTCTTTGCGTTCTCAATGCCTTTGTTGATGCCATCAATCAAGCCCTGAACGATGTTTTTGCCATAGTCCAAAAATTTTGCGGGGAGATTTTTGATCGTATCAACCAAACTGTTCCAAGCCTTGTCCCAGTTTTCTTTGAATCCAGCCCACTTCTGGTTCCACCACTCACCAACGCCGACAAACCACTGCTTCAAGCCTGCACTCGCTTGGTCAAGCGCCTGAATCGGATGCTGAACAAACCCAGGCAGGCTTTCCCATGCAGTCTGAAAGTTAGCGCTGAACCCTTGCCACTTTTCATTCCACCACTCGCCAACGCCTACAAACCAGTTTTTTAAGCTCTCGCTTGCCTTGTCGAGAGATTCTGTAATTTTGTCCCAGTTTTGATAAATCGCAATACCGACATCGGTCAGACCGCCAACAATCAAACCAATCAACGCACCGATGCCTGTACCAATCGGGCCTCCAAGAGAGCCGATAATTGCACCAATACCTGCGCCAGTCATTGTCGAGCCAAGCGGAATCAAAATTCCATTTAACGTGTTTAAGCCATTCTTGACAGCATCATAAACGCCCGTTACAAACATAGGTATGCCGGTTACTACTCCGCCAACTGCTGCTCCAATAATCGCGCCAGCAGTAGAGCCGCCAGCTGCTTTAATGGCCGCTCCAACAGCAGTATTGCCAAAGCCGGTCACGATAAACTGAGCAATTCCTTTGCCAAGAATGGCTGCGCCTGTAGTCCCAATCAAAGCGCCAAGAACAATTTCAGCAAAATTTTTTCCATTTACGCCATTTTCAATCGCGTCTTTAATGCCTGTAATCTCAAGGACGATGCCCACTGTAAAAACACCAAGACCCAAAACAATGGATTTCAGCGCGTTCATTTTGGAGATAGCGTCCACAATATCCGTAATAAGATTTGTAAGCTTCCAAGCGGCAAAAGCGGTTGCTACAGTCGCTATAAGAGGAAGCATAGCCTTGATTTTCTGCTTGATAGCATCAATCTGCTTTGCGAACTCTTCATTGTACTGTTTAAACATATCGTAGCCGGACAAGTCTACGTCGCCCAAGATATTGCCAGCAGATGCGCCGCCACCAGAGCCAGAGCTTCCCTGTGTGGGGTCAATGATGTTCAGTTCATCAAAACCCATCGTGTAGTCCTTGAGGGCTTTGGCGGCTTTCTTTGTCGAATCGGTTGTGTTATCCATTGCGTCACCGATGCCGCCAACGCTGTCAGCGCTCTTAGTGAAATCGGTGAACACAACCTTCACGCCCATCAGCTTTGCCACCCACTGGACAAATTCTCGGATAAGTTGTACGGCGGCAATCAGCGGGGGAAGAATGGATTTCATAGCAGGGTAGAGCAGAGAGCCAACAGACTTCGCCAGCATATCCAACTGCGCTTTCAGAATCTTAATCTGGTTTGCAGGGCTTTGGATGGTCTGTGCAAGGTTGCCCTGCACATTGGCAGTCTGCTTCATAATGGCAATGTAACGCAGAACCGCCTTATCTGCCTGAGACAAGCTGGAAACCTGCTTGTTAAAGCCCAAAGCAAGAAGCTCCTGCTGTAACCGTGCCTGAGACAGGTCAACACCCAAACGGCGAATAGGCTCAATCTCACCGGAGATTGCGGAGGACATTGCGGTAAAGGTCTCTGCAACGTCCTTGTTCCAGTAAGAACCTTCGTCATAGGCAAGCTGAGTCAGGTTCTTAGACAGAATGTATGCTTTGTCGCTGGCCAGACCAAACGAAGTACCTAAACTCTGGATGGTAGCCATGTAGGTCATCGCTTTGGTCGGGTCGACACCAAGCAGGTCTTGCATCTTACTAATGAGCGTATCCGCTTCACCGCTCAAATTGCCCATGGCATTATGAAACAGGTCTGTTGCTTCATAGAAGTCGTTAAACTTCGCAACAGCGTTGCCAAGATACTCAGCGATAGCTTTCAACGAAACCAGTTTTGCCATGTTCCGCATAAAGCCGTTCATCTGATTGGACAGGCTAAGATAGCTCTTGCGCTGCTTTTCGTTGGCTGCGGTCACACGATTTGCCTGTGTGACCACCTTGCTCAACTGCGGAGGGAGCTTTGCAAAAGCGTTGCCCACCTTGTCAAGCTGAGATGCAAGGGGAGTAAGGGCGACGGAAATCTTCTGGCAAGAACTTGCAAAAGAATCAAGGTCTGTCGCCTTTAGCTTGTCGGTCAGGTCGGGAACCTTCCCGATCGCATTGAAAGCACTGCCAAGAGCTTTAAGGTTCGATGCGTCCAGAATGGACAGCGAAGCCAAAGCGTTAGTGAGCTGAGTAATGCTTCCAGACATGGAGTAAAAGTCCACGCCGTTCAAGCCAGACACAGCCGCTGGAATCTTCTTGATTGCGTTCACGACCGTGTTGATGCTCTTTGCGCTTGCGGTCGTATTGGCGTTGGAAATCCCGTTCAAGAAGTTATTGATTTTATCCAGCCCGGACATTCCAGCAGACGCCTGTTTCAGCGCAGAAATGGAAGCGGACAGCTTATCAAGGCTGTTCACAACCTTTGTCACGTTGCCCTTTGTCCGCAAATTAGAAATGGCGGTAGCGAGCTTGTCGATATTAAGCTCTGCGCCCTGAGATTCCGCAGAGATTTCTACGGATAAGCTTGTAATATCAACATCAGCCATCACTACCACCATCCTTTTGCTCCATCATGGAGAACATCATACGTTTGATTCGCTCCTGTGCTTCCGCAGCACGTTGGTATTCATACTCGTCTTTCTCCTTTTGAGAAAGGGGAATCGGTCTATCCATGTACTTGATGGGGCTAGACCCTTTCTTTCGGAACATATTGCCAACCGTAGAGGAAAGCGCGGATGCCATGTAAAAACCGTTTCTCCATGCTTCTGCATTGGCTCTGCGTTCTCGCAGCTCCTCTGCGTCACGGTAGACCTTAGCCAGCCAGACATCGCCGTGCCAGAACTGCTCGTAGGTCATACCGATGGAGATGTAATAGGCTTCTACATCGTGAAACAGCTTGGAGAAGGAGAATGGCTCTCCCTCTCCGCCTGGTTCCTGAAATTGTGCGGTTACACAATCTCCCACGTTGCGTTTTTTGCGGTCTTGTCCTCGGTGTCAGTTGCCAGCAGAGACTTAGAAGCGTCCATGAACATCTCAAGCAAAATGCCCATCAGCTCTTCCTTCTCCTCGGTATGCTGGAACATCTCGTCAACGTCCTTGCGCTTGATGCCCTTGTTCCGTGCAATGAAAGCGCCGTAGAACAGAGCACGGGAGTTGGACAGCAGATTAATCATCTGAGTGTACTGTCCAATCTGAAAGCCTGCACGTTCGGCGGCTTCCACACTGTCACGGGTGAAAGTCAGCTCATAAGTGTTCTTGCCATCAGGGGAATGATAATTGATAACCTTTGCAGCCATAATAAATGCTCTCCTTTATAAATAGGGGCAGAACCAAATCCGTTGTTCAGTTCTGCCCGATTTGATTGATTTGATTTTTTGCGGTTTAGCCGCCGTTGACAGTCAGGGTCTCGCTGAACTCAGGCTTTTTGGTGAAGATGCAGTTGATGGTCATTTCCACAACCTCGTCCACGCCAAAGCCGGACAGACCAACCTGATGCATACCCTGCCAAGTGAAGCCGGAGCCGTCCTGCATTTTCAGGGCGTAATACTTAACGGTGTTGCTCTCGGAAGTCTCATCGTAGCCAGCCTCCTTGACCTTCTTGTAGTCAGTCTTGTTGTAGTTGGCAGTAAAGGACTTGGTGTCGCTCTGGATAATGCCGAAGATGTTGACCTGCATAGGGTCAGACAAAGTAGTGGCATCCAGAAGGTTTGGCTCAGAGATCAGGTCGGGCACATCCTTGATGTCGCACAGCTTCGTCAGAGCGGTTGCGCTGTCGCCACAATACAGGGTGGTATTCAGACCGGAGATAGCAGTACTCATAGAATGTTTACCTCCTTAGTTTCGGTAAATCATTCCGTCCTCTCCGATTGTTGCCCCATAGCTGCAATCAATCCGATAGACGGAATTGTTGTACAGCCCATTCAACGGGGCAAACGATTTGCGATAAAATTTAAGCGGTTCAAGAACAGAATCCACGATTCCAACGATGGAACGTGCTTCTGCAATGCGTCCGCTTGTTTTGTTGGAGTAGACCCGCACACGCAGGGAAACAGCGGCATACTTGCTGTGCCCGGCAGAATCAATGTGTACAGGTAGATTGCTGTTTTCCTCTATTTGCACACACGGAAACTTCTTGACATTGCTGTCATTGATTTCACCAGTGACGAAGATGCCGGGCACTTGCGTTCGCAGCTCCTTAGCAACAGCCGTGAAGATAGAATTGAAATAATCGATCAACTATTCCAAACCTCCCTCCACGTTGCTTCGACCTGAGAAGCCATTTCCTCAACAGCTCCCCACATAGCCATAGCTGGCTCGTTACCATCGGTGTAATTCAACTGGCCTTTGCCATCCACCTGTTTGACAGGCGTGCCGGCATTGCCGGATTCTCCGTAGTAGTACCACCTGCGGTTTGCGCCTTGCCCTTTGCCGTAGGAACCATGTGCACCAACGCCGGGCGGTAATTCGCCGCCATATCCGTTGTGATGTGCGCCAGTGCCAAACTCGATAAAGGCAACTGCCTTGCCCTCTGCAATGATGGTGCAGGTGTTTCCGTTCTGCTCAACATGGCAAGAAACATCGTTGCTACCAGCATACTGTGCGTTCGCAAAACGAACTTTTGCCACATCAAGTCCTTTATCAGCCAACGCCTTTGCAAACTCCTGTGCCTTTTTGTTCAGGGTGGTCTTGTACTTCTGTATCTGACGTTCCGCATCACGAAGCCCGGCATCACTCAACCTCACTTTAATTTTCACTTGCAGCCACCTCTTTCAGCGCATACTTCGTATCCGTGATATGCTCTGCGACCTTGACCACAATGTAATTGAAGGGCTTTGAAACGTCTGTCTGAAACCAGACGCGCGTGCCTTCATAAAGCGGTGTGTTGCGCTTTTTGCTGGACGAACTGACAACGTAGCTGTAATCCGTGAACGCTCCAAAAGGGTTTGCTTCCGCAGAACCAGTAGGAGGGCTGACATTCAGCATCAGCTTTGCGGGTTCGCTCCACGATTCGTATGCAGATTCGCCAGTCTCGTTGCCCCATTCGTCCACAACAGGCGTTTTCTCGCCGACCGGGTTTGAATACCACAGCGGGCGTTTATCCAGCGGGCTTCCATTGAACATCAGCCGATAACACCTACTCTCGGAACCACTTCATTCAACAGGGACTGCGCCACATCGGAGCTTTCCCACACACGAGTGATGCCATTGTTGGTATAGCTCGTCTGTCCGTTTGCGCCGATGTGGTTGTACAGTTCCGCTGCAATGCGTATCTGCAACGACTGATACTGCATGGGCAACTCGTCCGGCCTGTTGCCGAAGGGGTAGCCCTGTGCAAATATCTTGTCTTTGGCGAAATCAAGCAGCAGGTCGAAGAGCGGGTAGTCCTCGTCCGTGATTTCACGGTCAAGTGCAGGGGCGATGTACTGCCCAAGCTTGACTGCCGCTTCGGAATACTGGTCTCCCATGCTACTTTCCTCCTTTCGCCTTAGTAAGCCTTGATGCAGTACACAGCGTCCATGCGCTCAAAGGACGGCAGGACAATTTCAGAAGCATAGACGTTGGCGTTGACCGGGTGAATGGTCAGCTCAGTAGTGATGGCAACGCCAGTGTTCACGATGGACACGGATGCACCAGACTGGCCGGACAGCAGGTCGGCTTCCTCAGGAGTAGTACCGTACCAAGTGCTGCCAAGAGCGCCGGACGGAGCAACCACCACCATGCCATCGGGCAGATACTTCTCGCTTGCACTGTACTGGTCTGCCTTAAACATCTTGTCATACAGATGGATGGTCAGCCCAGTTGCAGATTCGATAATCTGCCGTGCTTCGGCATCCAGCAGAACGGCGTTTGCCTTTGCGGTGACCGTCATAAACCGATTCTTCACCTCGTCCGCAGCGATCATGTTGCGGAAGGTGGCAGTGTTCATGTACACCTCGGTCACGACCTCGCCAACGCTTGCCAGAACAGCATCCTTTGCGGCGTTCAGGTCAGCAATGGGGGTGGCAGTGGTGACGTTCCACTTGGACTTTGCGACAGAGACTTCCTTGTAGTTGGTGGACTTCCAAGTGCCGTCCGGGTCGTAGTTGTAGGTGTAGTTCACACCGTTTGCCTTGATGGTGATGCCGGGAACGCCATTGGCGGGAGCCAGCAGCTGCCAGATCATACGCTCAGGTACGATGCGTGCGCCAGTGATAAGCTGTGCGGTATCATCGTACAGGCGGTTCATCACGTCACGGGCGTAGGGGTCGTTGCTGTCCAGAACACGCAGGATTTCCTGACGGTCTTTCTCGCCCAGATGGTAGCCCTCGCGGAAGAACGGCATCTCGGTCTCATCGAACTTGAAGCCCTCACGGGTGCGGAACGTAGCCTTTGCGTCAAATGCGCTGGGCATCAGGGACACGCCAACGCCCTTGTGGCCACGCAGCCACTTCAGGTCGAGACCGGCCTTCTTCTTTGCGGGGAACAGTGCGTCAGATGCAAAGGGCATCGCATTGGTGGGGTCGTTCGTCCAATAGGCGGCAATCGCAGCCGGGGCAAAGACTTCCTTAAGATTCAGTGCCATGTTGTTTTACCTCCTATTAAGCGTTCACGCTGATGTTGTCACGGCAGAAGATGCCAGGAACGGCGGTCTTGAGAGCAGTGATCGCATCAGAATCATAGGTGAAGCCAGAGCTTGCAGCAGCTTTCTTGGTGTCGATAACACCACGAATCAGCAGGGAAGCATTGGGGTTCTCTGCCGGGTCAACGTCATACAGCAGGATACCGTCAGCGTTGATGGTCTTAGAACCAGTTTCACCAGCAGCAACAGCTTTCTTGCCAGCCAGCGTCATGGGATAGCCAGCCTTAACCGCAGCAGTTTCGGTCACGGTAAAGGGAATGGCGGTGTAGTCATTGGAAGCAAGGATGGTATCGTTGATTCCGTTGACCGTGTTTCGGGTAAACTTCATGTTTTCCTCCTTGTTAATGGAAAGCGCTCATTGCGTCACTCGATGCCTTAGAAGTATTTGCGTTCTGCTGTGCAAGGCTCTTAGCAAACGCTACGCCTTCGCTGTCAGAACCGCCCTTGCCATCCGCACCCGGAGGTGTGGGCATATCCTTCAGCAGGGAAGCCTTGTATGCGGTGTCATGGGCTGTCATAAACTCCGACTGAAACTTAAAAACCTTATCCATGTCACCGTCAGCCAGTGCAGATGCAGCCTTGTTGGCAAGTTCAGCGTCATAACCCTGTGCAACGAACTTCTCACGGTAAGATGCAAGGGTCTTTTCCTTGACGAGGTTCTCCTTGTCGG
>ERZ772821.1570-NODE-1570-length-13409-cov-10.645949_pt1 | contig 13409 bp, 12 predicted proteins | sample MGYA00580859_ERZ772821 | MGnify/ENA primary metagenome ERZ772821 (study PRJEB29015, sample SAMEA2737674) | human gut metagenome | biome: human gut; feature: human-associated habitat; material: faeces | place: China | collected 2012 ...
TTTTAAAAAAGTTACAACTTTTGTTCAAAAAATGATTATCGGCAAATTACTATTTGTCTTTCAATATATATTATATCATATAGATTTATTTAACACAACATATTTTGACAGGTTTACATCATCTTTTGATAACATTTCATAAAATTGTTCTGCAATTTTATCTTGATTGTATTTTAGTCTTTTGAAAGCATTGGCAACAGAACTTCTATTATAGTAATATTCATTTTCAAAATGATTTTTTAAAACTTTTTTATACAAATTATTTTTTTGTTTCTTTTTTTCTTTTCTCTTTGTGATAAAGCGCTTCCAGCAATACTTTTATTAGTTTTAGATGTTCTTTTATCTCGAAGTACCTTTGATGCCTTTTTAGCTACTTTTAAACTTGTAGTTTTCTTTGCCATACTATCATTCCTTTCATTTATAATGTTTGATTTTACACAGATAGGAATAAAGTATATACAAGACTTGATTTTTATTTAATAACTATGTTATTATAATAAAGAGCAAGTCAATCAAATAGTTCTTTATTTGCTTATCTGTGCTTGTGCTAAATGATTGTTGTAACTGCCAATTACAACGATAAAAACCTTACAGACTCCAATCTCTGTAAGGTTTTATTTTATTGCAACTTATATTAAAACTACAATTCACATCCTTTAAGACGAGAGTCTTTTGAATTTTTACCACCTCAAATATAACATTATTGTTAGCACTTGTCAATTAAGCCTGCTACATTATCAAATTTTTATTTGTTATTTTTTCCGATTTATGTTAAAATATCATTAGAGATTGATATTTATGTATCAATTCGTATATTGGAAAAAAGTTGTAGATACCTACGACATTGGCTCCATAGTGAAATCTGCTCGAACTTTTCGAGTTTTGATAAATAACTAATCTAGAAATGGATTAGTTTTTTTGTGTTTTAAAAAACTATCCTAACTAAAAAGAAAGGATGGAACTATGGTAAATATTATTAAAGAAGAAATTACATTAGAAGAATCACTAAAAAAGAAATTAGAGTTTATATGTGATTTTGCTAAAGTTAAACCTACTATTATTAATGGTAGTATAAGAAAAATTGATAAGACTAATTTAACTTATATTGAACCACATAGAATTATTATTAAAGATATTACTTTTCTTATTTTTAATTATTTTAATGAAATATTTATAGAGAATTTATCTAATAAGATTAAATTATCTGAATTAGAAAACTATTTAAAATCTATTTAAATCTAAATGCTACGCTAGAAATAAAAGAAAATATATGATAAAATATATACATAAGGAAACAAATTTATACATTTTTTGAAGAGTCAGTAGTATTTAGACTTTACTAGATACTATTGACTCTTTTTTTAGAAAGGAGTTGAAGTTTTATGAATGATGAAAAGAAAATTGCTGGTTTATATATTAGAGTTCTTACGTAACACATAGGCAGACACGTTATCCTCTTTAATTTCAAGTACTTGCTTATTTATTCTAAAACCATAATGTCCTAAATCAGTACCAATTTTTAAAGTATTGTTAGGTAGATTATCTTTCATCATTTCGCCTGTTTTAAGAATGAATTTAATCCTGTATAAATCTTCTTCTCCATTATCTAATACTTCGCCAATTATAATTCTATCTACTAAATTATTGAATATATCCTCATTAAATTTTGTAAGTCCAGGATATTCTTTTAAAATTTTGACGATATTGCCTACTTGTTCTAATTTTTGCTTTCTAGTTAGTTCTAAATCTTGATTAGAAATAAGTTTATTTTCTAACTCGTTAATTTGAGCAGTAATTTCCAGTTCTTTGCTCTCTAATATTTCTTTTGGTATTTTATTATCCAATTTTAAATCAATTAAATTAGAAAGCCGATTCTGAAGTCTAGATATTTCTTCCTTAATTTTATTAGAATTCTTATAATCAGTATTATCTAGTAAGGTATCATTGACTTTCTTGATAAAAGAATTTATATAAGTATCTTTGTTTAGGGTTAATTTGTTATAAACCTTGATAAATATATCCTCTAGTTCTTCTTGTTTATAATGAAGTAAATTAGAACATTCAATTTTATTTCTATAACTTCTACATATCCAGTAAGCAACTTCTTTATTATTACTTCTAATTTTATATGAACGTCTTATAAATCTTTCTCCACAAATACCACAATAGATTTTACTACTAAAAGGATACTTTCTACTGAACTTATCTCTATTGCCATCTAGTTTAACTATCTTACTTCTTTTTTCTAATATTTCTTGACACTTATTCCATAACTCACGAGATATAATTGCTTCGTGATGATTAGATGTAAAATATTGTTCTTTCTCTCCATAATTAACTTTTCTTTTATGAGAGATTACATTATCAGAATAATACTTACCACTTCTTAAATCACCGACGTATTTTTCATTAGTAATTACTCTACGAACTGAAGCATGACACCATTTTCTACCAGTTGGACTAGGTATCCCTAGTTCATTTAGATTAAGTGTAATAGTTCTAAAGCCAATTCCTTTTGAGTATTCTTCAAAAATATAAATGATTATATCTTTTTTGCTTTCATCTATAACTAACTTATTTAATTCTTTATCATATAAATAACCAAATGGTGCATACTTACCAACTAACTCTCCACGTTTCATTTTCATTCTAACACCAGCTTTAACGTTTTCAGAAATAGATTCGCTTTCAGCTTGAGCAAATGCACTATATAGAGTTAAAAATAGTTCATTAGATAAACCTAGTGTATGGATATTCTCTTTCTCAAAATAAACATCTACATCATGTTCTCTTAAAGTTCTAACACAATTTAAAGTATCAACTGTATTTCTCGCAAATCTAGAAATGGATTTAGCAATAATTAAATCAATTTTACCATTTAAAGCATCACTCATCATTTGATTAAATTGTTCTCTTTTTTTAGTTTGAGTACCTGTTATACCTTCATCTGCATAGATACCTACAAATTCATAATTAGGATTTTCTTCAATATAATTCTTATAATGTATTCTTTGTGAGTCATAACTAGTTTTCTGATCTTCACTGTCTGTACTAACACGACAATAAGCACAAGCACGTATTAATTTATTATTACTTGATTTATTTAAGCACTTTGTTGGTGCTATTACTTCAACATTTTTATTCATTAATTCCTTTCCATAATTGTTGAATCAATAGCATATTTCAAATGATTATTTATGCAAAACTATAATCTGAATTGTTTAATGTTTTATACTTTGCATATTCAAGTTCGATTTTATTTTTTATTATTTTATATTCATCTTTTGTAATCAAATTATTATCAAAAATATATTCTAACATAGCAAGTTCTGCTACATAAATTTTGAGTTTTTCATTGCATTTATCACTTCTTTCTTGCATAAATTATTCCCCCCTTTAATTCTTAAACAATTCATTTCATAGTCAGCACCAACTTTCTATTTTTATCGCTTAAATAAATTATAACGCGCTTTAATTTTAAATACAGCCCATAAAAAAATAGCTAGTGTAATAGCTATAACTTTATAAAATCTTCGGCCATAACTTCGGCCATAGTTTTCTTAAAATTTGAAAATGCAAATAAAGCAGGATAATACCTGTTTACAAACAACTCACCAGTAGTGAGTTTTCCCTTATTTCATAAGGACTTCTAAGAAACACAAGTGTTTACATTTTAAAATATTATTATACAATCGTTAACTTTTATATCCCATAAAATAAGGGGTGTATAACAATCGTATACACTTTTTAGATAGTAAAAATTGCTATTTTTTGGCTAAAATTTAGATATTTTTTAACTCATTTTTGGCCTAAAGTTCGGCCATAAATTATAAATATTGGGGGTATTGGCTGAATATGAAAAAAGTACTAATCTTATATTAGAATTAGTACCATTTATAGATGTATCTATACCTAATTATTTCATATTCTACTATATTGTATCACTTATTTGCTTTAAGTCAATAAGGATAAATTGTTGAATAAAACACGCTAAAAATGTTGTATAAAAATTTATCTTTGCCTTGTTTTTAATGTGTTTGTTTAATGAGATAATTTGATAGATATTTATCTATTGTCTGATATATTTAAATTTTTATCATTCAAATTTAACAAAATATACCGAATTAGTGTTATAATAATATTATTTAATTTACTTAAAACAATTGGTAAGGAGGAAAAAAATTAATAAGCTTTTATTAGTTATAGACGTTCAAAAAAATTTTATAAATGAATATACAAACCCTATATTGCCAAAGATAGAAGAATTAGTTAATAGCGGTCAATTCAAAAATGTAGCTTTTACAAGATTTATAAATGACGTGAATAGTATTTGGTATAAAGAATTAAATTATAATTAATATGTTATAGATTATTGTAGGGATAATAGTATAATAGAATAATTGCAAGAAAATATGAATTATTGTGATTCAAATGATTAAAAGTATGTTATAATTTATATGGAAGGTGATATTATGAATAATACTAATAATGATTTAGTTAATAAAACAATTGCAAAAATAGAAGAAGAGATTATAAGAATGGATCCTAGAGATTTAATTACAATGCAAAACTGTTTGATGGATTTTTCCTATTATCCACCGAAAGATGATTTTATTGGTACTACTGGTAGAAATTATGGAAAATTTAATATCTCTAGAGATGAACTGCTTAAAATTGTTAATAAACACTTAATTGGTAAAGAAACAGCTGATTGGTTAGAAACTGTAACCAAATCAATTTCAAATGATTTTCAAAATAATGATCAATCCAATAGAAAAATGAGATAAAATACTAGGATTTATATTTCCTAGTATTTTTTCAACAATTATCATTTTTAATTTGAAATATACTATTTTAAAGTCCTAATGATAAAATAATAATTAATTTATCAATATGGACTTTTTCTTGTCTTGTATTTATGCCAATAGTGATACTGGTATTTATTTTGTAATCAAAATTTATTATATCTAATGTTTTAAAATAATACGGTATATGTGTACCATAAGAGTATCAACCGAAGATCAAGCACGAGAAGGATTTAGTTTACCAGAGCAAGAAAAACGATTAAGAGCAATGTGTGAGTATAAAGGTTATGAAATATATAAACTATATAAAGATGCTGGAATAAGTGCTAAAACAGTCAATTATAGACCTGCATTTGAAGAACTATTACAAGATATAAGAGATAAAAAATGTAATACTATTGTTGTACTTAAATTAGATAGACTTACTAGAAGTGTTTATGATATGGAAGGTATTATGAAGTTTCTTGATGAGAACAATGCATACTTAGATTGTGCTAATGAAGAAATAAATACAACTAATTCAAGTGGTAAAATGGTTGCTAGATTACTTACAACAGTATCACAAAATGAAATAGAAAGAACAAGTGAAAGAACTAAAGTGGGACTCGCTGGAGCGATTAAGGAAGGACATATTCCTGCAAGAGCTCCTTTAGGTTATAAACATTTAGATAAAAAATTAGTACCTGATTTATTAACTAAAGATGTTGTTATAAGAATATATAATTTGTACTTTGAAGGAAAATCTTATTATAATATTGCGACTATTTTTAATGAAGAAAAAGTCTTAGGTAAAACAAATTGGTGTGATACTGGAATACTTAGAATTATAGCAAATGAGGTTTATAAAGGAGATTATGTTCACGGTAAAAGAACTAATCATCCAGCATATTATAAAGATGTCGTTGAACCAATAGTAAGTAAAGAGTTATGGGAAAGTTGTCAAGTACAAAAGAAGAAAAATCAAAAAAATTATATGAGAACTCAGACTTATATTTTCTTGCAAAAATTAAAATGTCCTAAATGTGGTAGGATTCTTGCTGGTGGTGCTTCACATAAAATCAAATCTGATAAATGGTACTTCTATTATAGATGTGAAAATTGTAAAAACAATATTCATGAAAGTAAAATTGAAGAACATATTAAAACTTTACTTGCTGATATTTTGGAATATGATAATGTTGTTAATGAATTCTTTTTGCCAGTATTAAAATCAAAAGTAGATGATCCTAAAATAGAATTAGAGAATGAACTCAAAAAGTTAAATAATAAAAAAGAAAGAATTAGAAAAGCATATATTGATGAATTATTTACTGAAGAAGAATTTAAGCAAGAATCTAAATTAATAGAAAATCAAATTGAAATGATAAATTCTAAAATATTAGAAAATTCACAAACTGAACAACTTAATTTTACAATGGAAGATATATTACTTAAAAGAGATATGGATTTTATTAATAAAGTAAAACTTCCTATATCATATTATGCTTTTAATGATAATTGGGATTTATTAGATAGACAAACTAAAGCAGATATTATTATGAGATATATTGATGATATTGAATTAGAATTTAAAAATAACATATATATGATTAAACAAGTTAATTTTAGAAGTACATTTTATAGTGATTTTGAAGAATTATATAATAAAGGTTATATTGATAAGAAAAGAAAACTTACTTATGATTTTAATGGAATATGTATAGATACAAATGTAAGGTATAGTGAATATTTGCCTATTAAGGAAGTCATGCAACATTTTTATAGATTAAATGAATATTATGAAGTTAATTTTTATAAAGGTACTTTCTATAAAGAAACTGAAAAATTAGATATAGGACCACTACTAAAAAATGAAGTTCCTATAAGAATGTTTCCTCTACAAAAAAATAACAATGATAATAATAATTGGATAGCTATGGGAATGTTTGCTACAAAGAATAGTCCTAATGATATAAAAGTAAATATTAAAGATATATTTGAAACAATACCCGATAATGTTACCGAAGAAGATTTTTAAAAAGCGTGGCACGTTTTGTTTACGAAAGTAAATGAAAGTGGCGATAGCAATTTAAAAATTGATTAAACGTATTCTAAGGTGTTAAACCTTAGCCCACAGGATATTTTGTATGCTTGCGTACAAAATTCCTAGGGGGTTAGTAATTTTGGATGACAAAATATTATAAAAGAAGGGATAGTGATTATATGAGTGAGCTTGCATATTCACTACATTTAGGTAGTGATAAAAATAGAAAAAATATATCAAAACAAAATGGTAAGAAAAACATAAGTGGCACTACCTCACTGCCAAATAATGCTATACAAAATATAAGACAATTATCAAAGGTAGATAGACATAATTATAGAAAATATGACAATAATCAAGAATTAATAGAAATAGTTAGAGGTACTTCTTTTCCACTTAAAGATGTTAAAGAACTTTATTTAAATGAATTTGAAGAATCTAGATTAGAATATAATTCAAAACAATCTAGACCTAGTAGAATGATAAATAATTATTTTGAAAATGTATCTAATAATGAAAAGAAAGATCTTGCTTGTGAAATAATACTAGAACTTGGAGATAAAGAATATTGGGATACTAAAGATAAAGATTTTAAAAAGAAAATGTCCGAAGTCTACAAAAAACAAGTTGATGATTTAGAATTACTAGTTCCTAACTTTAAAGTAGCTAGTGCTATAATCCACTTTGATGAAACTAGTCCACATTTGCATATTGTTGGTGTCCCTATTAAATATAAAAATAAAAATGGTATGGAAAAACAAGTTGGTAAATCTGAAGTATTTACTAAAGAATCTTTAATAAGATTGCAAGATAAAATGAGAACTTTATGTATTGAAGAATTTAATCAAGTGTATAGTTTAGATTCTACTTTAAAAACAAAACAAAAAGGTAGAAATAAAGATATTCATGTATCGGATATGGATAACTATATTTAATTAAAAAAACAAATTGAAAAGAATAATAAAACTCTAAAAGAGGCAAATAAAAAATCTTTAGAATTAAAACAAGATTCTAAAGACATTAAAGATAAAATTGATAAATTAAAGGTATCCAAACTTAATAAAGATAATTATATTTTATCAAAAGATGATAAAGATTCTTTTATCAAATTTATCAAACAAGTAGATAATACTAATGATGAATATGAAAAAATCCAAACCTTATCCAATACTTTAATTAATGCAAATGAAGAATTAAAAAATAAGGATAAACAAATTAAAACACTTACTGAAAATAACAAAGCACTAAATTTAAGAGTTGATACGTTAAATAATACAATTAAAGAAAAAGATAATGAAATATCATTTTTAAAATCTAAAATTAAAGATTTAAAAGATACACTTGAATACTGGAAAGATAAATTTGAAAAATTAATATCTTTCTTATATAACAAACTTCATAGTTGGTATGATAATGATGATAAATACATTAATATAGTTAATGAAATGTATGAAGATAATATTTTAGATGATGAAGATATTAAAGATTTAGATTTAAGTAAAGAAAAAGATAATAATTTTGAAAAATAAACCAAAAATAATAACTTTTTTAAATATTAATGGTATAATAATAAATAAAAAGGAGGACGAATGTGGAATATAATGTTTATTGTGATGAAAGTTGTCATCTAAAAAGTAATGACAGCAAATATATGTTAATAGGAGCTATTTATTGTCCAAAATTTAAAGTTAAAAAAATTAATGAATATATAGAACACTTGAAAAAAAATTATAATCTTTCTGATAAAATAGAATTAAAATGGAATAAAGTAGATAAAAAAACTGAAAAATTATATTTAGATATTATAACTTATTTCTTTAATAATGATGATTTAAAGTTTAGAGTAATTGTAATTGACAAGACTAAACTAAATCATGAAAAATATAATCAAACTGAAAACGATTTTTATCACAAAGCATATTATGAAATGTTAAAATATATTATAATTCCTGGAAATTCATATAATATATATCCTGATATAAAAGATACAAATTCATACTATTATCATCAAATTATGCTAGAGTATTTAAGACTTAAAATGGCTGATACTAATAAAAAAACTATCAAAAAGGTTCAACCTATTAGATCATATGAAGCACCTATTTTACAAATTAATGATATTTTAATTGGAGCCCTATCATATCATTATAGAGGCTTATCTAAAAACAGTATAAAATTAAATATTGTAAATGAAATTAATAAATTATATCAAAATGATTTTGATGTATCTTCATATTATAATAATACTAAATTTAACATTTTTATTTGGAGATCAAGAGATGACATTGAATAAAAATAAATGCGGTTTAAATGGACCACTTTCTAGTACGACAACTGATGATGAATTGTATAATTATTTTATAAATAATATATATTATGGTGATTTAAAAATTAACGGAATGAAAATTAAAGTATTTACGACACCATTTGAAGATAATAGAATGCAAGGCTATTTTCATTTAACTACTAAAGAACAAAAGAAATTAGGTATGAGAATTAGAATGAAAGAAAAGCGAGCCTATTTTATAAATTATATTGTGCCTATGATTAATAATTACTTAAAATGTTCATCTTGTGATGATATAAATTGCAATAAAATTAAAATATGGACTGCACCATTTAAAAACACAAAAAGAACTAAATTGCTATATAATGATGATATATATAGTTACATTATAATACTTGAACAGAAAAAAAATGATATGTATATTGTTAGTTCATATTTAATTGATGAGCCAGGCTATTTAGAAAAAGTATTAAAAGAATATGATAAATACAAAAAAGTCTCTTAAGGAAATTAGGAGACTTTTAAAATACAATATAAACGGATAACGCAACTAATAAATAGTTGCGCCTCCAGGACTCATATAACCCTTGGTCATTGAGTAATTAAATTATAGCACAGTTAAAATCAAAAGTCAAACCATTGATTGCTGTACTACAATATATAGTATTACCTGTTTTAAAAATATATACCTAAATTTTAGAAACATTTGATGATTTTCTATTTTTATTTCAAAATTTTTATCTTTTTCCTCTTAATGCTGTTTCGCGTTCTCCAGAAAAATCAATGTATTGTAAATTATCATCATCAAATGGTTTGCTACGTTTTTTATCATTAGAATAAGCTAAAGTATTAATAATAACAATTGGAATATTTAAACTTTTACTTTCTGATATCGCTATTTCATTAATAGAGTCAAATACTACTATAAAATCTGGCTTTAGTTTTCCTAATATTTGAATTTCACTATACCTTGTTTGTTTATCCGAATCTAATCCATTAACAATTTGAGATGGAGTCATTAATCTATTAACTGCTGTTGTCCCATAATCTTGATTTAAAATTGGTTCATCACTTTCTTGACTAAAACAATCTGTTTCAAATACTGATATAATATTTTGCGTGTTAAAGTTATTAAATCCATATACAAATTTTCTATTAAAAACATCAATATTATCACTACCGATTAACGAATAACAACCACGATCTATTTTAGATTCATTTTCTTCTAAATTAATATAATTATTACTATCATTATTTGAGATAGGATTCATGCTTTTTACGAGCATATAAAATGGTTCACCATCTAAATTATAAATATTTACGCCATACTTTTTAGATAAATCTATATTTTTCAATTTAGAATTTGAATCGAATGTTGTTAATGAATTTTTAATTGAAATGTATGAATATTCTTTTAAGGTTTTTAAATCATCATAAAGCATAGATGATACATTCTTATCTTTAAAATTATTATATAAATTTATTTTATTTTCATTACTTAATGAATCAATATTTAATATCATTTTATAAAAATCTAGATGTTCAGAAGATATTATATTTATATTTATATCATTTGTATATCTTATAATTTCATTTAAGTTTAATTTAACATTGTATATATTATCTTCAAATATACTATCAACAACTATTTCACTAAGTTTAAGGGAAGTCTCTTCTTTTAAAACCTTAATTTTTTGTACTTCATCTGAAATTTTTAATTTTTCTTGTAATTGCTTGGTCAGTAAATATTTATCAATAGAATTATTATCAAAATACAAATTGAAAATTTGTGTATTATTATCATATGAGTCTAAAAGAGCATTTATATATTTTTTATATTCAATTACTAATTTTTCATAAAATTCAGGACTAGTATTTTGAAATTTATATAAATAACTTCTAATATCAATTAAACTTTCAGTTTTATTTATAACACTTTTTATCAAATAATTAGGAAACTTTTTATCACTCAAAATACTATTTGGAATTAATAAATTATATTGAAGTAATTTATTTATATCAATTTTATAAATTAAATATTCTACTCTTGGATCGTTGTCTAGCCATTCTTGAAGTAATCTTTTATCAGTAATAGTATTTAATAAAGCTACTAGTAGCGACTCATTATTACTATTTAATAAGTCTTTTAAAGTAATATTATTTTTTGTGTCTCTATCTTTATTTAATTTATTATCATTAATATTAGAATTAGTACCAATAACGTTGAAACTAGGTTTCTTATTATTAGTAACTGTTTGGGCAATAACATTTTCTTTTGATATTTCATAATATCTTTTACTATCAGTTTTCTTTTTAAAACCACAATTTATTGCAACTTTTTGACTTGCAATATTACTTGGCGCAATATTTAAATAAACATTCTCTAAATTGGGCAAACTATTAAATATATATTTTAAAGTTTCTCTTAATGCTATTGTTATATTGCCTTTATTTTTAAATTCTGGATTAGAATAATATTCAATTTCAGCTTCTTTTTCAGCATCATCAATAGAGTGTTTTAAAATAATATGTCCTAGATATTCATTATTATCATTAGAAATATTATAATTTATTTCCCATGTTCCGTCGTGAGAAACTAAATTAGATTTAGTAATTAATAAATGCATACCTTCTTTATTAGTTGCAGTAGTTCTTGTAACAAATTGATTACTATTATTCTCTAAATTATTATAAATTGGCATAATGTCACTCCTTTTGTTATCATTATTTATTGTTATATTATCGACTAATTTTATGTTTGTAAGTTCCTAAAATGTCTAATATTTCGGCCATGCCTGTTTTAACAGGTACATCTAAATCATGATCTACATCATAGTAATAATTGTAATATTCTTTCAATAATTCTTGTAATTTATTAGTATCTAATTTTTCGTTATTATTTATTTTGAATTTTATTGAATTAAACAAATAACTAAATACATTATTAGGATCAAAAGATTTGCTTGGATTTAATCTATTATCATATTCAATGATTAACTTAATTAGTTCATCATTATTTGTATTAAATGTATTTATTAATTCATCAGTCAACCATTCTTTTTTACTGATGTATAATCTAAATAATTCTTTTATATCTAAATTTGTAAGTTGCATAACTAATTGAATTATATAATAAAAATCTTTAGAATATCCAGAAAAACAATCTTCTAATAAAATAGAAGTTAAATATTCTGTAAATGCTTCATTTAATCCTCTACCGTAGTAATGTTTTTCTTCTTTACTAATTTGAAATAATCCTGCTTTTCCGCTTTCTGGATTAAAAGAAATAGAATGTAACATTTCGTGAATTAATTTATGAAATTCAACAGTATCAAATTCCAAATCATTTCTAAAGTATATTATTCCAAGATACTGGAATCCACCTGGCAAAAAACCGCTTCCATTACATTTATAATATATATTCTTAAAGTCTTCATTAGATAACAATTCTATCTTAATATTTGAAATTTTATTTTTTATCATATCTAGTTCTTTGGGATCTGTTATATAATTGGATAATTTTGTAAATAAGATTTCTTTTGTAAACTCAATTATTTGACTATTTATTTTTCCTGATGTTGAGCTTGTAATTTTATTTAATGTATCATTTGTAAATATACTCATTATTATTCACCACCTAAGTAATCATCTAAATTAAATGTAAATTCTATCATTCCACTATAATCATTATCATCATAACTATATTCTGTATAAAATGTTAAAAATACAATAAATCTATTTTTTAAATATCTTGTTATCTTTATATCTATTTGTGGTTCTACACCATTCATTCCTCTAATATTTAACCAAGTTTCTCCATCAAATATATAATCACTAAAATCAACAGTTTCGCTCATTGGTATTTCTAATAATTTTTCTATTTTGCAGTTTAAGTCAAAACTAAAAGAGTAATCAATCCCAGAAATATCAAAAGATAATGTCTTAAATGTTTCCTCCTTAATTTTTTTACCAGATTCATAACTACAATGTTGTTGTGTAACATAATTAATAGTAATTTTTTCATTCTCGACTTTTTCTAATTTTGCCACCTTAAACATAGTATCATCCTCATAATTATTATAGCATATATTTATATAATTCATTGAAAAAGTATACACATTTTACAATTTTCATGGTATTATATGTATAGAGATTAGTTATTCACTAATATACTTTGAGAGTTTCAAATAACCTATGTTATTGCTCCATTGTCGAATCTGTTCGAACTATTTAGTTTGGACTTGATATATAGAATCAATCGAAAGATTGATTTTTTTGTGTCTTACAAAGAAAT
>ERZ772821.1571-NODE-1571-length-13407-cov-4.662822_pt1 | contig 13407 bp, 11 predicted proteins | sample MGYA00580859_ERZ772821 | MGnify/ENA primary metagenome ERZ772821 (study PRJEB29015, sample SAMEA2737674) | human gut metagenome | biome: human gut; feature: human-associated habitat; material: faeces | place: China | collected 2012 ...
GCGAACTGCTCAGAAATTGGTGACCATTCTGCTCAAATCGTGTTGACAAAACACAGTGTTTAGTCAAGCCTGACTTTCGGTTTGGGGGTGGTACCGCTTTTCCGTACCGTTCTCGCTAGGCTGCAAGGGCTAGGCCTTGCCTGTATGCCAAGGGGCTCATCGAGCCCAGCGAGCGCCTGATCCTCTTCGTGTTGTACCACTCTATGTAGTCATCGATCCTCTTCCCGAGCTCCTCCAGGCTGACGCCCTCCCAGTCCCTTCCGCAGAGCATCTCGTTCTTCATGGTGCCGAAGAAGCCCCCCATGCGGGAGTTGTCGGGAGAGCAGCCCTTCCTGGACATCGAGCGGATGATTCCCGCCTCCTCGCAGATCGATATCCACCCGGGCCACCGGTAGTGGCATCCGCAGTCGCTGTGGATGATGAGGTGGGCCCTCTCGCTGGGCCTGGCAAGCCTGATGGCTGCTTCCAGCATCGAGTTGGCCATCTCGGCGTTCGGCGAGGTCGACGTCGTCCAGCTCGCGATGGAGCCGCCGGAGCAGTCCAGGACAGGGGAGAGGCAGGGCTTGCCGGCGGGGATCGAGAACTGCGTCACGTCCGCGGGCCACAGGAAGTTGGGAAGCCCCGCCGCGAAGTCCTGCCTGACCTTGTTTCCCGGATGTTCCGTTATCTCGCCCGCGTAGGAGCTGTAGCGCCGCTTTGGCTTCGTCCTGCCCCGGGCCTCGAGCCCCTCCTCGGCCATGATGCGGGCGATCCTGCGCTCCCCGATGGTCTCGCCCCCCGCCTCGGGCTCGTCGTGGATGCGGCGCCTTCCGTAGATGCCGTCATTGGCGTCGAAGACCTCCGAGATCCTTCTGCGGGCCTCCTCGTCCCTGTCGGGGACGCGGAGCGCTCCCTGCTGGTACTGGCAGCTCGACCGGGCCATCCCGAGCGCCGAGAGGAGCTCGCACAGCCTCCATCTGGGACGCAGAGACTCAATCAGCAGGGTCTTCTCCCTGTTCGTGAGCTCGTTTTCCGGGTCGGCGCCCGTCCCTTTTCCCAGAATCTCGAGGGCGCCCTCCATGATGTCGCGCCTGAGCTCGAGCTCCTCGAGCTCGGCCTCGAGCTCGGCCTTCCTGGCCTCGAGAGCGGCGATGTCCGCCTGGGTCGCAGGCGGCCTTCCCCGCGTCCGCGCAGGCTTGCTGGGGCGGTCTTCGGACATCGGGGTCTCCTCCCCAAGCAGCTCGCGCTTCCACTTACAGGGCGCGGATCTCGTACATCCTGCCAGGTCGGCGACCTCCTGGGCGGACGATGACCGAGATGCCAGGGCCTTGACGGCAGCGGCCTTCTCGGACGCGTCGAACACCCTGGGCTGCGTCGCCCTTCTCTCGCCGGGTGCATACTCGCCGGTCCACTCGGCGAGCTTTGCCGTGCACTTGGGGTATCCAAGCTCGCGCCTGGCGAGGGCGTTGCACCTCCCATGGGTGAGGTAGTGCCTGACCGCGGCCCTCTTCTGCTCCAGAGTGTAATGCTCGAGGCTGCGGTCCGTGAGCCTTCCTCCGTTCTCCTGCCACTCCCTGTGCCAGCTCACCAGCTGTGCGCGGCTGGGATATCCGAGCTCCCGTATGGCTGCCGTGGCCTTGAGGCCGTACTTGATGCAGGGCTCGACCGCTCTTTTCCTCTGTTCAAGTGAGTACACGCCGTCCTCCAAACGTCATCGTTTGGTACGGATTTCCGGTACCACCCCCGATCGAGAATATACAACCGTGCGTTTCTCTCCTTGGCTTTTCTCTTCTGAGGAAAAGATTCTTCGAGAGCTATTTGAACAATTGATTGAGACCTTGGCCCCTCCGGGAAGCAAGAGCGAATCAAGGATTGTTAACCTTCTTACAAGCTACCAAGAGCTACTTGCCGAGGGCATAGCTGCCGTAACTAGCCTCGTGGCCGTAACAACCACCAATCCAACCGTAGCTGCATTGGTAAACGCCGCAAGACCGATTGAAAAGTACGTGATAAAGCAGCTTTTGAGACGTATCGACGCTACGAATATCAAAATGAGCTCTGTGGAACAGCTCCGCTGCGACATCGCCAAAGAGATGGAAAAGCTCGAAAAGAATATCGTCATAGTTATTGATGACATAGACCGGCTTGACTCCAGCGAAATCCGCCTCATATTTAAGCTAGTAAATCTAACTCTCTCGTTCCCGCACATTGTGTTTGCGCTTGCTTACGATGAAGGGGTAGTTTGCGCCGCATTAAGGGATGTTCAGGGCATCAGTGGAGAACGCTACCTAGAGAAAATCATCCAACTGCCAATCACCCTTCCGCGACTAAGCAGCAAGCAAACAACCGAGCTTGTTCAAAAGAACAGTGCAAGATGCATTGAGAGCATGCCACTGTATTCTCATCAGGATGCAATAGGACAATCCATGCTCGCTATAGTATTTCAATATCTTATTTATCCAAGTCTTGAAACACCAAGACAGGCTCTGCGTTTTACTAACGCAATAAGGATAAGAAGCCGGATATCTGGAAAAGATATCCATCCTGCAGATCTGATTGCTATGACGATGATCCAGATTGAATATCCCATGCTGGGGCATTGGATTTGGGACAACCGGAATGCATTATGCGCCAATTCCCCAGATGACCTTTCAACGATGAATAGTACGCGGTCACAGCTTCAATCATCATTCGATGATCTCCTACAAAAGAATGGTTATATCTCAGGCCCAGTCAGAGTTAAGGAAGTCATGGAGCTGCTATTTCCCGCGCTGAGAGCGGAGAGTTCAAACTCGCTGATTAAGTCGCCTTGGTCTAGCGATATCTCGGGACATGTTTGTCGGCTGCGAAATCTCGAACTCTTCTTTACTCAATACATCTTTGAATCTTCAGAAAGAGAGCGGCTGCTAGCAATCCTTACTACTAGCAATTGGCATGAGATGGCGGCAAAAATGGAAATGGCCGATAAAGCTGGATTGCTCGATGACTTGATTGATCTAGCGGTTGAGCAACAGCATAGTTTCTCAGCCAAGCAATTAGCATCCATCTCTACAGCAATGCTGTATTTTTCTGGTTTTGCACGGTCAGCACCGGGATCCGCCTTCCAGTTTTCACCCGATAGGAAATTGTATGAAGCCTCAAGAGGCATGCTGGATGCTTTGACAGAAGAAGCCCGAAAAGCAGTGGTGGAAGAGGTCCTCAACGAGGCGGACCACAGATGCCAGTACGGCCCTACCTATTTCATTAGGGATGAACGCCTTGCCCAAATGGGCAAGGCCTCATCTTCTCGTAAGAGCTGTCTATCAATTGAAAACTATATCGAAATCGCCTCGGCGTACATTTCTAATGTCACGGGTGATATTAAAGAGATACTCAGCGACGGCAACTCGTTCCCGATAATGATGGCAGACGCAATAAGCAACGATTATCCCGATAAGGATTGGTCATCCCGATGGAAGACAACGCGAAATGAAGTCCGTATGAATCCTTATTATGCAATGCTATTCCAAGCAAACGGTCTGACCTTATTAACATCACTGTCTGATGGTGGTAAGTATTATCAGCTTAGCCACTCATCCGACAATGCAGGAGAGCCAGAGCCGCCCATCAACCAGCCTCCCCTCCCCCTAGCTGCTGTAATTTCCGATCCCCAATTTGCGGAAGCAAGCGAAGAATGCAAAACCAGGATTGGAGCCCTCTATCTCCTCCATTCTCGCAATTTACAAGGTAATCGAAATAATGAAGTTAGCAGCTCGGAGGCCCGAGAGTATCTCGATGCAGAAGTGGAAAGGCTGTGTTAACCCACCGTGGACTATTTCCGTCGCGCCCCTGGCGCATCATCGCTGGCGACGGATGGGTTCGAGGGCTGGGGGCGTGCGATGTCGCTGGAGTCGATGAGGGCGAAGGACGGGAGGATGGACGAGGGCGAGCCGGTCGCGTCAGTCGCGCGGCACGTCGGGGTCTCTAGGCCAACGCCCGGGAAGTACGCGAGGATGGCCGGCCTCTCGCCCGAGCCGCCGAGGATGAGGCAGCCACAGAGTGAGGGTGCTCACTCCCCGCTCAGTTTAATGCATCTCGATAAGGAGACTGCACCTCTACCTGTGCTGGTTCGGGTGGCTCGAACGGGCGAGGCACTCAGACGCGTCCATGACCGCGATGCTCGAAGCCCCGGCGGCGAACGGTAGGCACTCAGCGTGCAGGGAGGTCCCTCTTCGCCAAGACGCGTCCCCTCTGGGGCTACTGAAAGAGGAGGCATCCCATGCTGTGACGCAGAGTCCTCTATCCAATCGAAGCCATATCAGGACTGGCTTAACAGCGAAATTGGGATTGGCTATCCTCGCAATTGACAGGAAACAACCAGGGATGCCTATTGGGGATTTAATGGTTCCGAGCGACAAGACATATCGTTCCGCTTGGCTACCTCGCCTATCAAAACGGAGAGTTCTGATGAGGTGCCCACCTCGCACACCAAAGAGAGCTCCCTTCCAATTGGGGTGAACCTTGCGTTCCCAAAATCCAACTTCTTCTCGCCATCAGTGTTGTTTTCTAGAACGAACAGTTCTGAATTCGACCTGACAACCAAGTTTGAATTTGCACCCACTGTGAAGGTTGTCCAAACACTGGTGTCCACCAATCCTAGAGAGGAAATGAGCGACATTTGATCAACGGTGAAGCTTTCGTGGTCATACGTCCATCCCCCAGAGTCAATCCCCGTGAGAACTGGGATTGGGTTTCGGCTATCTCCAAAGCCAACCGCACACGAACAGAACGCTTGAAATGCTTCTGCATCCTCTCTCGACATTTCCTTAAGAGTTCCGAGGGTACGCTTTGAGAAGGTGCCTGGCTGTTTGAGCTCACTCGATAGCAGTTTTACCCATAGCTTACGGACGTCTTCCTCATAGGCATTTGTGGACCCCCTAATAAACTCATCCTTAAAATCATCGCGGAGCGTCTCAGGATTGGAGCCACAATCCACAGAGCTAGCGGTGTCGGAGAGAACATCCATCACGTTATCCGCTTCAGCCGGAGTGAGGGAATAACCGCATGCGAGCAGAAGACACTGCCCATCACTAAGCGATGGCATTGTATGCCTATAAAAGTCGATGGCCTTACAAACCGAAGTCGCTTGAGCAAGGCGTGCTTCCGCGAGATTGTTCTCGTATTTGGCAGGATTTAGGGCTCTTCTAGTCTTCGCGATGAAGTTCGCCGGAAATGCTGCTCTGAAATCAAGCTTGTTCTCTGCCCATCTTTTGGCAATATCCGCGTTAAAGTTTAATGTGTTGTTTATTTGTAGCCCATTGATTTCCGCAGACCCTTGCGGAGAAAACACATCCATCCTGACCTCCCATAATCAAAGCCAGCAATCAAGACGGGACCGCAGTACCCAGTATTCTACCAACGGGATCCCCGGACATCTCAGATAAAGTAGCGTGACGCAGCGCCGCGACTGTATGCCAAACGAGGCCAAACGAAAGTGTCCAAGCCTCAAGCAATCTACGTCACTTGAAGATTGGGACATCGATTCAGAGATCTCAATCGTTCGTAGAGCGCCCCACGACACAGTCGTTCAGCATTCCCGAAAGCGTCGTCTCAGAGCTGAGACAAAGGGTCGTGTGCGACCATGCCCCTCACATTGGAGAGAGGCATTGACGCACGCCATATCCGATAGCCTCAGGGGGCTAACGAGACGAGGAATCCTAACCTGGCAATGGGAGAACGTAGGACTTGTGTCAGCACTTCGAGACTACACAGAAGGAAGGCTTTAGAGTAGGCTCACAGTATTCTGAGATTTGCTTTTCAATGGCAATGTCCACTGACATGAAGGCAAATGACCCTTATGGAAGATAGCTGTGTCATGGAAGACGATTACGCGAACATATCGCCCCTGTACATGCAAAGACTGAAAAATAGAGTGGGGGAAGCGCTCTGGAGCCTGTTCGACAAGTCGAAATACAGGCAGGTCGAGGAGTACATCCGGCGTTGGCACGAGGACGACGGGAGTTTGTGGGAGAATTTCAGCATATACACCACTGACGGTCATATCGACCTCGACAGAACTCTCGCCGAAATGCCGAACGACATCTTGATAAAGATGGCAGCCGACATCGGGGTCGAGACCCCTGGACTGCTCCCATGCATACCCGTGATGAAGAACATTCTGAGCCAGAGCAACGCCAACGCTTACGCGAACTTTGAGCGCGCCACCAGAGATGTCTACGACCAACCCGACCAATCCGTCGCGCTCGCGGCATCGACGCTCGAAGGTGTGTTCAAGACCATCATCCAGATTATGGAACCAGACAACTCGATGGGGAACGCCTCCCTTACGAAGCTGACCAGCAAGGTGGTAAAGAAGCTCGTGGACGCATGCGACCCCTCGGCCCCGCAGGAGATAAAGACCTTAGCCTCACAGCTGCGAGGCTTGGGAAATGCAATCGACGACCTGCGAAGTGACAAGTCAATGGCTCATGGAAAGGCCTCTGGCGGATACGTCGTAGACGACCCCCTTTGGGCTGAAACCGTGGTAAATTGCACAGCGACGCTTGGTATTTTCCTATGGAGACTCTTCGAACGGCGCCAGTCCCAACAGGCCAAACCAAACCCGGTTCTACAGCCCCCTGCATACGACGATGACATTCCGTTCTAGCGCACTTGTGCTTACGCACCATGTTTCCATCCACTTGGCCCTCCTCACCTCAGCTACCTCTACGAACTCGTGTAGGCTTGTGTTTTGCCAAGTTGTGCTGTGCTTCACTCCTTAGTGAACTTCAATACGTTTGCTGGATGCAGGGATAATATGCTAAGTAAGCCCTTTATTCGAGAAGATCATTGAGATAGAACATGGGCGTTACCAGAGCAAGCTTCCCCCCGGTATTGTCTGACATCGTTCCATGCATGATTCCATGACAAACAGGATTTCCTTTGGACTGTGTAATGAACCCGGATACCATATAAGCAAGATCAATCACTGGACACCCGCTATAGCCACCTACACTTGGGTTCTCGAGACAAAAGAAAACTTGTGGGGTATGAGTATCTGCACGATCAAGAGTTAAGTACCCAGAGGAAGCAAATGACCGAAAAGTGAGAGGGCTAAACATGCCGTCCACTCCAAGTCCATTTGGGAATCCAATGGCTGTAAGTTCATCATCCCTCGAAGCAGCCTTCTTCTGGAGATTGAAACAATCAATCTCCAGACACCTTTTGTTGACAACAAGTTGTGCCTGGACGGTACCGCCCAAGGGAAGTAGTGCCATATCCGCAACATCATGATACCTCCACGCTAACGAAGGTGTCAGACTTGCAAGCCAGAATGTCTGGCAGCGACCGTCATCGCTCTGCACGGCTATCAACGTCGATGAGTTGGTGCTTTTGGCAACATGGGATGCCGTGATTAGGTAGGCATCGGAACCGTTAGTCGTCATAAAGACACCCGTACCCACAATATAGCCGCCATTAGCTGCTGGGGTTCTTATGTTGCAAACTATGCGGAAAGCCTGGTCCCTTAGCAGCGGCAAAATACCCCTCCCCTAATGTGAATTCCCACGCACAACGAATTGAATTCTAAGCACTGACTTCGGCATTAGCTAGTCTCTCTTAAAGAGATCGCGCGTGTAAACTTTATCCACCACGTCGGAAAGCTCCTCACTCCAGCGATTGGCAATGATCACGTCGGAACGGCGCTTGAAGGAGTCTAGATCATGCGTCACCTCGGAGCTGAAGAATTCGGCGTCATCAAGCGTGGGCTCATACACAATCACGGGCACGCCCTTGGCCTTGATGCGCTTCATGACGCCCTGAATGGATGAGGCGCGGAAGTTGTCAGAGCCAGACTTCATAGTCAGGCGATAGACGCCCACAACTGGCTTCGGAGTGCCAGCATCCACGACGCCCCTCACCCGTCTCAAGACCTCATCTGCCACAAAGTCTTTGCGTGTGCGGTTGGAGTTGACGATGGCTTCGATGAGGTTTTGAGGGACATCTCGGTAGTTGGCCAAGAGCTGCTTTGAGTCCTTGGGAAGACAATAGCCGCCATAGCCGAAGGACGGGTTGTTATAGAAGTCGCCCACGCGCGGATCCAGGCAGACACCATGGATGATGTCGGAAGTGGAAAGCCCCTTCACTTCGCAATAGGTGTCCAGTTCATTGAAGTAGGAGACGCGCAGAGCCAGGTAGGTGTTCACGAATAGCTTCACAGCCTCTGCCTCGGTTGAGCCCAGCACAAGTTCCGGGATGCCGGTGGTTCCGTCGGAGTTGATACGCTCACGCTCGGCCGGATCAGCACCTTGAGCGAGCAAGCTTGCGAACCGCTTGGCCGACTCGACAGCTTCCGGGTCTTCTTTGGATGCCCCCACAACAATCCTACTCGGGTGCAGGTTGTCGTAGAGAGCATGGCCCTCCCGCAGAAACTCGGGAGAGAAGATGATGCGCCTGTCCCCCGTTCGCTCGCGCAGTTGACGGGTATAGCCCACGGGAATGGTGGACTTGATAACAACCCAGGCCGTATCGTTAACTTTCCGCACAGCCTTGATTGCTCTCTCCACAGCCGAGGTATCGAAGAAGTTCTTGTCAGAATCGTAGTTCGTCGGCGTGGCAATTACGGCGTAATCAACGCCCGTGTAGGCGACGTCGGTATCGAGCGTGGCCATAAAGTCAAGCGCGCGCTTACCCGTCTTCGCCTCCGCGAGGAATGCCTCAATCTCCGCATCCTTGATGGGGCTCTCAAAGCCGTTGAGTTTTTCGACCTTCTCCGGGATGATATCAACGGCATGGACCTCGTTGTGTTGTGCGAGCAGCATCGAGAGCGAGAGGCCAACGTAACCTGTTCCTGCAACTGCTATCTTCATCTTCACGGCTTCCTTCCTGTCCGTCATGCTTTCGAACATCACTTCAGGCTCTTTTCTTCAGAAGAGAGCCTGCGACCTGCTCTAGATATGGGTTCTTCCTGCCGTGGTACCAGATGACCGACATGCCACCGAACGCGAAGACGCCAACCAGAATCTCAAGTAGCAGACCGATAATCCCGCCTGGCAGTAGGGAGACCGAGAACCGGACGATAGCGAGCATCAATACGCCAATCACAAATGCAGGCAGTGACTCTATGGCCCACCTCGCAAGAGGCAGGTCACCCTTCACCGCTATCGTCTGGACGACACTAACGGCAGCCTCGGCCACGAGCGTAGCTATGGCTGCTCCAAGGGCTCCCAAAGCGGGAATCAAAGCAAGGTTGACCACAATGTTTGCAATAGCACCAACTACAACCGAGAACACATAGGCTCTATCTTGTGATGTAGGCATTAGCCACTGCGTCCGTATTACGTTTGCCCATGCCATAAATGGCATCTCGAGGACTATTACGGGCATGACAACGGAGCAAGCCTCAAACCCATCTCCAAAGAAGATGGGAACAAATTCTTCCGAAACTGCGATTACGCCAAAGGTGAATGCCGATGACAGCAGCATAGCAAACCACATTGATGGAGCCATGTACCTTTTTACGCTTTCCCTGTGCCCTGTAGCACAGAGATTTGCTGCATGTGGCAACATTACTGTGCCCAAAGCTGAAATAAGGGTGAAGGGCATCTGTGCCACCTTCAAGGAGTTCTCGAAGATTCCCGTCTCTCCCATACCGGCAATCTGGCCCAGCATCACCTTGTCGAGCACCGTGTAAAGGCTCACAGCAATGACGGGGATAAAGAGGACCAAGTCGGGTTTAACATGTCTCAACACTTCCGAAATACCCGGCCTAACAAACAATACCTCCTGCCTCACAAATGGCCAGAGCACCGCCACCGAGACAAAGTAACTAAGTGACATAAGTAGGAGGTAGTTAAAAAGAGCCCACTCACCCCTGACCACAGCAAACGTAAGAACGAACGTCGAGAGCTTAATGACGAAGTTCCTCAGAACTGTAATCCTGAACTTCTCAAGGCCGAAGAAGAACCAATTGATGTCGAGGGCACCCGTTAGGACATAAGGAACCCAAACGATGGCGAGCAACCGGTTGTCAGCGACGAACAGGGCATACACAAGATAGATGCCCGTGCACGCCAAGCACATGACAGCTTGAACGGTCCAAATCCCCCAGAATGTACGGCTCAGTTCGACCTTGTCATCACGCGCCATTGCTACCGAACGGTTTCCGTAGTTATTGACTCCAAGCATGGCAAAAGTACGAAGTAGTACGCCACAGAGAACGTATACGAGTAAGTGCCCACTCCGTCGGAACCAAGAACACGCGACACATAGGGTGTGGTGACCAGGGGCAAGATGAGCGTAAGCACCTGGTATGCGATGTTGTATAGATAGTTACGTCCAACACTCATGAGAGAACCCGTCTGCTCCCTAGGCTATGAATTCCTTTTAAGGCAACGAGCAGATTCACACTCGACACTCCATACGATGAATTATTAATGAGTCATCTTCTAACTCTATGGTAGGTTTCTAGGGCTTCGAAGGCGAGACGAAAGTGCCCTCTCGCCAGCAGATTGCTGGAAACGGCGATTCTGCGGGATGGGGCCGCAAAACCCTTGGGGAGCAGAAACGCGTCCGAGTAATCCCGTGCGACCTTTTTGAAGTCAGCAAAGCGCTCCGACCTTGGCTTTGGGTTGTCGCAACTGAGGATGTCGAGATCAACAATTTCGTAGAAGAACGTGAGGCGGAAGATGCGCAGCGCCTCGAGCATCTCGTCCCTTCCCTCTCCCTTATAGCAGACTTCAATGACCCGCCGCATGTTCGCGCAGGTTTGTCCCGCAATCTCACGCGCATTGGGGTTGTACTTGTGGCTCACCGAGTCGGCGTTCTGCACATAGACATAGCCGAGAATCGGAAGGTAGCTGCAACGTGGTTCATGCGAGAGTAGGTCAACCATGAAGATGCGGTCCTGCGCCTTGCGCACACCCTCTGGAAACCTAGTTCCTACGTTGCGCAGGTAGGCAAGGCTGATTGCCTTGCCCCAGGGCGAGCCGAGCACTACGCGGCCCAGGTTAAGATCGTGCTCTGAGAAGGAGATGATGGACCTAGCGAGCGCGAAGGGCCCTGGCAGCTGAGCAACCTCTTGCCGCACTTCGCCTGTTAGGCTGGAGTCCGCATCGCAATCATAGAAGGTCACTTCTTCCAGCTCGTCCCTAGCGTCGTAAAGCTGTTTGAGGAAGTCTGCCGGCATCCGGTCATCGCCGTCTACGAAGAGAACGTAACTGCCCCGCGCAACATCGATGCCCACATTGCGAGCATGCGAGACACCACAGTTGGACGTATGTACGACCCTGAAGGCAGGCCGACCCTTAGCGAATTCGTCGCAGATTGCGCCGCAGCTGTCTGGTGAGCCATCATCCACGACGATGTACTCCGCCCGTTCGCACCTCTGGCTTTCAAGGGAGCCAAGGCAAGCTCTCAGCAGTTCCAATGGAATCTTGTATACAGGCACGACCACCGAGAAGAACGGCAACGGTGACTTCTGGCTATCTTCCATTTACTTCCGTCCTCCTGTACGAGTCATTTTCCTGATAGGGGTACACGACCACCCTGCCACTAGCAACCTGCTTGGACATGTAAAATGAGTGGATGATGAGTATTATCGGCAGATAGCACAATGCCGCCGTACGCAGTGAGTTATAGAACACAAAGCCGACAATGAGCAGACACAGCACCGCATTACCGAAGGTGTCAAGCGCCTTGCACCTGCGCAAAAAATAACGCACAAGCGAGTAATAGACGAAGATAACGGCAATGGCAAAGTAGAGGCCAGTTAAACCTCCTGAGCGGAGGAACGTCGTGAAGCCGGTAACGGCGTTGAAATAGCTTGTGATGTAGTGAATTGTTGTCGAGCCGCTCGTGTACCCGAAAACACCGGGAAGGAAACTAAAGACATAGCCCTTGATATCGAGTGGATTGGGAGGCATTGTTGCGTTGAGGTTAAGGTTCGCTAACGGACTCGTAACGTATGAGTAGAACCACATAAAGTGCTTGGAGAGCCACCAAGGGTAGTTCAAATAGCGACCAATACGCTCGATAAATGAGCAGTCATGCCATGAATATCCATAACGCATATTGCCCATAATACTTATGAAAAAGACAATAGAAAGTCCACACAAAAACACTGCAACTATAGTTGATACTTTCGTCTTTGTTACACCGTGACTATGAAAGGCAGCATAACACAGAAGAGGCACGAAAAGCATGAATACAATGTAGCCCCTGCTAAGGTTTGCAATGAACAGACCTATCAAAACGCATAGCTCAACTAGATACTGCTTTTTCATTGGATTGCAGATAAAGAGATAGCCCAAGTACATTCCCCAGTAAATTGCACATCCAATAAGCACAACATGCAAGACGGGTATTCCCACGACTTCATTCTCGGAAACGCCCACCTCAAATCCCTGGTAAGGGTACAGCATTGGAATCTTCCTTTGATATGCCCAGTCTGTTAGAAATCCCAAAGAGATAAGAACTGTGCCTATTGGTTCGCGCTCTCTTACGTACTCAATTCTCTGAAGCGGAACATTCGTTGCCACCTTTGCCAAAAAGACTGCCGCAATAATCGTGATGAAGAAAAAGACATCCAGAGGAAAGCACAGCTCTGTGTTGAAGGAAGAAAGCCCCACCCCATAAAGGACAATAGTAGATATCCATACAAACGCATACCATGTTTGATACTTAAGCATTATTTTGCTTTCCTCGTACTTCATAGCTTCTGCGGAAGCCACTATGAAAGCTCTTCCAGTAGCGCATCGACCGCTTCTTCGGTGAGTTCTTCCTCGAGCATAGCAATGTGGTTCTTGATGAACAGCTCGTCCGCATTACTAAGGTCAAGGCCGAGTAGCTTTTCTCGTATGCTGCCATTAAACCGATAATGAATCAGTCGGGCAGGCACTCCGCCGACGACCGCATAAGGCGGAACATCCTTAGTAACCAGGGCCCTCGCTCCAATCACGGCCCCCTGTCCGATGTGCACCCCCCCGAGCACAGTTGCCCCATATCCAATCCAAACATCATCGTCAAGGATTGTGGGGCCGACCGCATGCGGGGTTGGGGAATGGAGCACCTTTGCCCTGAAGGGGTACGTGGAAACACGACCCATTACATGGCCGCCACCTAGCAGAAACGTTACATCATCGGCAATCGAGCAGCACGAACCAATCTTCAGAAACTCCTCGGGACCGCCAAAGCAGATTGCGTGAATAGAACCGTAGGTCCAGCGGCCTACCTCGACTCGGCTCAGTGGAAAGTCCTCACCGACCGCCATCGTAAGATTATGCTTGTTTCTCTGACGCCATACGAATTGCTTAGCCAAGCTTTTAATAGACGTCATCGTTACAACCTCCCTTGACCAAGCTTACGTACTCACTCAACACCTGCTCCCAGTCGGGCATGCGGAACCCCGCGGCCTCCAGCTTGGAGAGGTCGAGCGCGGAGTGGACGGGGCGC
>ERZ772821.1574-NODE-1574-length-13375-cov-5.295045_pt1 | contig 13375 bp, 11 predicted proteins | sample MGYA00580859_ERZ772821 | MGnify/ENA primary metagenome ERZ772821 (study PRJEB29015, sample SAMEA2737674) | human gut metagenome | biome: human gut; feature: human-associated habitat; material: faeces | place: China | collected 2012 ...
AGCCGCGGTTCGGTGGAGGCCCGGCAGGTCCCCAGGGACCGGCCCTCCAGCCAAACTTCCAGGGTATATTCGGTGGCGGGGGCAAGTCCCGTCAGGGTGCAGTGGGTGTGGGCCACCGTCACCGGAATGCGCCCCCCGGCGCAGACCTCGTAACGGCAGTCCGCCGGTGCCCCGGCGGGGTTGTCCCAGTAGAGGGTCAGGGTATCGGCGGTGGCGCAAACGCGGATGGGCGTATCGTCCATGGCAGGCTCTCCTTTCGGCGGCAGGTTACGGCTGCTGCAGCTTTTTCTGTTTCATGGCCTCGTAGAGGGCCAGGTCGTCCAGGTGGTTCTCCATATTGGTGATGAGCACCACCCGCGCCTGGGCGGGGGTGTAGAGCACCTGGCGCTGCCAGGTGTAGAAGTAGGGGCCATCCCCCTGGTTGCGCAGGCAGCCCATCAGGTCCCGCAGCAGCCAGGCCGTGTGCTTCACATCGGTCAGGCACTCGTTGGCGTAAAAACCCTGCCACTTGCCGTGCTCCCGGCTGCGCAGGGCGGCGTTGGTGCCGGGCAGACGGTCCACGACCTCGATTTGCAGGGCTTTCACCGTGGCCTCATCCAGCTGAACGGCCACGGCGGCAGCATTCAGAACATCGACACTCTGCGCCAGCGTATAGCCGCGGTTCGTGACGGCCTTGATCGGGATACCGTCCCGGCGCAGGGCAGCCACGGCCTTCCATACGGCGGTGCGGCTCACGCCGAGCTGAGCGGCCAGCTCCTGCCCGGAGATATACCGCCCGCGCACAGCATCCAGCGCCGTCAGCACCTCCTGCTTGACCATTTTTGCCGCCCCCTTATAAACCCGACTGTAGGCCAGTATACCGCACCGCTGGCCGGAATGTCAACGCCTTCTCCGCATCAGGGTTGACAATCAGGGCAAAAAATGTCCCGCCGGGCAGACGGGAACGACAAAAGCCCCGCAGGCTCTCGCCTGCGGGGCTTTTGCTATGATGCAAACAGATTTAGTAGGAAAAGTCTAAACTTAGCGCTGGATACGGCCGGAACCGTCGCCGCCGGCCAGCTTCTCGACCTCGGAGACAGTGACCATGTTGTAGTCGCCCTCGATGGAGTGCTTCAGAGCGGAAGCAGCAACAGCGAACTCAACAGCTTCCTGGGTGGTCTTGCCGTTCAGCAGGGCGTAGATCAGGCCGCCGCCGAAGGAGTCACCGCCGCCGACGCGGTCGATGATGTGCAGGTCGTACTTCTTGGAGAAGCAGTACTCGTTGGAGGCAACGTCGTACAGCATGGCGCTCCAGCCGTTGTCGAAGGCAGAGTGGCTCTCACGCAGGGTGATGGCGACCTTCTCAAAGCCGAACTTGTCAGCCAGCTGCTTGGCAACGCTCTTGTAGCCCTCGCGGTTGATCTCGCCGGCGTAGATGTCGGTAGCCTCAGCCTCGATGCCAAAGACGTCCTTCGCATCCTCCTCGTTGGAGATGCAGACGTCAACGTACTGGCACAGGTCGGTCATGGCAGCGCGGGCCTGCTCACGGGTCCACAGCTTGCCGCGGTAGTTCAGGTCGCAGCTGATCTTGACGCCATGAGCCTTGGCAGCCTTGCAGGCCTCGCGGCAGATCTCAACAACGTTCTCGCCCAGGGCCGGAGTGATGCCGGTGAAGTGGAACCAGTCCACGCCCTCGAAGATGGCATCCCAGTCGAAGTCGGCGGTGGAGGCCAGCTGAATGGCGGAGTTGGCGCGGTCATAGATGCAGACAGAGCCACGCTGAGAAGCGCCCTTCTCGTTGAAGTAGATGCCGACACGGTCACCGCCGCGGGTGATCTTGCTGGTGTCAACGCCGTAGCGGCGCAGGCTGTTCACAGCGGCCTGACCGATGGCATGAGCGGGCAGCTTGGTAACGAAGGCTGCATCAATGCCGTAGTTGGCCAGAGAAACAGCAACGTTGGCCTCGCCGCCGCCGAAGCTGAACTCCAGGTTGTTGGCCTGAACGAAGCGCTCATAGTTGAACGGCTGCAGACGGATCATCAATTCGCCAAAAGTAACGACTTTCATGGTGAACTCCTTTTACTTTAATAATTTTATAAAATAGGGGAGCGGGGCGTCCGGGACGCCGCCCCCTACAGATTTACGGGTAGTTTTACGCCAAAATCAGCGCTGGACCAGATGGAAGGCAAAGCCGGCGATCTCGTCAGCAAAGTAGATGGCGATGGTCTTGCCGTCCTTGACGTTCTTGCTGTCCATGTCGAACTTGACGCCGCGCTGGCCCAGGTGGTAGATGGCGCGGTCAACGTTGTTGGTCAGGATGGCGATGTGGCCGTTGGTGCCGCGGCCCGGCTTCTTCATGATCTCGAATTCCTTCTTGCCCACGAAGATGCTGGAGTTGCCGGGCTTGACGGCCATGCTCAGCAGGCTGGCGATGGTCTCAGCGGTCTTGGCAGCCTCAGCCTCGTTCTCGCAGTTGATGCCGATGTGGCCCAGCTCCAGGCCCAGCATAACGTCAACGGCCTCACGGCTCATAGCGGTGATCTCGTCCCAGGCACCGGCCTTGATCTTATCGCTCTTGCACATCCAGGTGCCGCCGACGGCGACGATCTGGTTGTAGCCCAGGTAGTTGTTCACGTTCTTGGCGTTGACGCCGCCGGTGCACATCCACTTGCAGGTCTTCAGGGCAGCGCCGATGTTCTTCAGCTTGTCCACGCCGCCGTTGGCCTCGGCAGGGAAGAACTTGACGACCTCGCAGCCCATGTTCATGGCCTGCTGCATCTCGCCTGCGGTGGCGGTGCCGGGCATCATGATGCCGCCCTTGTCGATGACGTGCTGGCAGACCTCGGGGTCAAAGCCGGGGGCAACGATGAAGGAAGCACCGGCAGCCATAGCGCGGTCAGCCTGATCCTTGGTCAGGACAGTGCCGGCGCCCAGCAGCATATCGGGCAGCTCCTCATGGATCTTCTTGATGCAATCCTCGGCGCAGGCGGTGCGGAAGGTGACCTCCGCAGCCGGCAGGCCGCCGGCCATCAGGGCCTTGCACAGGGGCAGGGCCTCATCCACGCTGTTGAAAGCAATGACCGGAATAATGCCGATCTCGTAAACACGCTGCAAAACAGAATTCATAGCAATTCTCCTTCACTGATTGTGTGCGGCAGTCCGGCGCAGTATGCGCAGTGATGCCCGCACTTGGTTACTTTTATTATAAACGCAGCGGCGGCGGGCGTCAATCGGGCAAAAATGTGAAAGAAAGCGCACGATTTTTGTCGCATCCGCCTAGGATTCCGCTATTCGGAAAAGAGCTTGAAAAATCGGGCAAACTCTGCTATAATCGTTCCATAATGCGGAACAGCAGGCACAGTTTGTCTGCCGTGCAAAATTATGAAATTTTTGTTAAATTTCATCGGGAGGCCGGGATCATGGCAGAAAAAAGCGGCGTACAAAGCGTGGAGCGCATCTTTCAGCTCATTGAGCATCTGGCGGCGCACCCCACGGGGGTCAGTCTGCAAAGGCTGGCAGAGGAGACCGGGCTGGCCAAAAGCACGGTCCACCGTCTGCTGGCCAGTCTGGTCGGGCTTGGCTACGTCGTGCAGGACGAGGAAAACGGCCATTACCGGCTGACCTTAAAAATGTTTGAGCTGTCCAGCGGCATTGTGGACAGCATGGACATCATGGGCGTGGCGAAGGCGCACTTAGAGCGGCTGTCCCAGCGCACCGGCGAGGCCGTGCATCTCGTCATCCGCGACGGGCGGGACATCGTCTACATTTATAAGACCGAGAGCGGCCCGATGCGGATGTCGAGCCGTGTCGGTCTGCGCAGTCCGCTGTACTGCACGGGCGTCGGCAAGGCGATTCTGGCGACGCTGCCCGGCGACGAGCTCGAGGACATCTGGACGCACAGCAATGTGCAGAAGCTGACAGACAAGACCATCACCGATCTGGAGGAGCTGCGCAGCCAGCTGGTGGAGGTCCGCGCGAACGGCTACGCCATCGACGACGAGGAGAACGAGCTGGGCGTGCGCTGTGTGGCGGTGGCGATCCCCGGGGCGGACGGGCGCGCGGAAAGTGCGTTTTCCATCAGCGGTCTGGCCCCCTATATGACGCCCGAGCGGATTCGCCGCATCGCCACGCTGGCGCTGGATGCACGAACGGATATTCTGGCGGATTTAGGTTTGAGGTGAAAGAGTAACGACAGCGGCCAGAGGGCTGGCCGCCCTACGTCCTGTCCATTGACTGCTGCTTACCTGCGGGGCGTCGGGGACGCCGCCCCCTACAGGCATCACTGCAAGCCTTCCGGCTATTTGTAGGGGAGGGATTTATCCCTCCCGCACCGCCTCGCCATTAGCTCCCGTTCCCCAATCCTCCTCATCACTCCGCCTTGTTCTCCACACCCCTCAGCAGATCCTCCGCTTCCACTCCGTACAGCTTGGCCAGGGCCAGCAAGTTTGTGGTGCTCGGGTCGGCGCTGCCGTTTTCCCATTTGGATACGGTCTGGCGGCTCACGCCAAGCGCCTCAGCCTCGAACTCCTGCGTCATCTGGCAGCGGGTGCGGTGGGCCTTCAGCGTCTCGCCCAGGGTGCGCTTCACGGCCTGCTTTTCCTCCCGCATCTCCTTGCTGCCGATGTACTTCTTCAGCGCCCGCACGATCAGCACAAACAGATAAATCACCGCGGCCACCAGCGCCGCAAAAACCAAAATATTGAGCGCCGTCACCCATGTTGCAAACAGCATTTTTCTTTCCTCCTTCACGGATTTTTCTGTTCCCAGTATACCAAACCCCGCTGCTTTACGCCATCAACTATCGCGTACATTTTCGCTTACATCACAAAAAACGGCCTGTCTGCGTCATTCCCGCAGACAGGCCGTCTCCTTTAAATCCGCTTAAAACTGCTCCAGTATTGCCAGCAGCTTGTCAAGGCTGCGCTCGTTGAACTCCAAAATCAGAATGTCGCACCCCGGGTGCCCGGCCACATCCATCGTAAAGGTGTCGATATGCTCGCGCCAGCTGTTCGTGAAGCGCGCCTGCAGGTACGGCATGTAGTACTCGCTGAACGAATCCCCGATGACCCGCACGGTGCGGCTGTCCTTCTCAAACATCCGGTCATAGCCCGGCACTACGTAGGTCTCCTCGGCGGGCAGACTGGCGTAGAGCGCCGCCACGTTTGCCATGTCACCGGTGGTCGTGCCGCCGGCCTCGACGGGGTAGCTGTCCGCCGGGCGCGTCGGCATGTCCAGCGCCTCAAAAATGCCGTCCAGCCCGATGAGCGCGCCGACGGCGTTCCAGTGGGTGTCCGTTTTGTAGTACAGCAGCCGGTCGGCGTTCTGCCGCGCCTGGCTGCGCAGCATGTCATACCGCCAGACCACCGGCACTGTCGTGTGGCTCTGCAGATAGGCCGCCAGCAGGTCGGTGCGGTTTTCCTCGTTCACAATGGGGTAGCCGTCGGGCATGTACTCGCGGTAGATGCGGTCCTTGCTGGGCGTCAGATCCAGTACCAGCGTGCAGCCGTTTTCGGCCAGCTTATCACTCAAGATCTGCAAGCCCGCGCTGGCCTCGGCCAGTGTGTCGGCGCTGTCGTTCAGCTCTGCCAGCCCCTGATAGTTTGCCATCGGCTGCGCGGCGTTGGGGCCGTCCTTGTAGAACAGCCAGCCGTCCTTGCCGGGCAGCACCTGGTCGCTCTGGCTCGTGCCGAACAGCGCGTAGTCCAGCCCGGCGTTCACCAGCACAAACTGATAGCGGAACGGCGAGTTATCGACCAGAAAGTTGTCAAGATTGCGCGGCAGCTCCCGCAGCGGGCTTTGCAGCACCTGCGGCAGACCGGTCATCAGGCGGTTTTCGTGACTGTCCATCGACAGCTGCTTGGAAAAAATGTTGAACACCGGGAACGCCAGCCCGATGACGGCGCAGAACACGCCGATAAAGCCAATTTTGACCGCTTTACGCATGGCTCTGCACCTCCCTTAAAATTGAAAATAAATAAACGCGCTGTAGGTGCCTGCCGTGACGCGCATAAGTCCCAGAAACAGCAGCACGAGCAGCCCCGCCATCCCGGCAGGGGACGGCGCCTTTTTCGCGTACAAAGCCGCCTTCAGCTTGGGGCACAGCGCCTGCACGGGGCCGCACAGCAGGAAGGACGCCGCTAAAATCAGCAGCAGCTTGGTGTCCGCAAAGGCCGCCAGCGTATAGCCCTTGGCCCCGCTCTGCCATGTAAAAATGCCCTTGAGCACGGCCAGCCCCTCGGACAGGCCCGGCGCACCGAAGATCACCAGCGTCAGCCAGAGCAGCACCACCGTGTACAGGTGCCGGAACAGTCGCGGCAGCTGCTCCAGCGCCCGGCGCAGGCCCAGGCGCTCCATGCACAAAATGATGCCGTGCAGCAGACCAAACACCACATACTGCCACGCCGCGCCGTGCCACAGGCCGGTCAGCGCAAAGACGATGAGTAGGTTCAGGCAGGTGCGGCGCAGGCGGCAGCGGCTGCCGCCCAGCGGAATGTAGACATAGTCGCGGAACCAGCTCGACAGCGAGATATGCCAGCGCCGCCAGTATTCGCCGACGGAGCAGGCAAGATACGGATACTCAAAGTTTTCCGGCAGCGTGATGCCGAAGAACTCACCGATGCCGATGGCCATATCGCTGTAGCCGGAAAAGTCAAAATACAGCTGCATCATGTAGGCCGTGTAGCCCAGCACGAGGATCGGTGCGGGCAGCGTGGCCGCTGGGACCGACGCGGCTTTGGCGTAAATCAAAGCGAGCTGGTCGGCGATGATGGCCTTTTTTGCCAGGCCCAGCACGAGCCGCTTGATGCCGTAGCAGAAGCGGTCCGCCGAGACGCGGCGCGTCTCGCTGCTGGGGTCCAGCTGCGGGGCCTGCTGGCCGTACCGCACAATGGGCCCGGACGGCCCGTGGCCGAAGAAGGCGAGGAACACCGCAAAACGGATAGGGTTCTTTTCCGATTCCACCTTGCCCGCGGCCACATCGGCACAGTAGCCGATGGCCGTGAACACGTAAAAGCTCAACCCCAGCGGCAAGGCGGGGGAGAGCACCGGCAGCAGACCCGGCACAAGGGCGTTGACCGTCTCCGCCGCAAAGCCCGCATATTTAAAGCCGCCCAGCACCGCCAGATCCAGCAAGATCAACAAAATCAGCAGCGGCCTTTTGTGGGCCAGCCGCCCCAGCGAAAGCCCGCCCAGCCAGTTGATACCGGCCAGCAGCACCAGGATGGCCGCGCCCTTTAAGCCCGCCCACGCAAAAAACAGCAGACTGAACGCAGCCAGCACGGCATTGCGCAGCCACTTGGGGCACAGCCAGTAGACCGCCAGCGACAGCGGCAGAAAAACGAACAGAAATTGCACCGAAGAAAACGCCATAAAAAACACTGCTCCGCGCGGCACAGCCTGTGGCGATGCCGCTTCATAAAAATTTTACATCTGTAAACATTATAAAGGGTATGACAAAATTCGGCAAGGTCTGCACACAAAAAAGTTATTTTTCCGTCGCTCCCGCGCATTTTGCAGGGGATGGCCATAGACATCTACCCCCAAAATGACTATAATAAAGATGTATTTGTGTGTAACGGAGGGGTCTGCCCATGGAAAATCTGATTTTCGGCGCATTCGCCACGCTGGACGGCTACCGCGAGGGAGACGCCGCCAATCTGGGCCGCACGGTCTATGACCGCTGCACCGTCGTGGCGCTGTGCAGCGCCAAGGCGCAGAACCCTGCCTGCACAGTGGCCCTGCTGACGAATGCTCCCGTGCCGGAGCCGTTCCGCAGCCAGCTGACGCAGGGCGGCGTCGAGATCTGGGACTGCCCGTTTACCACCTACCGCGTGCCCGCCGACACCAATTGGGCACTGGCCTACTACAAGCTCTGCGCCATGGCGTGGGTGCTGGAAAACCGCGACTTTGCCCGCGCGGCGATGCTCGACCTCGACACCTTCACCCAGCGCCCGCTGGACGATCTGTGGCGGGAATGCGACGAGGCCGTGCTGCTGTATCAGGTCCCCCACGCCGCCAGCCAGACGATGACCGCCGCCATCAGCCGCTGCTTTGATGCGGTGGAGCCGGACGGCGCACCGCACGCGCTGACGCACTTTGGCGGCGAGCTGGTCGCGGGCAGCAAGGCTCGGCTGACCGATTTTATGTCGCTGTGCCGTGACTATTTTAAAGAACTGCAGGCAAAGGGCATCACCCCGAAGGAGGGTGACGAGGCCGTCTGGTGCGGTGCCGCCTACCGCAGTCTGCTGGCCGGTAAACCCGTGCGCGCTGCAAATGCCTATATCTTCCGCTACTGGCTTGGCGGGCATTTCTACTATGTATCGACAAATTATACACTCGACCCCGTCTGCATCCTGCATCTGCCGGGTGCGGCGAAGGACCGCCAGCTGAAACTGATTTACAATGACTATGCCAAGCGTGGGGTTTTCCCGCCGCTGAACAAAATCTACCGCCTGTGCGGCCTGCCCGCCGCACATCCGCCGCTGCTGCGCACCGTATGGACGCGGCTGCTGGCCAAGCTGTAAGGAGCTGCCATGTCCAGAAGGAAAAATGATTTGAGCCAGCGGCTCGAGGCTGTCATCAAAACGCTGGTGCCCCAGCAGGAGCAGAACCCCGACGACCTCGGCCCGATGATGCGGGCCATCAAGGCCGTGCACAGCATCAGCGACCACACCTCGACGACGCCCGAGGATCTGGAGCGCCAGCGCGCCGCGGAGGAGCTGTTTGCGCGGCTCGTCACGCCGGGCATCGGCATCCGCAGCGACAGTCTGACAGTGGGGAGCATCCCCGCCGAGTGGGTCAGCCTGGAGCACGGCCATGACCGCCGCCACGCCGTTTTGTACTGCCACGGCGGCGGCTACACCTGCGGCCAGCTGGGGTACGCCCGCATTCTGGCCAGCAAGCTGGCGCTGGCTACCGGGTTTGACGTGCTCTCGTTTGAGTACCGCCTTGCGCCGGAGCACCCGTTCCCTGCGGCCATTGAGGATGCCGTGGCGATGTGGGATTATTTAATGTATATGGGCTACGGTGCGCGGGACGTTATCGTCGCGGGCGACTCCGCCGGGGGCAACCTGGCGCTGGAGCTGGCTTTAAAGCTGAAGGAGCAGGGCCGTGCCCAGCCGCGCGGGCTGGTGCTGTTCAGCCCATGGACCGATATGACGGCCAGCGGAAAGAGCTACCGCACCTGCAAGACACTGGACCCGATGCTGACGATGGAGTACATCGCCGCCGTGCGCGAGGCCTACACCGGCCCCGATGCCGACTGGTCGCGCCCGTGCTACAGCCCGCTCTTTGCCGACCTGCGCGGTCTGCCCCCGACGCTGGTACAGGTAGGCACAAACGAAATTCTGAAGTCCGACAGTGAGCGCCTTGTGGAGAACCTGCAGAAGGCCGGGGTGTACGCCCAGCTGGAGGTCTACCCCGAGTGCTGGCATGTATTCCAGCAGATGCCGATCCGCAGAGCCGCCGTCGCAATGGAGAGTGCGGGGCGATTTGTGCAGAGGATCATTTGAGCGGGCTATAACCCGTTAGAGAGCGATAGCCGCAAGGCCCGTCAAAGCCCTTCCGGCCTGCTTCGCGGCCACCTCCCCTGTAAGGGGAGGCTTTTACGGGCTGCGCCCGAGATGGAGAGCAGCCGTTAAAAACCGCGGGGGTTCGGGGGAACTCCCGAATTTAAGGTGGAGGAAGGCTCGGCGGCGTTAAGAACGGACAGTAATACTGCGTCCGTTTAGCCGCCGAGACTTCCGACTTCCACTTTGGGGTTCTTAGGGGCGTGCAGCCCCTAAGGCGGGGTCCGCTGCATTCGCAACAGCGGCAGTTTTCTTTGCCAAGCTTTCTTTTGCTGCCAAAAGAAAGCGACCTTCCGGGAGGCTGCCGTTCTCGGGTCAAATTACAACATTTTTCACAAAAAGGAGCTGTTATTATGATTGCACAGCACTATAAAGATATGCTGGGCTCCAAGTCGGTTATCCGTCAGATTTCTGAATGGAGCACCGCCCGCGGCGCGGAGATCGGCTATGAGAACGTGTTCGATTACTCGCTGGGCAACCCGTCTGTCCCCTGCCCGCCGCAGTTCACCGCGGCTTGCGCGGACCTGCTGGCCCACACCGACCCCGTCAGGCTGCACGGCTATACGCCGACGCTGACGCTGCCGTCCGCCCGCAAGGCCGTGGCCGAAAGCCTGAACCGCCGGTTCGGCATGGACTACACCGCCGACCATATCTTTATGACGACGGGCGCGGCGGGTGCGCTGGCCCATGCTGTGCGCTGCGTCGGCGTGCCCGGGCAGAACATCGTAACGTTTGCGCCGTTCTTCCCCGAGTACAAGCCGTACATCGAGGGCGCGGGGCTTACCCTGCGCGTGACGCCGCCGCGGTGCGCGGACTTTCAGATCGACTTTGAGGCGTTCGCGCAGTTCGTGGACGAGAACACCGCCGCCGTGCTCATCAACAGCCCCAACAACCCCAGCGGCACCGCCTACAGCGAGGAGACCCTGCAGCAGCTGGCCGCCTTTTTGACCCAGGCGTCCGCCCAGTACGGCCACCACATCTTCCTGATTTCCGACGAGCCGTACCGCGAGATTTCGTTCGGCGGCAGGGTCACGCCCTACCCCGCCAAATTCTACGATGATACGCTCACCTGCTACTCCTTCTCCAAGAGTCTGAGCGTGCCGGGCGAGCGTATCGGCTATGTGGCCGCCAACCCGCGGTGCGAGGACGCCGCGTACATCGTGCCGATGTGCGGCCAGATCTCCCGCGGGACCGGCCACAACTGCCCGTCGTCCCTCATCCAGATGGCCGTCGAGCGCTGCCTTGACGTGACCAGCGACCTGTCCGTCTACGAGACGAACATGAACCTGATCTACGACGAGCTGATCGCGCTGGGCTTCACCGTCGTCAAGCCGGACGGCACGTTCTACATCTTCCCGAAGGCGCTGGAGGACGACGCAAAGGCGTTCTGCCAAAAGGCGCTGAAATATGACCTGGCGCTGGTCCCCGGTGACAGCTTCGGCTGCCCCGGCTACTTCCGCATGGCGTACTGCATCGAGACCGAAAAAGTCCGCCGCAGCTTTGCCGCGCTGGAGAAATTCGTGGCCGAGGAGTACGGCGTCACCAAACACTAAGGAGATTTTATGTCGATTCTACGCCGCATTTTTCCGTTTCTGCTGACAGCTGCGCTGCTGTGTGCCTGCGTGCAGATGCCCAACACCCCACAGGATGTGCTGCCCGCCCCGACGCCGCAGTCCACGGCGGTCCCCACCGCCACGCCGGAGACAAGCCCCACGCCGACGCCCGAGCCGACAGTGGCCCCCGCGATGGCGACGGCCACGAGCAACGCCACCAAGGACGCGCCGCAGATCAAGGACCCGACGACCTGGGACGACAACGCCGCCAAGACGCTGGCCGGGCTGAAAACGCAGTTTGCCGCCTACGGCCTGACGCTGGACGCGAAGGAGGGCTGCCCCTACCTGCTGGCGGTCAACAACGCAGGCGGCGTGGTCACGGTCTACGCCGTGGATTCTGCCACAAAAAAGTACGCTGTGCCGTTCATGGCAATGGTGTGCAGCGGCGGCATGGACACCCCCACCGGGTATTTTTCGACCCCGGTGGACTACAGCTGGCGGCTGCTGATGGGCCCGAGCTACGGCCAGTACGCGACCCGCATCTATGACAGCTACCTGTTCCACAGCGTGCCCTACTACAGCCAGCACAAGGACGATGTGGAGTACGACGAGTTCAACCTGCTGGGCACCCGCGCCAGTCTGGGCTGCATCCGGCTGGCCGTGGTGGACGTGAAGTGGATCTACGACAACTGCCCGCTGGGCACGCCGGTCATCATCTACAACGACGCCGACGACCCCGGCCCGATGGGAAAGCCCGGCACGATCTACACCGACCCCGCCGACACCGAGAAGCGCGGCTGGGACCCCACCGACCCCGACCCGGCCAACCCGTGGGACGATGCCTTTGAGAGCGGCACCGCCATCCGCAGCCAGGCCGCCTGGGACCAGTGGGAGACCGAGCGCGAAAATTGGATGAGCAGCCTGACGCCCACCGATTTGCAGGGGTGGAGCACCGATTCCAAGATCGCGGGGACGAGAGGGTAATTTTTGCGCCGTAGGGGCCGAGCATGCCCGGCCCGGAGGTTTTCCGTTAGCAGACGCCACATCAGCGCCCTGTCTACCCGACGGAGGGGTCAAGACCCCTCCCTACAAAGCACCCGTGAACGTCAGCCCGTAGGGAGCGGTCTTGACCGCTCCGCGGCACGTTTCGGAAAATGCCTGTCAATCAAAAAGCACCTGCCTTTTTATCGAAGGCAGGTGCTTTTCTATTGCAATATCAGCTGAACATCACCACGTCCTGCGCGGGCTTTTCGCCCGGCTCGACGGAGATGGCGGTCAGGACAGGGCCGGTGGAATCGGGGGTCTGGCCCTTGTAGATGGGGTGGTACTTGACGTTGACCTTGGCCGTAATGTTGATCCAGCTGCGCTGCTCCAGCGACTTGTAATCGTCGTACTTGCAGGGCATGCCCACAAACTGGATGTCCTGCACGCAGCAGGTCATAGCAAAGCGTCCGGGCACAAACGCGCCCTTGCCGGCCTGGGGGGTCTGGCAGACCTGAGCCAGATATTTGACCGTCTTGCCGTCATATTTCTTCGGGTCGTCCATGCAGTCCATGTACCATATACCGAAGAACTCCTCGGGGATCTCAATGACCGGCGCGTCCACGTCGAAGGGCAGCGGGTCGGGGATGTCGTCATAGGCGACACTGCCGTCCTTGAACTCGTAGGCGATGTCGCAGCGGCGGCTGGCCTGGCGCACCAGCTTGTGGATGAGCTGGCGGCTCTCGTCGTCGTTGACAGCCTCGGCGCGGTTGACGACCAGCAGCTCACTGCCGCGCAGCTTGTCCAGCAGCAGGCTGCGCATGGCGCTGTCGCCCGCGTAGGTCTTGATGGTCGTACCGTCGGCGGTGGCCAGGCTCTGGTAGATGAGCCAGTTGTCGGGCAGGGCGTCGTACAGCTCCTGAATGAGCCACATACCGTTGTACTCGATGATGACGCGGCCGCAGCCGGACTTCTTTTCGAGCGCAGTCAGGTTCTCGGCGGTCAGCTCGCTCTTATCCTCGATCTGGGCAACGTGCACGCCGCCGAAGGCGAACTTGGACGGGTCGTACTCGATCTCGCCCTCCTCGCAGACCAGCAGCAGGGTCTTGTCGCCGGAGTCGAAGTTGGGGTCCTCCATCGTTTCCTGAATGAATTTCGTCTTGCCGCTCTCCAGCTGGCCGACGAAGAGATATACGGGGATTTGTTTAGGCATAGGGGACGTCCTTTCGGTTAGTAGCAGTCAAAGGCTTCTCCCCCGGGGGAGAAGCTGTCCGCGAAGCGGACTGATGAGGGGAG